>Ga0210019_1005196_pt1 | contig 10964 bp, 12 predicted proteins | sample CryGeyCG2114_020_2_FD_183969 | JGI IMG/M metagenome (GOLD analysis project Ga0210019, IMG submission 183969) | Groundwater microbial communities from aquifer - Crystal Geyser CG11_big_fil_rev_8/21/14_0.20 (SPAdes) (version 2) | ecosystem: Environmental > Aquatic > Deep subsurface > Groundwater ...
TTTATTAGTGGGCCGGGTTCAATTGCGACGGTGATGATCCTGACAAGCGAAGCGCCGTCTTTATGGCATATGTCGGCTTTGCCAGAGCTTAGCGCCGCTGCGACCACCCCGCCTGGTGCTAAACCACAGGAAGGCCTCGGATGCCACCACTCGAATTTATTAAATATCTTCAAGCAATTAGCTGCTAATATTGATTTTTCATGAAAATTCAATATAATGACGTCATGTCTAAGCTGATCAAATTTAGCGGTCAAATGGATGCGCAGGTCATGAAAGAGCTCGACGAGTTCGTTAAACAAAGTGGGCAGACCAAAACCGCGGTTTATACTGAAATGGCGCTGCAGTATTTACGGTCTCGTAGTATTCGACCTCAGGTAATCAGTGGAGCGGAACAAGTCATTCGCGAGGACGCTGAGTTACTCAAACGACTCGCGAAATGAAAAAAACGATCTATCTCACCGCGCAAGAAGTTCTTGAGATTCACCGCCCCCTCATCACTAACTTTGGCGGCCAAAGCGGGCTACGCGATCGAGGCCTTCTTGAGAGCGCTCTCTTTCGGCCTCAAACAGGCTACTACGATAACCTCTATACTCAAGCGGCATCACTACTCCAATCGCTTTGTCACAATCACCCCTTTGTCGATGGAAACAAACGCATTGCCTGGACCGTCACGAAGACTTTTTTACTCGTCAATGGGGCTCACTTGACTGCCAAGGCAACCGAAGCAGAGTCATTTCTCATTGAACAAATCATCAAAAAGAAGATCGCGCTTGAAAAAATCGCCGCCTGGCTAAAGAAACGATGTCGGTCAACTTAGACGCTGACAGCCTCTCTCCTTAAAGTGTCGGAGCAGACGATGGTCAAGGGTGCATCAAAACAACATCGCCGGTCGGATGCTGACGCTCAAAAGTTCGGCGCTCATGTGCGGTGAAGCTTTCCGTAACGAAAACAATGACTTTCGAGATTTCTATTGAATTGTCTTGATAGATCTTTCTAAGAAAGTTCGAAATTTTCTTAATTTGATATTGCTTTTGAATAGCCACCCGAAGGCTCGACTTCGGAAACGATCCCTTGTCGCGCGCTCCAGTCGAGCAGAGCGATCTCATTAAGTATCTCACTACAGACGTCGAAGATCCCCCTCATCGAATCGACTATTCTGGCTCGATGAATATCCCTCGATTTTAGCAAGAGATGCCTTAAGCCTTGGAATTTGAAGAACCAAAAAGCGAGAAATACTTTCCCTATAAAATACACTTCAGAACTTGGTGTTCCACAATCCGGCGTGTAACCTAAGCCCTATGACCGTTCCTTACAGAAAGGTTTTTGAAGAGCTAGAGAACCGCCAAATAAAGTACCTTGTTGCGGGCGGATTCGCGGTGAATTTTCACCAGGTTCAAAGAGCCACTGTGGACCTTGATCTTATCCTTCATCTTGAAAAAGATAACATTCTGGCCTTTGTCAAATTGATGCAAGAACTGGGGCTTGCCCCCCGCCTACCAGTAAACGCCGCTGATTTTGCTAACCCTCAGATGCGCGAAAAATGGATCAACGAGAAGCATATGATGGTGTTTTCATTTTTTAAATCAGACAATCCATTTGAAACCATTGACCTCTTCGTAAAGGAACCGGCGCCGTTTGATGAGCTCTGGGCCCGGCGATTTGAAGCTAAAGCTTTTGGGCTTAAAATTAGGGTAGTGGGTAAAGCTGACCTTATCGCGATGAAGAAGGATACTGGAAGAGAGAAAGATGAGTTCGACATCCGACAACTCGAAAAATCAACAGAAGGTTGAGTATTGGGGAGAAACACCCCAGCTTTCACATGAGCAAATCATTGAATGGCTTGATGGTCATCGACAATGGATGTTTGAAATATGGAAGAACGACCCAGCAGCTCGAAAGAAATGGGAAGCCATTAATTCACCTCCGCATCGGAAGTGAAGAGCCCCTGCTTCAACACTCGATTTCTAACTGAAATTTCGGACCAGTTTCGAGGGGGACCCTCACCAGCCTCCATCTAGAGATTTCAACTGGTTTAGTTAAAGGGGGTCAGGCCAACTTGAGCAATATTTTTTTCCCACCACTCCCTATTCTCTGCCATTTCTTTAAGTATGGAGTCTGTGACTAAGTCGGGAGATGTTAAAACCAAGAAAACAGCAATGGAATGACTCAGCTCATATATTCGGTCTTGACCTCTTAGAGCTATAAGTTGTTTATGCAAGGCAGCTCGAAATTCAGGAGTGACGGCGTTTTTGACTGAGTCTTCAATTTTCGCTGTCATGATATAGTCAGATAAATCGTTGTGTCCATAGCGGACGCTAAAGCCGTATTTAACTGAAGCTGCTCGTTTTCGGTTTTAAAAACTTTAATAACTACAGAAAAAGAGTCATTGCCTTATGCGGCTGGGACGGACTATGGAATCGTATATCAACAGTCAATCAATATGATCTGCCCCCATTAATGGTGTAGAGCCGTCTTCCTTAAGTTTTTTTGATTTATCCACCTTGTTTTGAGAAGAACCAGAACCGAACCGTAGAGCCGAACCCGAACAAATGGAACAAATGGCGGAGCCGAAGGGACTCGAACCCTCGGCCTCCTGCGTGACAGGCAGGCGTTCTAACCAGCTGAACTACGGCTCCACATTCAGTAACCGAAAGAACAATTCACTCGGTCACCCCAAAATTGTCAAGATCGGCCCATCGCCAAAACCGAGGGGCGCTGGCGAATTTCCTGATAAAAGGCCTTCACCTCAGGATCAGCCTGAAAGGCATCTCGGCTCCATCGACCGATCGTCAAGCCATTCGCCGACCGCACTCTCGACAAGGCGACATAAGCTTGACCGGGCTCCCAAAGGCTGGCCAAATCCACATGAATTTTATCCAAAGTCGCGCCCTGAGTTTTGTGAATCGTATTGGCGTAAGCCAGACTCAAGGGATAATTTTCCGCCACGGCCACTTCTTGCCCGTCGGCATTGATAAAAGAGAAAGAGAACTTATCAATTTCCACAACCCGGCTGCGATCGAGCAACTTCACGCAAACACGATGCGGCTCGCAAACCTCAATCTTTCCCAAGCTTCCATTTACAAACCTTTGTTTGGGATCATTGACCCGCAACATAACAAGCGCTCCCTCTTTAAGCTGAAGCATAGGCGATACCGGTGCTTCCTTCTGAAGCTTCTCTATATATATCTGAGATCCATAATAACGAGTCGGAAGCTCGATCATCATGCCCTCAAGATTTTCTAAACTCATTCGATTGAAAGACTCTGTTTGATATCGCCTCGGAAAAATATGACTCGCATCCTCATCCGGATCATTCTGATGGGAAGTTAAAAAGCCCTCTATAGCATCCGACCAATAAGCCCAGCGTATCTGATCCAATATCTCTACAAAATCTTGCTCTTGAGTTCGGCAAACTTGACGAAATTCTAAATTTTCAAAATCTGCAAACTCCCAGGCCTTTGAATGAAAAGCCCAATCTTTCGCATAGCCAGATCGAGTTACGGGCGGAAGCTGTGCAAAGTCACCAACAGCAATAATACGAATGCCACCCCAGGGCTCATCTACTTCGCGATGAAAGCGCGCCAAAGTTTCGGCGCAATCGAGAACTTCTCCAGACAACATCGAGACCTCATCTATTAATATAAGATCAGTCTTTCGCAATCGTGACCGCAGCTGTCGATTGGTTTTGGCTTTTTCAATCGCCGCTTGCTTGCCGCCCTGAAGAATCCCCAACGAAAAATAACTATGAAAGCTGCGACCTCCAATCAGGATCGCTGCCGCGCCCGTACTTCCAAGAGCCACGACCCTCTTGCGATCCTGCGTCGCCATAAAGTCCTGAATCAGAGCGCTTTTGCCAGTGCCCGGAGTACCCGTTAGAAAAAGGTTTGATCTGGAATTATCTAATAAATTCCGGGCTCTAGATTGATCCGCCGTCCAATTTAACATCGAATGCTGAGCCTAACTCATAAAATGGATAAATATAATGAGTTTCGGCGACTTTCGTTTAGTATTGAGTTTTTCCTTAAAATTGCTAATGTGCCTGAATCTCTCGGTTAAAGGGGACTGAGAGTTCTGTTTTTTAGGGTTTTTTGAAAAGGGGATTATTTGTGGCAATTTTAGGGCACGGTCATCGACGGTCAATAGGCTGGTCGGTCTTTCACAATTTATTCAGATTCGTTTCTTTAGTTTCGATTTCTCTCGCGCTCTTCATCGCTCCAATTTCGAAAAGTTTCGCAGATGATCGCTGCGCCAGCGTTGTTGGTCAGATCGCGGTAGCGGATCAAAGCCTGTTTTCGCATTCTGAATCCTCTCTTCGCGCCATTACCAAGGCGACACTGGGCTGGCATGCCCTCTCGGAACTGGTTCGCTTAGTATCTGGATCGGCCATAGCTTTTAATGGAGCTTTTTTTGCCAACGCAGGAATCGACACGACAGCTTCCGTAATGTCACATCAAATTTCAATGGGACGAGTTCCCGATGCCGTCCGAAGACTCTTTGATGTTCGAAGCAGCTATACCAAACGTGCTGTATTGAACACGTTTATGGTCATGACAATAGCAACACCTTTATGGGTGTTGGGAGCCGTTGATCGGGGGGCAGACGTCGGTTCAATTTCAGCATGGGTCAATAACGGCGTTTTAAACTGGAGCTGGTACGCTGGCACAATCGGCTTCCTCGCGGGCTCCTATCGTTTTGCGCCCTACTGGAAAATGTGGCTTTTTGACAAAAAACCTCAACAGCGTGATCATCAGGTTTATAGCCAAATGCAAAAAAGTCTCGTCAACGAACTTCAGGCTCTTGAGCTAGCCGCTCGGGAAAAAGTTAAAAGCTTGGGCAGCTTGGGCATGGAAGAAGTGGTCTCGATAATCCGAGAAGCTGAAAAATATGAACTGGGCGATGCGGCTCCAACATCTAACGAAGCTGCAGCTTTGCGCTACCAGCACCTCTTAATGAACCTCTTCGAAGTAATGACTTCCGAAATTCCATTTGAAACACGAATTGCCCCTGACAATACCATTCGAACTGGGAACTTGCCCGTTGAACTGCAAGGCCGAGAAGTTCTTTCGGCTAAGTTCAATCTTTGGCGAGCTCGAAAATTAATGAGCACGGTTGAGACTCAAGCCAGCCGCTTAAAGCTAATGCGTGAAAAGCTCACGAGCCTTGCGCCCGAAACTGAGGATTATGCCAAAGCTCGTAAATCGATTCTCAAACAACAAGCTAAGCTTCGCTCGAATCGAAACGCCTTAATTCGTAAGCTTATAAGTCTCTATGAGACAGGCGTATTTAGAGAAGAAATATCCAATGCTCTTTACCTTGGAGAGCCTTTTTCTGTTGAATCGAGCATGGCATTCCATCAACTGATGGTCAGCCGAAACTATACTAAGTTCAGACAGTTAACCGCCTACTCGATATACGATCGTTTACTATGGACGGGCTTGTTTGGAACGGTGGTTATGCGATTCTTTACAGAACACATTCCAGCTGCAGGTATCCACAATTAGTTGCGGCTTATGAGATTAATGCCCGACGTCGTAAGCTCCATTATCGATCAATTTTTAGCCATGATGATTGCAGGGGGCGTCGGGCTCTACCAACTCAATCATATCGCTGAAGGTCCTTGAAAAATACTCTTGTCAAACCCGATAGCGCTGCTTCAAAAACTCCAAAGTCCAGCGAACACCAAAACCTGTAAATTCTGAATCCGTATGTGCCAAGCCACCTTTATTTTCAGCGGCCGAAAGATCGATATGAACCCAATCAATCCCCTTTTCCACAAACTGACTCAAAAAATAGGCCGCATAAATATGATCGCAGCCCCGCCCCTTACTACATTGCAAGGTGTCCGCCACATCGGACTCAAGTCCTTTGGCGAAATCTTTATGAATTGGAAAGGTCCAGATCCGCTCTCCACTGGAATCCCCAGCAGCTTTCACTTTGTCATGCAGTTTCTCAGGAATGGAGAAACCAGCCGAATAAGTCGTACCAATAGAAAAAACAGCCATTCCCGTAAGCGTTGCAAAGTCCACAATTAATTCTGGCTTGCCTCGCGACGCCAGACACAGGGTATCAGCCAGAACCATTCGACCCTCAGCATCAGTGTTAACAACTTCAATCGTTAAACCATTCATTGTCGTGATGACATCATCAGCATGATAAGCTTTGGGCGAAATATGATTCTCCGTTACCACCAAAAAAGCTTTCAACTTTACTGGAAGCTTGAGCCTCGATGCCGTAAGCAAACTCGACAATGCCACAGCCGAACCCTGCATATCCCCCTTCATGGAGAGCATATGCCCTCCGGTCTTCACATCATAACCACCCGTATCAAAACAAATGCCCTTGCCGACCAAGGCAACGGCGGATTTGTTCTTCGCTTTCTTGGGTGAATAACTGATCTCGTAGATTCCCCCATGAGACTCTGGGTCTCCTTGATCAACAGCCGTATAAGCGCCTGCACCCATTTTCTTCAATTCTGATTTAGAATAAAATTTTAATCCTAGTTTGTATTTCTTACAAAACCCCCGAATCCTTCTCCCATATTCTCCCGACTGCAATCTATTGCTCGGAATCGATCCCAGATAGCGAACTAAATTTGATCCCTCGCCCGTTTCCAATCCATAGTGAAAAGATTTTTGGACGGCTCGACTTGCAAATATATGTATTTCTTTGAGTGCAAACTTCTTTCGATCCTTTTCTCGCTTGCCATAAAGAGGCATCTCAAAAACTCTTGCCGACACAGCTGCACCAAAGGCATCCGCCAAGCTTTCCTCGTGTTTGGCGTCCAGAAACGCTAGTCCCAAGCATTGATGACTCCAAATCAGTGATTGCTTCAAGGCTTTCCGAGCCATTGTCAAAAACGCATAAGAACTAAATTCCTCTCCGAGGCTAAGCACCAAAATATTCGGCTGATCTTTCTTAAAACTAGGAAGCCACAACTGTCCCCCCGCTTTCAACTCCTCCTTTTGGGCTTCATGAGCCTCTCGCAATCGAGCCTGGAGAGCCTGCGGCAACAGCTTCAAATAAGAGCGAGACCTTTCGAAATGCTTAAGTTCCCCAGCAATGATCAAGGTCTGAACCGAGCGATCAGAAATCCCCTTTAGACTGCCTATTTTGTGATCCTTAATTTGCATTTTATAAGCCTAAACGAATGGCAAATTAATTTGCAAAGGGAATGAGTCTTTACTTTTCAGCTAGGCTTTGGCTTCAATGAGTACTTTAGAAGGGAACTCATATGACATCGAAGAAATTTGATTTAGTGGGCATAGGCAATGCGTTGTTGGATTTTCAGCTTGAGGTTAAGGAAGCCATATTGGATGAATTTCAAGTAAAGAAAGCCTCCATGACTCTTGTCGAGGCCACCCACCAACTCAAACTTCTCAGCATCTTGCGAGAAGAAAAGGGTCATAAATCAATGAACATTAGCTCGGGCGGCTCGGCCGCGAACACCATGGCGGGATTTTCAAATTTTGGAGGTAAAGCGGCTTTCATTGGAAAACTAGGAAACGATGAAAATGGAAAAATCTATGTGCAAGACCTCGAAAAATGTGGAGTAAGTTTTAGCGGAAAACTGGAGAAGGATCTTATTACAGGATCATGCTTAGCCTTAATCACGCCAGATGCTGAGAGAACCATGCTGACCTCTTTGGGCGCAGCCATTGAACTGGCTGAATCCGATATCGATCCTGAACTGATTAAAGTTTCCGGCACGATTTATATCGAAGGATACTTGTGGGATTCACCCTCGGCTCGAAAAGCCTGTCAGTTGGCGATCAAGATTGCTCGAAAAAATAACGTGAAAGTGGCGATGAGCTTTAGTGATGCTTTCTGCGTCGATCGACATCGAGATGATTTTATGGGTCTGTTGAAATCTAAGTCTTTAGATTATTTATTTTGCAACGAAGCGGAGGCTCTGTCGGCAGCACAAACAAAGGAGATTCAAAAAGCTTTTGAGAGCCTTTCGACTCTCTGTGATCATTGCTATATCAGCACAGGCCCCCGTGGCGCTTTGGCGAGTGAAGATTTTGGCAAAACTAAAGAGCAAGTCTCGACTTGGGATGTTGAACTTGTCGACAAAATTGGCGCAGGCGATCTATTTGCTTCGGGAGTATTGTACGGCATTATTCAGAATAAGAGCCTAAAGGAACGCGCTTTTCTCGGCTGTTATTCGGCTACGCGAATCATTCAACAGATGAGTGCACGCCTAAACGGCATTAGCCTCGCCGAAGAGTTATCGATTGCTCTGAAGGGTCCGGAGACCAGTGGCGCTACTTTAATGGCCTTGTGAATTCTAAACGAGACCTTAATTTACCCCAGTACTTCCAAAACCACCGGCTCCGCGATCCGTCTCGGATAATTCTGTGAACTCCGAGATGCTTGCCTGTTCAATTTTCATCACAACTCCTTGTGCAATTCGCTCGCCCGCCTTGAGCTCAATCGGCGTACGTAGACAAGTGGAAAGGATGATTTTGATTTCGCCTCGATAATCCGAATCGATCGTTCCGATACCGTTGACAAGAAAAACTCCTTTCTTCGCTGCCAGGCCAGAACGGGCACGGACTTGAAGTTCATAACCTTCAGGAATTTCAAGGCTTAAGCCCGTTGAAACCAAATGAACTTGCCCCATATGCAAAGTAACATCTTCGACACTGTGAAGATCAAAGCCCGACGCTCCTATTGTCTGATAACTTGGAATTTGCGCAGCCCGATTCAATTTTTTAAATTTTATTTCCATCACGTGAGTCCCCCTCTTTTAAAAATTAAAACCGATTCCCGTCGATACCAAATACGCCATACCGCCATCATCACTTTGATACCACTGCGGCAAAATTGATAAATTCCAATCCAATGCCATGGTCGAGGATTGCCAAAAGGTCCAGCCTAATCCTATATCGCTTCCAAAACCAAAGCGTGGATCAGAATTTCTTACGGTATCATAGGCCCCAACAATTCCAGGCCCAAGCCTTACATAAAATGGATCCCAAAAATGATATTCCCCTACTAAGCCTACAAAATTATTGAATACATATTCACGAACACTTCCAAGCTCTTCGGTACTTGCATGACTTAGGGCCTTAAGAGCGAGCGAAAAATCTTCGTTCAATTTCATGCCGATCTTGAATCCCAGATACGCACCAGAACTGGAATCTAGATTCGATAGAAAATTTTCATCCCGAAAATGGAAGCCCCCAAGTTCCGCACCAAAGGACCATGTTTCAGAAGTTTCGGCAGTGGCTGATGAAGCCATTCCAAAAGGCAAAAGAAAAACAATCAAATATAAAAAACGCATCTCAAAGCCTTAACGAAGCCTGGCTCAGGCTTCAATCAAAATTCGAAAGGTATAAGAATTAGGGAATATCCCTATCCATAACGGTCTTACGACCATCTTCCCGAGCCTTTTCGATCGCTTTATCGCAAAGCCATCGAATTCGATCCGTAAGAGCTTCGAAAGCGCTTGCACTCGTATTCATCCCAGAGCGATCCGCTATATATTTTTTCACTTTGGAAGCCACAACTAGAATTTCACCATCGACACTCGTACCCGAACGCGAGGAAGCTGGAGCAGAGGTCGCGCCTCCACTTGTCACAATCGTTCGCCTCTGAGCAGGCGCATGGGAATTCGGTGAAGCGGACTCTTGAGACTCATCCACCATCGGCGCTCTCTTTTCAATTGCCGCAACTGAATCGCCTCGATGCCTTTCAACCGGAATGTGTTGATCCCAGCATTCAACGCTGCAGAAGGCATAGTTGGTACGCTTTTGCTGGCAAGTCGATACCGAACAAACATAGTAGGGTGATCCCTGCAAAATTTCGGATTTACAAGAACTACATCTTCTCCAAATATCAAGCATGGCTGCATAATAGATCAATGATCCGCCCTGACAAATGGAAAAAGCTTGAAGAACAAATGGCCCGCCTTGGGGTTTATGAACATGATCTGTTAGAAAAATTCATACGCAGCTCCGGTAAAGGCGGTCAAAACGTCAATAAGGTTAGCTCTTGCGTTTACTTGAAACACAACCCCAGCGGCCTGGAAGTCAAATGCCAGAAAACCAGGTCTCAACAGGATAATCGCTATTTGGCGCGGCAAATCCTATGCGACAAAATGGATCAGATTCAAAACAAGCGGGCTGCCGAAAAACAACAGGCCATTGAGAAAATACGTCGTCAAAAAAGGAAACGATCAAAGCGGGCGAAAGAAAAAATGCTTCAAGAAAAGCACCACCACAGCGACAAGAAATCATCGCGACGAAAACCTGAGACAACGAGCTGATTAAAATTCAATGCCCAGGTTTGGCCAGAATCCAGCAAGCCATGTTTTTTCAGCTAATTCAGCCTGGCCCCACTCGGAAGGGTGAAAACAATCAACACTAACCAATTTTTTAGTTAACTGCTTACTTCGAAGATTTTGAATGGTCTTTAGATGAGCCGATGGAAACTCTTCCTGCAGGCGATTAACCATCTCCGTCGTCCCCAGACGATATTGAGACAAAATTTCGGTTACCTGTCCCGTTAGCTCTTCATCCTCGACTTTGAAAACAGCAAAATCCCCATAGATTGTTCGTCGAATAAATCCACAGCTTATATCGTTTCCAAGAACCCTTTTTACGACGAGACCTTCGGTGTCTTTAAAAACCGATTGAATGTCTGGAACTCCCACAACAAGCGCCTCAAGATCTGGATTCTGATTTAAGAGGCGCCGAAGTGCGGTCTCGATTCTGCCAACAAAGATTGGAGGGGCTGTAATACCATCTAGTGTTTCGCTGCCAACATCATTGGCCCCAATCATGATGGTGACATAGTCAAAAGAAAAAGATCGCTGGTCTTGATAGCTCAGCACGGCATCAACTTGATGCGCGAGGTCGATAGACTCCGCTCCCGTCACCGAAAAATTAAAGGCCTCAATATCCGGCACATAGGCTTTGAGCCTTTCATAGTGTGAAACAACTAAATTCTCCTCATCCCCG
>Ga0210019_1005198_pt1 | contig 10964 bp, 13 predicted proteins | sample CryGeyCG2114_020_2_FD_183969 | JGI IMG/M metagenome (GOLD analysis project Ga0210019, IMG submission 183969) | Groundwater microbial communities from aquifer - Crystal Geyser CG11_big_fil_rev_8/21/14_0.20 (SPAdes) (version 2) | ecosystem: Environmental > Aquatic > Deep subsurface > Groundwater ...
TCCGGATAAAATAAATGTAAATGGCGGAGCTATTGCAATTGGACATCCGCTTGGTGCAAGTGGAGCAAGGCTTTTAGGAACACTTCTTTGTGAGCTTGAAAGAAGAAATTTAAAAAGAGGGATCTCATCTCTTTGTATAGGCTTTGGGCAGGGAATTGCAGCTATTATTGAACGAGTTTAATTAAACTAGTGATAACTCAGAAAGTTTAGCAATGTTCTGTTTTACAACTTCTGCACTTTTATGGAGTGCTTCAAGTTCTTCGGGGGCAAGCTTTAGTTCAATAATTTCTTCAATTCCTTTTGAACCAAGCTTTACTGGAACTCCCACAAAAACATCTTTTAAACCATATTCTCCGCTTACATAAGCTGCAACCGGAAAAATTCTCTTTCTATCTTGAACTATGGACTCTACCATTGTTGCTGCTGAGCTGGCTGGAGCATAAAAAGCACTTCCTGTCTTTAAATGGTTTACTATTTCAATTCCCCCGTTTTTGGTTCTTTCATTTATTTCATTTATTTTTTGTGGTGGAAGAAGTTCAGTAATAGGAATTCCTGATACTGTAGAAAACCTTGGAAGCGGAACCATTTGATCTCCATGTCCACCCAGTACCATTGCTTGCACATCTTCGCAGGATACATTTAATGCTTCTGCTATAAAAAATCTCATTCTGGCTGAATCTAGTACCCCAGCCATTCCAAATACTCTAGGTGGTGGGAACTTGCTTTTTATCCATGATAGGTGAGTCATTACATCTAGGGGATTTGATACAACAATAATAATTGAATCCGGTGATTGTTTTACGATTTCATCTGTAACGGAGCCAACGATTTCTGCATTAGTTTTTAAAAGATCATCTCTGCTCATGCCAGGCTTTCTGGCAATCCCTGCAGTAATTACTACAACATCAGAATCTTTTGTTTGTTTGTAGTCGTTTGTTCCTGTTATTTTTCTGTCATGAAGTTCTACCGGCCTAGCTTCCATAAGGTCAAGAGACTTTCCTTGTGGTATGCCTTCAATAATGTCTATTAAAACTACATCACAAATATTTTTTTCTGCCAATCGCTGTGCACAAGTTGCGCCTACGTTTCCGGCACCTACTACAGTAACTTTTGGATTTTTTATTGGCATTTGATTCTCCTTATTACCTACACTCTTGTTATTTTACCAAGAATAACCTTTTCCTTTGCTCCTGTGCAGGACGGAATATTATTTTTTATACCTTTCACACATGTATATCCAAGCAGTGCAAAAAGTATTGCTTCTTTATATTTTGACGGTAATTTGTATTTGTCCGAATTTACAAATCTTACATTTGGTAGTAGGTTTTTTAAATGTTTTATTAGTGTTTTATTTTTAATGCCACCACCAGAAATAATAAGTTCATTTGGTTTATATTTTGGCAAAATAAATTTACTAATAGCGTGTTCAATAACCTTTGCACTGAAGTATGTAATAGTTGCAAGTTTGTTTTTTTTATCTTTTATGTTTGAAAAACAGTCTTTTATAAACCCTTCATTAAAATATTCTTTACCAGTGCTCTTGGGTGGGGTTTGTTTAAAGTAAGGATCCTTTAATGCAGCTTCAACACAAGAGAAATCTATTTTTCCTTTACTTGCTAACTTTCCATCTTTATCAAAATCCTTTTTAAAGTGCTTTTTGCATACAAGATCAATAAGTGCATTACCGGGTCCAATATCAAATGCAATTGGTGTAATTTTTTTGCCTACTGCAGTTATATTTGAAATCCCTCCAATATTTAAAACCAGTTTTATATTTTTACTTTCATTAAAATAAATATAGTCTAAATATGGCATAAGAGGTGCACCTTCACCGCCAGCAACTATATCAGATTCACGAAAATTTGAAACCGTTTTAATACTGGTTCTCTTAGCGATAACAGAGCTTTCACCTATTTGTAACGTGGCTCTTATTTTATGCCCTGAAATGTTGTGAAACCAGGGGTGATGAAAGATGGTTTGTCCGTGAGAAGCAATTAAAAAAATATCTTTTGTCTTGAGCTTGTTTTTCTTTATAATTGCCAGTGTTGCTTTTGCAAACAATTCTCCTAAAAGAAAATTGAGAAGTGGTAAATCATGTAAGGTACCAAGCTTGTTTTGCTCTAGCATTGTTTCTTGAATCTTGCTTTTTATGCTTTTTGGAAATTTATATAATATTCCATTAACAAATACTGGTCTTAGATTGTTGTTAAATTTAACCAGTGCAACGTCAATCCCATCAAAAGATGTGCCTGAATTAAGTCCAATTACATATTTTAAAGTACTCATTTTAAGTTTCCCTTTTATTACCATTATTCAAATTTAAGAAATTTATTAATAGTTTGTGACCTACAGCAGTAAGAATTGACTCGGGATGAAATTGTACACCAATTAAATTTTTGTATTCTTTATGTTCAATTGCCATTATAATATTATCTTTTGTTTTTGCTGTAACTTTTATAGCTGTATTTTTTATGCTTTCAGGATCAATTGTAAGTGAGTGATATCTAGTAGCTGTAAAGGGACAGTCAATTCTTTCAGGACCTTTAAAAATAGATTTGTTATCGTGATATATTTCTGAAGTTTTTCCATGCATTAACTCAGGAGCGTGTATAATTTTTCCTCCATATACTTCTCCAATACATTGGTGTCCTAAGCAAACGCCTAAAATAGGAATTCTTCCTGCAAATCTTTTTATTGTATCCATACTAATGCCACCATCTTTAGGTCTGCCTGGTCCTGGTGAAATAACTATCTGTGAAGGATTTAAGTTGCTTATTTCTTCTAGAGAGATTTGATCATTTCTGTAAACAGTCACGTTCTGATTTAGTTCGCCTAAGTATTGAACAAGGTTGTAAGTAAAACTATCATAGTTATCAATTACTAGCACGCTCATATTTCTATAACTCTTATTGGAAATGCATGTTTGTTTTTCGTAAACAACGTTTCTAGTGCTTTAGTTATTTTTACTTTTTCTTCATCAGTGGGTTCTTCTTTTATTTCTATGCCAATAAATGGTTCCTTTATGGATAGTCCCTCATTTATAACCTTTGCCCTATTTGCAGGGGTTTCCAGCCAGATAGGTCGTACTTTCGTGCAAAGAAATTTCATTTATAGTTCCTTTAGATATTCGATTAATTCATGGGTAGTGGTAACACTGGTTCCATATTTCTTTACAACCTTACTTGCTGCCAGATTACTTATAATACAAGCTGATTCTTTTGGGCATTTTACTGAAAGAGCACATGCAATTGTTCCCGCTACAGTATCTCCGGCGCCTGTTACATCAAATACTTCACTTACATTAAATGCAGGAAGTATAAATGGTTTGTCGGGATTTGAACCATCAAATAATGCCATTCCTTCTGAACCTCTTGTAATTAAAATATTTTCAGCACCTGATATATCCAATAATTTTTGACCTGCTTTAATTAGATCATCATCCGTTTTTATTGAAAATCCTACTGTATGCTCAGTGTCAGGTTGATTAGGAGTTATCATGTAGGATCCTTTAAATCTCTGAAAATTGTATGGTGCATCAACTATAACCGGTTTATTTAACTTGTTTGAATTCTTAATTACGTGATCTATTAAATCTTTTGAACAAAGACCTAGCTCATAATCTGAAATTAATACTGCATTTGCTTGATTTATAAACGTGTCAAATTTGTTGATTGTTTCTTTTTCGATTTTTGAATTTAATTTGTCTCTGCTTAAACGATCTAAACGTAACAATTGTTGTTTGAATTGAATTGAACTTGTTGGGTGTTTGTGTGACATTGATAAGATCCTGGTTTTGACTGTTGTTGGCCTTTCTTTGTCTACTACAAGCGCTGGGACGATTTCTCTTTTTAAGCATTCATTTTCTATAGCTTCTGAATACATATCATCACCCACAACACCTACCAAAAAAGATTTTGCTCCATATGAACTTATATTATGTGCAGCATTTGATGCTCCGCCAAGTGCAAATTGGCTGGATATGTGCTCAAGGATAATGACAGGAGCCTCTCTTGAAATTCTCTCAGGTGATCCAATTAAAAATTCATCTAAAATAATATCCCCAATTACAAGTACTTTGCCTGCAGATAGTTTAGTTATTTGTTCTGCCAAGTTTTTTGTATTTGTTTTATCCAGAAGTTTTTGCATACAACAATCCTTTTTTTGAAAGAGCTTCTTTTAATTTTTTTGCAGCTGGCTGTGGGCTATTAGAGTTCATTATTGCTCTTACAACAGCAATTCTCACCCCCCCAGCATTTATTACTTTATCAATATTTGTTTCATCTATACCACCTATTGCAAACCAAGGTATATTTTTAATGTTTTCTGATGCCCATTTTACATAATCTAACCCAGCTGGAATGTAATCTGGCTTTGTAGGAGTTTGAAATACAGGTCCTATACCAATATAGTCAGGGTTCATGCTCATTGACTTTTGTCCTTGTTCAGGAAAGTGTGTTGAAAGCCCTATTAAAAAACCTTCTGGTGCTAATTGCCTTGCATCAGGTAGGGGCAAATCAGCTTGTCCTAAATGTACTCCGTCAGCACTTACTGCTAGAGCTATATCAATTCTGTCATTAATAATAAACAGAACGTTGTGTTTATCTGTTAATCTTTTGACTTTATGTGCTAAATCCAAAATATCTTTTTCTTTTGTTTCTTTTTCCCTAAGTTGAATAATATCTACACCACCGGAGATTGCTTTCTCAAGAATATTTAAAAACTTTTCATCTGAATCAATACCTGTACGACTGGTTACTAAATAAAGCAATGAATTATGCAGTCTAAGAAGTTTTTCGTTTTTAGTTAATTCTTTTTCTAGCGTGTATACTTCATACCGTTGTTCTTCTAATTTCCTGACTTCTAGGTTTAACATTTGTCCATATTCAGCAAGTACTCTTAAACTTTGTTCAAGTCTTTTGCAATTTGCTGAAATTACATCTTTTGCAGAAGTTCTTTGAGATGTGTTTTCTAGTGTTTTACCAATATCATAAGTAGCATCTCTATATAGAATTAAATTGGATAATGTAGAGAAGATTTGATTTAGCTCGTGTCTAATATTCTTTAATTTTTGTGAGATTTCTTTATTGTTTAAAGCAAACCTAGACCAATCTTCTAGTGTTCTTAGGGCTTCAGAGGCTCTGTTTAAATTAGCATCGATTATTCTATAGATCTCGTTCATTCCTCTAATGCGCAAAAAAGTCTTCATATCCCCAAAGATCTAATTTTGTAAGTGTGGGAAGGAATCTGTTGGCTTCTTCTGCTATTTCTGTTCTATTTTCTCTCTTTAATAACTCTACTAGTTTGTAGTAAACGGGAATTAAATATAAAACATCATATGCAGCATATTTTACTTGTTCTTTTGTCAACGCCTCAGCTCCCCAATCAGTAAGCTGACTTGTTTTTGAAAGATCAGTATTAAGCAGTTCTTTAACTAAATCTTTTAGGCTGTGTTTATCTGTGTAAGTTCTTACAAGCTTACTTGCAGTTTTTGTGCAAAAAATATTTTTAACATCAATACCAAGCCAGTGATAAAGGAAAGTTAGATCTGTTCTTGCAAAGTGAAATAATTTCTTAATTTTGGGATTTTCTAAGACTTTTTTTAGATTTGGAGCCTTAGTTTCAGGTTCTATTTTGACTAAAGCTATTTTACTTTCTTTGTTACAAAGTTGGACTAAGCAAAGCCTGTCTCTATGAGGATGAAGCCCCATCATTTCACAGTCTACTGATAGTAAATTTCCTGACGAGTAGATTTCCAAAAAATCATCTGTTAAATCTTGTCTAAGTACAGGCGAATTTTCTATTTTTGCATTCATTTAAGTTTTAAATTATGAGATAAGAAAACAATAAATATAAATTATCTCTTTGAGTATTGGAAGCGTTTTCTTGCTCTCTTGCGTCCATATTTTTTGCGTTCTTTATCTCTAGGATCTCTTGTAAGTAATCCTTGGTCTTTTAATTTTTGTTTATTTGATTCGCTTTGTTTAACAAGTGCTCTTGCAATTCCAAGTCTTATGGCATCCGCTTGTCCTGAGAGCCCACCGCCCTCTACATTTGCAAAAACATCATATTTTGATTCACCGCTTATAACTTGCAGTGGCTTTTTAATTAAATTCAAGAAGTCGTCTACATTACCTAAGTGTTTGTCAGGAGCTTTGCCATTGATAATGAATTTTCCTGAACCATTTGATTTTAAAAATACTCTGGCAATGGCAGTTTTTCTCCTGCCTGTTGCTTGATATAATCCTCTTTTACTTTTTACAGCAATTCTTCCCATGTTATATTTTTACTTTCTCCCACTTTTGAGGTTTTTGTGCGTGATGTTTATGACTAGTGCCTTTGTATATATTGAGCTTAGTAATTAATTTATCCCCTAATCTATTGTGAGGGAGCATTCCTCTAACAGCAAGTTTAATTACCCTTTCAGGTCTTCTTTGCCTAAGTTGTAAAAGAGATTCAGATTTAAATCCACCTGGTATACCAGAGTGCTTGTAATAAACTTTTTGTAGATTTTTTTTGCCTGAGGTTTTAATTTTTTCAGCATTAATAATAATTACAAAGTCGCCTGTATCAATATTTGGGGTGAATTCAGGTTTTGTTTTTCCTCTAAGTATTGATGCTACTGTGGTTGCCAATCTGCCAAGAGCTTGGCCTTCGGCATCAATTAGCCACCATTTTCTATCTACTTTATCTTTTTGTGCTAAAAAGGTCTTCATATCTCGTACGGAGCTTATATTATACCTCAATTAATTAACTCACTATGGTGTGTTAATTAAAACAGGGTACGTCATTGCGAGGAGGCTTGAAAAGCCGACGAAGCAATCTTATAACGTTAGGAGATTGCTTCGTTGCTGCTTCGCAGCTCCTCGCAATGACAGTTACCTGGAAAAATCAACACACCCAGCTCATTATTTTTATGAACTTGTCATAAAAATAAAAATATCTATACACTTATTATTTTTTTGATTTAAATATAGACTTAACAGTTCTTTCAAGACTAGCAAATGGTAATGTTTCGCCTTCTCCAGCTAAACTGTAAGCTACAAGATCAAAACTTCCAAGTAATGAACTTGTGTCTTCACTTTTTGAGGACTTTGATGATTTAGATAATCTATTGCCTCCGCCAAATGATTTTGATGCTTGTACTTTTCCAATAGATATATTTTCTACAGATATTACTCTGCCATACTTTTCTAACTTTTTAAAAAGGTCCAGAATCTCAGTAAAGTCACCTTTTACTCTTACCTCAATAGGTAATCTATAAAGGTCAACAGGCAAATCTTCACCCTTTAGTTTGTCTTTTACGCTTTTAGTTTTTCTTGAGCTGCGACTTGTGCCTGCTAGTTCTGTAGATATTTGATTTTCAAGAACAATATTTATTGGCTCTGGTGATGATGGGGTAAAACTTTCTAAACTGACTGAACTTTCGTCACAAATACTTTTTAAGTCCTGAACCAGAAAATCCACCTCGTAGGACTTAGCAAGATATAATTTTTGAGCATCTACTTTTCTAGCTAGCTCTTGATTTTCTTTACCTAGTTGTTCTAGTTTTTTAATTTGTGCCTGTAGGTTTTTAAGTTTAATGCTGTCTTGTTGTATTTTGCTTTTAGACTCATTAAACTCTTGCCATGCTGGCATTGTTTGAATGAAAAGAGGAATAGTTGCCACGGAAATTAGCATTATCCCGATTAAATTTTTTTCTCTTTGACTGAATTTACTAATATCAAATTTCATATATCAAGTACTAATTAGTATACATTTAAAGTAGACGATTTTCCTTAGATTTTGTGCTGTTTTTTTATGTTCTTGTGTATCTATGTACCCACATGCTTATAAATTACTTGCTGTTTTTGCATTTTAGTATCCAATGTAGCGCAATAGCCGGGGTAAGTATTACAAAAAGAAGATAAAATCTAAGATGTAAAACTGAGTTAACAAATAACTTTCCTAGCTCTTTGTCAGTTATTAAAAACTTACCGTATAGAAAAGAACTCCACTGTTCCCAAAATAACATTGTAAGTGTAATGAGTAATATGGCAAATACGATCCCAATTATAAAAATTTTGAATAAAAAATCTCTAAGCAATATTAAATTTTGTTTTTCCATAATTTAAATGATATCATTCATTTTGATGAAAAAAAATAAAAAAGAAGAATTTATATTTGCTTCTACTATTTGTGGATTTAAAGCATCCAGAAGACCTGATCTGGCAATAATTTATTCTTCTTTGCCTTGTGTTTATGCTGGGGTGTTTACACAAAATCAAGTAAGAGCTGCATGTGTTGATGAAGATATAAGATTATTAAGTAAAAAAAAGAAAATAAGAGCTATTGTTATTAATTCTGGAAATGCAAATGCATGTACCGGGAAACAGGGGATTCAAGCTGTTAAAGAGACAAAAAAAATAGCAGCGAAGCTATTAAATATACATCCTGATGATGTACTTGTAGCTTCTACTGGTGTTATTGGGGTGCCACTTGATATGGTGAAAATGAAAGCAGGTTTGGAAAAAGCATCTTCTACATTGAGTGCTCAAAATGTGAAAGCTGCTGCAAAAGCCATATTAACTACTGATAGATTTCTTAAAGTATTTAGCAAAAACACAAAATCATTTAAGCTTTTTGGCTTTGCCAAAGGTGCTGGAATGGTTCATCCTAATATGGCAACGATGCTTTGTTATTTAATGACTGATTTAAAAATGCCACAGAGCTTGTTACAAAGAGCCCTTCGGGAAGCTGTGAATATAAGTTTTAACAATATTTCTGTAGATGGTGATATTAGTACAAATGACATGGTGGTTTTACTTTCTAATTGTCAAAGCCAGATAGAAGTTAAAAGTAAAAACGATCCTGTCTATAAAGAATTTAAAAAAGTGCTTTTAGATGCATGTTGGAAACTGGCTAAAGACATGGTAAGAGATGGAGAAGGTTCTCAAAAAATCATTTTAGTTAATGTAAAAGGAGCAAAAACCGGATCTGATGCCAGAAAGATTGCAAGATCTGTTGCTAGTTCTACTTTATTTAAGTGTGCAGTATTTGGCAGAGATCCTAATTGGGGAAGAGCTCTTGCAAGGGTTGGTTGTACGAGTGTAAAAATTAAACCTGAGAAATTAGATGTAGCTCTTTTGAATACATTTGTATATAAAAACGGGCAACCAATTCGATTTAATCCCCAAACACTTCATAGGCAGATGAAGAAAAATGATGAGATAAAAGTCAATATTAATTTAAAGCTTGGGAAAAAGTCAGGTATAGCTTATGGGTGTGATTTGAGTTATGATTATGTCAAATTAAATTCTGCGTACTTTACATAAATTTTTCCTTATAGTGGGTACTAAGAAATCAGAGGACTAGGGGTCGTTTCTATAGTTTTTAGTTAATTTGATAGTTGAAAAACTTTCAGCTACGATTAAAATTTAAAGAAACGACCTCAAAATTCCAAAATTCCAGTTGCTAGTAAAGTCTTGCTTTAGTGCTTATATTAAATATATTTAATCTTTAGTAAATGACTGTTGTTTTATAATTGATGAATGACTTTAGCTATTAAATCAGTTCCATCGTATTCTACTAACACTCATATGTTGTTGAATTCCTCACGTGGTCGTAGAGATACTTCTGGTGTTAAAGCAATTGGAGCTGCTCAAATATACTTACTTTATTACCAAGATTCTGATAAGGTGTGTGTTGTGCCAGATGGAAGTAATGTCAATTGTTTGTATGGGGCAATAGTAAGTGGTAGTGAAATTTCACCACAAGGAAACCTAAGTGGTAAAGAGCTTTCTTTGCAGGAAGGAGATAAGCTTTATACCTGGATGAATCATCCTGATTTAAGTAACCCTGATGCATATTTTGCAAATATTTATACTGTTGTGCGTAGTAAAGAAGCATTGACACTTGTTGCAAGTTCAGAAGTGGCTCTAGGAAAGCAGTGGCTATCTGCTGGTTTTAATGCATCTCTTATAACAAAGGATCTTGGTGGTGGAAGTGCAATAGTTGGTTATGATGCAAGGCGTCCACCATTTACATTGGGAAGTCCTAATTGGACTATAACTATAGGAGAAGAGCCTATAGAACTTGATAAGTTTCCATATGCAGATGTAACCTACAGTGCTAGAGTTGTTAGAGCAATTCAGAATCCAGGAGTTCCTTCTCCTGGCAAGTATGCTATTGAAATATCTCCAACTAATCAGCCTTTAGTGCCTCCGGATGTTGAGTTTTCTCCATGTTCAAATCCATCATATGCTGTTCATTTAGTAGTGTAAGTTATACAGAATGTGGGGTCAGAACTTATACCTTAAATAATGAGCATTATTGATTAGGGAATTTAAAGAAGTTCTAGAATAAAGACTAGGGGTCGTTTCTATAGTTTTTAGTTAATTTGATAGTTGAAAAACTTTCAGCTACGATTAAAATTTAAAGAAACGACCCCCTTTCTTCTTCTGTGATGAACCTTAAATCCCTTTAATATAGCCTCTTGTTTCTTGGGATTGTATTGTAATTTTGTGTCTTTCACTTGTAGAATTCATCTTACCTTTATTAAAAACTTATATTTAAGGAGATAAAAATGAGTTTAGTACCTTCAGTAGCAGATGCCCCTAGAGTTATTAGAAATAATAGTCATTTATGCATTAGTCCAGGACGTAAAGTTTATACATTTCCAACAGATATGGTAAATGATACTGGTGAGATAGTTCCATGGAATGAATTAACTCAAGGACCACTTTCTGAGACACTGCTTGGACTTTCACCTAATGCTTATTCCAGTCTTATTGCACGAATGTTACTGGATACATTTGGACAAGATGGATACGTAGATTTACCAGTGCAAATCTTTGATAGTGCTGTGGCAAGGCAACAACAAGTTCAATTCGCAGATAGTCCTTCTCCAGAAAATGTTGTTTCATATCTTACATGTAGTGCAGGAGCATATGAACCACCTTGTTATTCAGGAGATGTTAGGTTTGGTT
>Ga0210019_1005206_pt1 | contig 10953 bp, 9 predicted proteins | sample CryGeyCG2114_020_2_FD_183969 | JGI IMG/M metagenome (GOLD analysis project Ga0210019, IMG submission 183969) | Groundwater microbial communities from aquifer - Crystal Geyser CG11_big_fil_rev_8/21/14_0.20 (SPAdes) (version 2) | ecosystem: Environmental > Aquatic > Deep subsurface > Groundwater ...
TCTTAAAAAACGGCGGTTCCTCATTGACAAAAGCAATAAAGCGTATATCGTTTTTAACTTTCTTATCGGCCAAAAACTTTGCCAGCTCTAAAAGGACCGCCACACCGCTGGCATTATCATCAGCGCCCGGGTTAAAGCACGAATCATAATGGGCCGCGACAATAATTACGCCGCCCGTATCTGCCGTATCCAAAGAGCCTTTTTTTACGGCAATAATATTTCTCGCTTCTTTATCAAGCGGGCGGTAATGCTGTAATTCCACATCATAGCCGTAGGCGGAAAATTTAGACTCTATATACCCGGCGGCTTTATCCAGATTTTCATAGTTGAACATACTGCGTTCGCCGATTTCAAAAGACAAATTATAAACATGCTCCTTCAGCTGATTCGCCAGGCGATTATTTACGGGGCTCTTTTTAGCGGGCGTTAGCACCCAGAGGCGCCAGCCGAAAGTGCTAAAAAAAACCGCCAGAAAAAAAATCAATAAGGCAAACATATATTTACGCATTAGCTCTTAGGCTCACCCGGTATTTTTTAAGCATTATATCCGGAAGATAAGAAGATTTGGCTATTCTTAAAGCCTCCTTGCCCATATCCTGTTCAAAGTTAAGATACTTATATTTCGCTGGAAGTATCTTCGCGAAAGTATTATACATATATTGATAAATACCTTTGAATTTAATGTTTGCCTTGGCAAACTGTATGACAAAAGTCTCGCTATTAAGCTCTTCTCCGATGATAAAGCCTGCCGGCTGATTTTGCGCGTAATATATCCCCCCGCAAAGAATTAATTCTTCATATAATTCCAGCGCCTCCCCGCAGGCATAATAATCATTATCATCCCTGCTCTCCCGGGTTGATTCCTGCCAGGCATCAAGAATAATCCTGGCATCAGAAAGCCTCTCATTCGTTAAAGGGCATGCCTCATATTTATATAACGCCAGGAATTGCTTAAGCAGGTTTCTTTTTTTATGCAGCTTACTGCCCCTATAGCTGGAGATCTTATCCGTGCTATACATATAATCACTCTCTGAATCCATGGAAGAGACATCAAACTCTTCTTTATTAAAAATACTCAGCCATTCCTCCGGCACTGGAAATAGAAAATCCGCCCTTGCTAAGTATTTTTTAAGCTTGCCAAAATCGCTGCTTCGTAAATCCTCGGTTGGCATAAGAAAATTTTTTTTATCGTAGCTAACGCCTTTTATAAAGATATCGCCATCGTGTATGACTTTATAATCATGTATGCGCCTAAACAAATAAAGGTTTGAAAAACTGTACTCTGATATCGGCGAACGCATTTTTTTAAAACGCGGATATAACAGCTCTAGGTGTTCTATGGTTAACTTTTCTTCCGGCATATTCGGCAGCGGTAATCAGCTAGTTTAAATCTACGATTTTCTCTATAAGCTTAGACGCATCACCAATGGTATTGATATCATAAACCTCTATATATTCTATTATCCCTTTTTTATTTATCAGAAAAATAGCCCGCTCTGCTTCTCCGTCATCGCGTAAAACCCCGTATTCATCGGCCACCTCGCCATGCGGCCAAAAATCTGAAAGGACAGAAAACCACACGCCGCCCATCGCCCTGCTCCAGGCATAAAGCGTCGGTATATTATCCACGCTTATGCCCACTAACACCGTATCATTATCTTCGAATACAGCCTGCATCATGTTATATTCCGGCCATTGCGCCGAGCATACAGGTGTCCAGGCGGCAGGGATAAAAGACAAAACCACGTTTTTCCTGCCCCTGAAACTGCGCAAAGAAATATTCTTGTCATCTATTGAGGGCAGAGTGAAATCAGGCGCTTCATCGCCGAGAGAAACCTTTAACATGCTTGCCTGCGATTTCATCTTGCCGGGCTTATAAAGCTGCTCTTCTAAAATAACCGCATAAGCTGAATTACCCGCTTCAATTAAAAAAATAAATACCGAAAAAAATAACAGTAAAATATATCTTTTCATGACCACCCCCTTTTTTTTAAAGCGACTTTGCCGCGCTCTGGCCGGCAAGATAACCGGTAGAAAACGCCGCCTGTAAGTTAAAACCTCCGGTATCGGCATCAATATCCAGCATTTCCCCGGCAAAATATAAACCTTTTACTTTCCGCGACTGCATTGTTCGCGGATCAACATCATTAAGGCTTACACCTCCGCGCGTAACCATCGCCTCTTTAATCGGGCGCGGCTTTAATATATCAAGCCGAAAATTTTTAAGCAAAAAAACGATGCTCTTTCGTTCCTCCTGCCTAAGCTGAGCCGCTTTTTTACTTTCCGGGATTTGCGCTAAATATAAAAAAATGTTGATTAATTTCTGCGGCAGTAAATTCTTTAATACCTTTTTAATGCTCTTTTTAGGGCTTTGCTCAAATTCGCCTAAAAGGCGTAAATCAAGCGCCTCTATAGAAAGCGCCGGTTTTAAATCTATGATTGCGGATATATCCGCGCCCTCTGCCAGCCAATCACCGATTTTACCGCTTACCGATAATACCAATGGCCCGGAAATGCCGGATTCCGTGAATAATAACTCGCCTATATCGGAAACCAGTTTTTTTCTGCCATCGCTGAATTTAAGCCGTATATTTTTTAATGTCAGGCCCGCCAAAGAGCCCTCAAATACCTGCTTCGTCTCAAGCCCCACCAGCCCGGGGCGTAAATTGACTATTCTATGGCCTAATTTTCCGGCCATATTCAAACCCTCGCCAGTTGAGCCGGTAAAAGCATAGGATACCCCTCCCGTGGCCATGATAACGCAATCGGCTTCATCCATCGATCCTGTAGCAAACTTCACCGCGCGCACCTTTCCATCTTTAACCACCACGCTCCTTGCGGATTGGTTATATATAACCTCTATCTTTCTTTTACTTATTTCATCTTTGAGAACTTTTAATATGCTCGCGGAGCTGTCAGTCACGGGAAATACGCGCTCCTGCCGCTCAACTTTCAGCTCCAGGCCTCTTTGCCGGAAAAAATTCATTAAATCACAGTTAAAAAAAACTTTAAAGGCATCCCGCAGAAATGCGCCGTTTTTAGAAAAACGGCGTAAGAACTCATCGAGCCCGCAGGCATTAGTGAGGTTACAGCGGCCTTTCCCGCTCAAAAGAAGTTTTTTCCCTAAAGTATTATTTTTTTCGGCCAGAATTACTTCATGGCCGGACTCCGAAGCACGTATCGCCGCCATCATTCCGGCAGGCCCGCCGCCTATAACAAGTATCCGTTTAGCCATTTATCTGTAAAAATACCGGCGATTATATATATAACTTAATATATATTAATACGTATCGTGTTAACCAATTAAATCATCAATAAATGTTGCCGCATGAACCGGTTCGCTGATAGTTTTCTGTGTTTTTGATTACCTTGTTCATCATAGAGATTACTCCCGGCGGATTTATGCCAACGGCTGTCTCCGCGGAAAGCATAAGATGCGTTGCTCCGTCTAAAATAGCGTTTGCCACATCGCTTACTTCAGCCCTTGTAGGAATATTCTCCGATGCCATACTATCAAGCATCTGGGTCGCTACAACCACAGGCTTGTTTTTGAAGCGGCATTTCTTCACAATCTCCTTCTGTATAACCGGAACTTTATATATCGGAAGGCATATGCCTAAATCACCCCTGGCGACAATAATCCCGTCTGATGCGTCGATTATCTCATCTATGTTCAAAAGCGCTTTTTTATTTTCCACTTTAGCGAATACGCGGCAGCGTTTTTTTTCTGACGCGATAACCCCTCTTATCAAATTTATATCTTTGGCGCTTCTTACAAAAGACTGCGCGACATAATCAAGGTTATATTCTAACGCTGTTTTTAGATCTCCCCTGTCCTTAGCGGTGAGGGCGTCAAATTCCAAATCGGCGCCCAGGATATTTATGCCTTTCTTTTCTTTAAGCAGGCCGCCGATTATTACTTTAGCCTTAAGGCGCTTCCTGCCGCCGCCGATAATCTCCAAGAGAATTTTACCGTCATCGATATAAATCTGGCTGCCCTTTTTTATCACGGTTAAAGATCCGCGATAATCAAAAGAAAGTTCGTTTTTATCGCCGATGATATCATCCTGGACAAAGTAAACAACATGGTTCTTCTGCAGAAAAACCTCTTTTTTTGACAATTTCCCTACGCGGAGGCGGTATCCTTCCAAATCCTGCATTATCTTAACCGCCCTGCGCATTTTTTTGTTAAGGCCGCGTATAAGGATAATCCGCTCTCGGTGTTCTTTTAAGGTTCCGTGAGAAAAATTAAGCCGCGCGATATCCATCCCGCCGATAAACATCTTGCGTAATACGCTTTCCTTTGTGCTGGCAGGGCCTAAAGTCGCGATTATTTTTGTATGGGCAATCATTATTGGTTTTATCTCCTTCTGGTTTTCGCCAGTAATCTTAAAATTTCTAAATAGAGCCATATAAGGGTAATAATCAGGCCGAACGCTCCATACCACTCCATGTATTTTGGGGCCCCTGCTTCCGCGCCTTTTTCAATAAAATCAAAATCAAGCACAAGATTTAATGCCGCGATAATCACCACGAATACGCTAAACCCTATACCGATCGGACCGCTTTCATGGATAAAAGGGACCCTTGCGCCAAAAAAACCCATTATCATGCTTGCGATATAAAGTAAAGCGATGCCCCCGGTAGCCGCCACAACCCCCAATTTAAAATTTTCCGTTGCTTTGATTAAACCTGACCTATAAGCCATCAACAGGCAAAAAAGGGTGCCGAACGTAAGCCCTACGGCTTGCATTACTATCCCGGGATAACTCCTCTCCATAATCGATGAAATAACCCCTAAAACGACCCCTTCTACTGCCGCATATACAGGAGAGGTAATAGGCGCCCATGCTTTTTTAAAAATAGTCACAAAAGCTATAATCAAACCCAGGATTAATGCGGGAATAACAAAAGGCGTAAACTTTACCGGGTCATTCCAAACCCACAAAGCGCACGCCACAACAATAAAAAGTAAAATAGAAGTTTTGTTAACTGTCCCCTGCACTGTCATCATCTGGGACTTATCCGTTGCCCGAACGCCAGTAAAAATATCTGCTCTTAAAGCAGGATTTCCCGAACGCATCATTTTTCTACCCCCCCTTTTTTATATCTGCTTTATATCATACCCTTTATCTTTTAATATCTGTATTATTCCTTCTCTGCCTATCAAATGCGCGGCGCCCACAATAATAAAATACGTCCTGCCGCTGTTTAAAAATCCAGCTATTTTCTCCGCCATGTTCCGGTTTCTATTAAAAATTATCTTGTCGTAAACAACGCGCATCTCAGGATATTTTTCCAAACCCTCTCTGAGCATCCGCTCCATCGCATCAGCATCACCGGTTTTCCAGGAAGCAATAATCTTTTCCATTTTCTCTTCCAATAAATTCAAATCAATAAGTGTAGAAAATAAAAATATATCCTGTTCTTTATCCGTTAAATTATCAAAAAGTTTCAATTGATACGATATGCTTTCCAATTCTTCTATATCCTTGCCTTCCTTGGCCCGCTTAAGAAAATACATATCAATGCCGTAATTCGGGTCAAATCCCAGTTTCAAAAGCTCCATAATTTCCAACTGCATGGCTAAAAACCACGGCCGGTACATATTTAACATATTGATATCCATACTCAGCTCTTTTAGCCTCTCCATCAACAAAGCCAAAGTCCTCCGGGAAATGCCTGCCTCCAGTGTCTGGCCGAGCGGATACATGCCTTTACCCATCATCTCCATGCTTGCGGCGAGCCCGCCCTCGGTTACGTCCGCCTCAACCGCCAAAGTATCAGATTCGTCAAAAGCATCTTCAATAACCCGGTTTAGCGGATAGATCTCTTTAGTTGCCAAATGTAATGAACCTAAAATATAAGAAGTATTGGTGCCGGAGTTAACCTGCCAGAGAAAAGATTTTCTGCTGGTTTTTAAACCGGCTTCCTTAAGCGCATCATGCTGATAAGAAAAAGGAGGCGAATATATAACAGCTGTAGCGGCAGGCGAAGCATCGCTTTTTATATAAGCGATATCCTCTCGCCAATAAGTCAATATCACTCCTTGATAATTAAGCTTTATGTATTTATCGGTATTCTCAAGGATATCGCCCGCTATCTCCCTGCCTGATTTTAACCCGACTCTATCGGCAAAAGATAAGCCGGGAGATGAAAAATTAACCAAGAACAGCGAAGATAACATAAAAATAATTACTGCTATATTTTTCCTTTTACGCATGTTTATTCTAAATATTATTTTTTTTCGCCAAAACTGATTTAAATTTTCTTACTAAAATTATTATCAAAATAAATAACGCCGCGAAAAATAACCATTTTAACGCCTTCCGCGCAGAGCGGACATAATATACGCTCACCCATGAGCTCTCGTCCGTAACAAGAAGCTTGCCGAACCTATAGAGCCTGCCGTTTTGCGGGATATCAATTCTTATGGGTAGCGCTCCTCTTTCCTGGATCACCTGAACTTCACTCAGGAGCGATTTTTCCATTGCTGCCTGCGGGGAAAACTGGCTGGCAATTCCGGAAACTTTAGATATCCGCCGGCCTTTCTTGCTTTTGATTTCATCCATTCCTAAAGCAGGCATCTCCTTCTGCGGAGCATAACCGCCCCCAAGGCCAAAACCGTAGTGCGCGGTTTTATCCAAGTCTGAATCAAAATTAAAATAACTGTATTTTTCCGGCATATACAAAGACCAGAACAATTCATTGGCGGGTATATCCAGCTTCGGCAATTCCATGCGCACCTTGCCGAAAAAGTTTAATTTTGAATTTTTATTAAGATAAACTACTTCAACCGGAAACTGGGCCAATGCCTCGCCGGTTATTTGTGATTTTTCTAAAGGTATAAGAACCCTGCCTTCCTTGTCTTTGGCCGGTTTTACCGGCTTTCCCGAAACAAAGCAGCTCCATAGGCTAGCGCCTTTAGGCAGCAAGATACGTATAAACTGCTTTACGTTATTGCGCATCTGGTATGTTGCCTTGGTCAGCGTTTTTCCTTCCTTGGTAAATAAGGTTACATATCCGGCAGAATCAATCGCCGCCAATAAAACCGGTATTTCCTCATGCTTGGTAACATCGATGATAACGCTATAAGGGGCGTTAAGATATTTAAAAGCCAAAATTACCGGGTTTCTTGACTTATGCCAAATATCCTGCGGTAGTTCTTTTATATCAATCACAGAAGCCGCGTTTAGCTTATTAAAGGCGAATTCTATATTCGTAAGCGCTTCAATACCCACAAAACCACGCTGCCTTTCGGCGCCAGCCAGGTAGATATCCGGCAGATCGGCACTTACCGAACCGGGGCCTATATTACGCTCATAAACCAGATTCAAGGTATAATTTCCTTTTATTCCGTAATTAAAATAAATATCTAATATCTGCCTTGCGTCTTTGACCTTAACCTTCCAGTCGCGAAGCTCATTACCCGATACATCCAGTATGCCCACATCTTCCGGAAGAGAAATTGACAAGCCGGATATTTCGCTCTGTAATATTGAATAGCTAATCCGGCTAAAGCACTTGGCAACCCCGTCCCCTATGGAAATCAGGCTAACTGTGTCGGCGTAGAGTTTCGGTTCCAGCTTAACTACGGGTATTATTTCTTTCGCCAGCGCCTTACTCCAGCGGATAGTAACGTTTTCCGTATAAGGCAAGACAACCGTCGCCAATGTTTTCTTGGCCGATTTTTCAGTTTCAATTTTTATAGAGGGTTCGACAAAAATTTCGGCATCCCCGTCTTCCATCTCAACATCCAATATTGATATAGGAGAAGGCAAAACAGAAAATAAAATCTTCCCCGGCCCGCGCTCCCTCTCGCGATTAACTTTTACAAAAAACTCCAAATCAAGATGATAAGATCCCGGCTTGGATATCACAGCGTAATATTTACTGCCTTCCCGTATGACAAAGCACGGCTTCTTGTTTAAGCTTGCCTCTTTGAGCCCCACCGCACTCTCTGCCAGAGGAATTTTTACCCAACCCGACTTCTTGAAAACTTCAAAATTGACCGCCCCCTTTACTACGGCTATTTCCTCTTCTATTTTTGCGCTGTATTCAGTATGATAAATTGCGTATTCCCCTATGATCAGCTCATTTTCTCGACGGGAACTGGAAGCGGCCTGCTGGCGATCGTAGCGTACTCCCTGCTGGCTCATTAATTGCTGCTGGGAGACCTCGGAATCTCCATAATAAGGCTCCTCTTGTAAATTCTGCATCTGCATTAAATTCTTAGACGGCGTAAATTGCTGCTTCAAAACTTCCCTTTTACTCTCGCTCCAGGATAGATTAAAACAACACCCGCAGAGAACAATAAAAATAACCGTAGATTTCAACTTAAACATGCATCCTCCTTTTATCACAATGCCGTAGCGCTTCCTATTTAACATAAGCCCTGATTATCTTCTGCTCTGATAAAGGCTTATCATTTGCGCCTGTTGGGGCATTCTCTATTTTCTCAACCGCCTCATAACCCAAAATAACTTCTCCGAAAATCGTGTGCTTCATATTAAGCCAGGGCGTTGAAGCAGTCGTAATAAAAAACTGGCTGCCGTTGGTATTCGGGCCGGCATTTGCCATGGCTATCAGGCCGGCTTTGTTAAATTTAACGGCCAGCGCCACCTCATCTTCAAAGGGTGCTCCCCAAATAGATTCACCGCCCCTACCGGTACCCGTGGGATCACCGCCCTGTATCATAAATTCCTTTATTACGCGGTGAAATATTATGCCGTCATAATAACCTTGTTTTATCAACCCGGTAAAATTCTCGCATGCCTTTGGCGCCACATCAGTAAAAAGTTTTATCTCAATTACCCCCTGATTCGTCTCCAATACAGCTACATTCTCATTCATATCCGCGTCCTTTCCATAAACGTTGGTAAAAAATAAACCCAAAAATAGAAAAACAAAAATTTTTTTCACTTCTTCAGCTCCTTTCTTCTATCGCCGCTATAAGGCGCTTGAAAATAAAATAATGAAACGGTAAAAATATATACCAATACAATTTTCCCATAATGCCCCGCGTATCATAATAAGCTATTACGGAAAATCTTCTTTTATCTCCTTCGTCATCTATGTTAAATTCAAGCCATGCGCGTCCCGGCAGCTTCATCTCCGCGCGCAGCAAAAGCCTTTTATTTTCCTTGATATCCTCAACGCGCCAGAAATCCACCACATCGTTTAGTTTCAAGTAGGAATAGCTTTTCCTGCCGCGTGATGTCCCTACCCCCAATAAAATCCTGTCTACCATACCGCGCATACGCCACATCCAATTGCTCTGGAACCATCCTTCCCTGCCGCCTATCCGGCAGATACAGCGAAAAAGAGAACGGGCAGGCTTCGGCGTAATAATTGAATAACTGGATTTATAGGTAACGGCTTTAAGTTCATGCAGTTTAATTTCCAGATCGCTTGCCGGAGGGTAGGCATCGGACCAGCGCGTGGCAACCCTATCCTGCTCCTCTCTGGACATTGCCCTAACCAGTGCCTCTTTATAAGAAATCGGCTTAAAGTTCAAAAACTGACTAATAGCATCATTCCTGCACCTGACCTCATTTTTTAACCCTTCCATTAAACACTGGGTTATGGAATTAGGCACCGGCGTAAAAAGGCTGGCCAGGTAGGCATAAAGGCCTATATGCGGAAATGGGCTAGGTACAAAAAAAGTTTTTTTATTATAAATTACCGCAAGCGTCCTCAACATATCTTCATAGCTTAACACATCATTGCCTCCTATATCAAAATCTCCTCCCGCGGTAGCCGGAATTTCCAGGACGCCGACTAAATATTTTATCACATCGCGTATGGCTATCGGCTGGCATTTATTTTTAGCCCAAGAAGGTATAAGTAGAACCGGAAGCCGCTTGACTAAATGCTGTATAATTTCGTATGAAGCACTGCCAGAACCTATTATAACAGCCGCGCGCAATATAGTGACCCTGGCCTTTGCTTTTTTTAAAGCTTGCGCTACTTCAATACGGCTGCGCAGATGCGAAGAAAGAAAACTGCCGGTATCTCCCAAGCCGCCAAGATAGATTATGCGTTTAACACCTTTTTCATCGCTTACATTCCTTAGATTCCGCGCTGCCTTTATATCGGCGGCTTCAAATTCCCTGGGCCCCAGGTGTAAAGAATGGATAAGGTAATAAACCACTTCTATATCACTTAGCGCTATACGTAATTGATCAATATCCAAGGCGTCGGCAACAACAACTTCCGCCTCCGGCCATAGATTCTGATATGCCGAAAGATCTCCCCTGACCATGATACGCACTTTATAACCCCTGGCTAATAATTCGGGGATAAGCCTGCCCCCTATATAACCGGATGCGCCGGTAATTAATATCCTGCCCATGCCGGTAATAGGGTTAGTAGGTAAATCCGTGCAAAAAAGATCGCTATAACTTACTGTTTCATCCGCCATTTCTAATTATATTTTAAAACTACCGGTTCATTTAAACGGTATATGCTCGCCTTTTAAAATTCCCGGTATAAGCTTGCTATCTATACGCATGCCTCCGTCGTGCTCTATTTTAATCGTATATATGGCTCCAGGTAAAAACCTTGTTCCGGGAGCTTCAATTTGCGCGTTTTTTACGCCTGCCATCTTCGCCTGTGACGAATTTAAGGCATATTCCCAGAACTTGCGCCAGAGCTTCTTTTCAAAGACAGTTACTTTTTCTTCCGCCTTATACCCTCCGGGGACATGATTTATCGGCGTTAGCTCAAATTCTTCGGTATTGGCGCCGTCAAGCATAAAAACCTTCAAGAACAAATAAGCGCTCCTCCCTCGTAAAGGATCTTTTTTAACTATATAAAAATCGTCGAATCTTATAACCAGGGATTGAAATTGTATGGTGTTTCCGGAAAATGTGAAGTATTTAGGGGCAAGCGGCCTGCCGCGCGTATCATATTCTAAAAATTTTATAGTAGTAAGATTTTTACCGGTTTGCT
>Ga0210019_1005210_pt1 | contig 10950 bp, 10 predicted proteins | sample CryGeyCG2114_020_2_FD_183969 | JGI IMG/M metagenome (GOLD analysis project Ga0210019, IMG submission 183969) | Groundwater microbial communities from aquifer - Crystal Geyser CG11_big_fil_rev_8/21/14_0.20 (SPAdes) (version 2) | ecosystem: Environmental > Aquatic > Deep subsurface > Groundwater ...
GAGAACAAACCCCCGCCGCTGATCTTTCTTAAAAAGAATTTCATAATTGCCTCAGTCATCTCGAAATCGGAGATTACGCCGTTGATCAAGGGTTTCACCAGGCTGATGTGCGCCGGGGCGCGGTCGAGCATTTTCTTGGCTTCACCGCCGATAGTCAAAATTTGCCCGGTGCGATTATTCAATGCGATAAGGGTCGGTTCATTCACAGCGATTCCACGCCCTTCCAGATAAATCAAGAAGTTGGTGGTGCCCAAATCAACCCCGACGTTTTTATAAAAGCTTCGAAATAGTGGCATAGCTCACAATTTTTGTAGTTTTACTGTCGCGCTTTTTTATTTCCACTCTGCCTTTAGTCTTATCGCTCACCACCAGACGGTAAGGAATCCCGATAAGGTCAGCGTCAGCGAACTTCTCGCCGGCGGAGATCTCCCGGTCGTCATACAGTACCTCATCACTCTTTGCCTGCAGGCGGCGGTAAATATCCTTACCCGAGCCGCGCTTCAGTTCAACCAAGTGGAAGCGGAACGGCGCAACACTTTCGGGCCAAATGATCCCTCTTTCGTCGTGGCATTTTTCCGCGATAACGCCCATCAAGCGGGAAATGCCAATGCCATAGCAACCCATCACGGGGTATTTCTTTGTGCCGTCCTTATCGGTGAAAGTAAGGTTGAAGTCCTTGCCGTATTTCTGCCCCAAATCGAACACGTTGCCTACCTCGGAGGCGCGGCTGGCAGTGAGTGCCCCCTTGCCGCACTTGGGGCATTTGTCGCCAGCTTTCACCTTGGCTATTCCTGCGTTTATGCAATATGCGCACCTGTTACAGTAAAAAATATCGTCCTCGCCGGCACCGGTTAAAACCATGAATTCATAAGAAATCTTCTCACTGAAGCTGCCTCCGGAGGCTTCAGTCACCTTTGCCGTAAGTCCCAGCCGTTTATAAATCTTGAGGTAGGCTCCCTTCGCAATCGCGTAGAAACGTTCGAAATCTTCTTGGGTCGCGTGGAAGCTATACATATCCTTCATATAGAACTCGCGGCCGCGGAGCAGGCCGGATTTAGCCCGTAATTCATCGCGGAATTTCCAGTTAATCTGGTAAACCGCAAGTGGCAAGTCGCGGTAAGCCACGGCGCGCTTTAGGACGAGCGGGGTCACTACTTCTTCCTCGCTTTGCCCTAGGGCGTATTCCTTACCAGTCCGGCTCTTTATTTTGAAGAGAACGTCAATCTTGTCCCAGCCGCCGGTCGTTTCCCAGATGGTTTTTGGATGAAGTATCGGCATCAGGATTTCCTGGCCGCCGATCTTGTCCATTTCCTCGCGGACAATGTTTTCTATTTTCTTCAAGACGCGCAAGCCGAGCGGCAGATAAGAATAAACGCCAGCCATCAGTTTTTCAGTGAAACCGGCACGGGCCAAGAGCTGAGCGTTAAACGCTTCTTCATCCTTCGGCGCCTCGCGGAGAGTTTTAGTGAATAATTCGCTTTGCTTCATGCCAATGTTGTTAAAATTTACGAGCCCAATGTGAAGTAAATTTTATTACAACATTGAGCACCCCGCCCCACTTTTTATGGGGATATACAATCCCAATTAAATTGTTCTTACTTGTTCTAATCATTTTTCTATAACTCATTGTTTCTATAAAAAGTGGGGCGGGGTAAAGGTTTTATAGCTCCGACGTTACGTCGGAGATAAAGCCCTTTAAATGTGGCTTATATCTCTAATAGTAATAAGGAGCATCAAAAATAGCAAAAATATTAAACCGACGGTGTTCACTGCAGCCTCTAAGCGGCGGCTTAGGGGACGACGGAAAAGTTTTTCTCCAAGGACGACAAAGATTCGGCCGCCGTCTAAAGCCGGAAACGGCAAGGCGTTTACCACAGCGAGACTCACCGAGATTAGCCCAAGGAGTTCAAAAAGATAAACCACGCCCATCTTGGCCGCCGCGCCGACCGTGGAGAAAAGACCGACTGGGCCCGTTATATTGGATAAACCGCCAAACTGTCCGACCAGCGCGCCTTTGATTATCCCGGCGATCGCCAGAAAAATTGACGCGGCGGAATTAACAGTGAGTTTTGCGCCGTCCGAGAGCGCTTTAAGGAAATTCTCCTTCGGTATCCCGCTTTCAGCGACAGCTACGCCCAAACGTCCTTCGCCAACTGGCGGGCTTATCCGCGGCGTAGCGGTAATATCCTGTTCGTTACCATCGCGTGAAATCTTGAGGCGAATTTCCTTGCCGGTATTAACGGCGATATAGGAAGTGAATGCCTCCGGCGTGCCGAAACTCGTGATTTGGTCGCCGGGAGCCAGACCTGCCGCGGCGGCAGGGCTATTTGGCGCCACCTCGCTTATCACCACCCCGGACGGGATACCAATCATAAAGACAGCCGAAATGGCGAGCCAGCCGATCAAAAGATTCATAAATATGCCGGCGGCTAAAGTGATGATCTTACGTGTAGCGGAGAAATCGCGGAAGCTGTGTTTTCCGGTTTTGTCGTTTGTACCTCTTCCTAGCTCTTCTTCCGTGCCGTTCTCGCCGTGGATTCTCACGAAGCCGCCGAACGGGATAGCGTTTACGCTGTACTCGGTTTCGCCAATTCGCTTTGATGCAAGGCGCGGCGGGAAGCCTAGGCCGAATTCTTCCACAGTCGCGCCCAGAAGTTTAGCCGCGACAAAGTGGCCGAACTCGTGCCCGATTATGAGCACCATTAAAAAGATTAGGGCGATTACTATTGCAAACCCCATCTCAAAAATACATTCTAGTCGCGTTGCAAGAGATTTTCTCGTATCCGCAAGGCGCGACGAGGAAGTTGTAGCGGTAGCTACTGCGACGAGGAGCAACGCAGCGGGACGAGAAAATATCAGCAACCCGAAGGGATGCGGCCAATTTCGCGCGATCACTGCGTCGCTCCTCCTCGGAGTGCATCCAGCACACCTGTGTCGTCGCTCCTTGTGCCGCACAAAATTGGTTCGTATCGCGACCGAAGGTATTATTGATATAGGGTTTAGGCGCCATTTTAACTAGCTATGTCGCGGAGCTTGTCCTTGAGCGCGGTCTCCACAACTTCGTTAAATTTATCAACCAGTTTCTGCAGTTTTTCTTTGGCCCGGAATTTCACGTCCTTATCAATCTCCGCATTGATAATTTTGTTCGCGGCGTCGCGTTCCACGCGCATCTTGATGCGAGTGCTCTCGGCCGCGGCTCTAATCAGTTTCTCCAATTCCCGCCGCCGCTCTTCGGTAAGCTCTGGAGTTCTAACACGTATGGTCGCGCCCTGGGGAGAAACGCCCAAACCAAGATTTCCGGACTCAATCGCTTTCACCACCGCCGGCAGGGCGTTTTTATCCCATACCGAGATAACCAAATCGCGCGGAGGCTCAATAGTAATCGAACCCAGCTGTTTTATAATCAGGGACTGGCCGAGGAAATCAACTTTTATGTTTTCAATTAGTTTCGGGCTGGGTCGGTTGGTCCTAAAAGATGTAAGCTCCTCTTTTAGAGCTCCGGCAATCCGGTTAAACTCAGTCTCCAATTTGTCTAGATAGTCCATAGTACTGTTTCTAATTGTAGTCTTTTATTTGTGTTTAGCGATGAGTTCAATGTCGAACGTCTAAGCAGTTCTTTTAAGGTTGAAAGATTACGCTCCGGGTTTCTGTAAAGTTCCGCGATCATTTCCCGCACCAAGCCCTCTAGCCGTTCCGGATTATCCAGCGCGTTTGTAAGCGCAATACCGCTCTTGTTCCTTAACAGCTCAAGGGCGCCTTTGCGTGCCGTCTTTAACGTTTCTTTACCAAATGCGAATTCAAGCGCTCGTCCAATTCGGCCGAAGGAGTAAATGGCGGCCTCGTTGGCCAGTTTCTCTCCGATGCCGTAGGAAGAACGGAGGCGCCGTTCAATCTCGTTTCGGGAAAGACGAGGGAAATATATCTTCTGGAAACGCGACTGTAAAGTCGGGAGGAGACTCTCCGGATTGGCGACGATGAGGATTACCAAACCGTGCGGCGGCGGTTCCTCGGATATTTTCAAGAGCGCATTTTGAGCCTGATCCGTAAGAACCTCCGCGTTATCAATTATAACTGTGCGGTAGAAAGAGGCGGCAGGTTGTTTGGAGAGGAAGTATTTTATATCGCGGACCTGGTCAATCCCGATACTCTCCTCGCCAGAAGGGTTAACTAGCATACTTTCGCTCTTGGGAGTTTTGGACGGCTCGAAACTGCCGAATTCCAGGTAATCAGCTAAACGGGAAGCAAAGGTGAATTTCCCGATACCTTGTTCCCCGAAGAAGATATAGCCGTGAGCAAGCTCGTGCCGGTCGGCGAGAGCGGTAAAAATTTTAACAAGCCGTTCGTAACCCACGAACTTACCTTTTATTGAGGAGTGTTCGCTTGTAGACATCAAGGTGATCAATGATTATGCCGGAACCCTTAGCAACACAGAGGATAGAATCTTCGGCGACATAGGTCGGCACGCCAATCAGCCGCTCAAAGAAGCCGTCTATATTGCGCAGATTTGCGCTGCCGCCCGACAGAATAATTCCCTTTTCCATCACGTCGGCAACAAGCTCCGGCGGGGTTTCACTGAAAACGTTCTGCACCGTAGCGGCTATTTCCATAAGATAAGGGTTTAGCGCTTCGGCTATTTCGTTGGAGTTTAAGGTTACATCTTTCGGCAAGCTGCTTAAGAGGTCGCGCCCGCGAACTTGCACTTCCAGTTTGCTCTTAAGCGGCATTGCAGAGCCAGCGGAAATTTTGGATGCCTCTGCGCTCTGCTCGCCGATCGCGACCCCGTATTTTTTCTTCACAAAGTTAACAATAGCTTCATCGAACTTATTGCCTGCCACACGCATGCTCGACCAGCAAACTATTCCACCAAGCGATATCACTGCCACCTCTGACGTGCCGCCGCCGATGTTAATAATCATATTGCCGGAAGAAGAGTTGATAGCGATACCAGCCCCAAGCGCAGCCAATAAAGGCTCGCGGACGACATAGGCATTTTTCGCTCCGGCTTCTTCGGCGGCATTTACTACCGCCCTGCGCTCGGTCGCTGTAATCCCAGCCGGCACCGAGATGACCACATCAGGCCTAAGTAAATTCCAGCGGCCGGTGGCGCGGCTGATAAAATATTTAAGCATCGCCCGGGTGATGTAATAATCTGCAACTACGCCATCTTTGAGCGGCCGATAGGCGGCAATATCACCCGGCGTGCGGCCGATCATCTCCTTCGCTTCTCTCCCCACCGCCATCACGGTATTGTCCGGGAGCGTGAGCGCGACAATCGTCGGCTCGTTCACTACGAATCCTTTTCCGGGTACAAAAACCACCGTGTTGGTGGTCCCGAGATCTATGCCGATGCGATTTACAAACATTCCCAGTAGTAGATCGAGCGCATTAACGCCCGGTCGTTTTCCTTGATTGACGTTTTAATATTGAAAGTGTCATTTTATAATAAAAGCCTTGATAAACCTAAGGGCGTTATGGAAAACGCAGCGCTCGATTCACTACTGGGCATACCCAGTAGTAGAAACTCGATAATTGTTTAGAATAATTTGACCTTTTTGATAATCATTGTTTCTCTCTAAATACCCGTTTTACTTTACAATCCTGTTCGCCTTCTGCGAACTAATCGAGTTTTCACTACTGGGCATACCCAGTAGTAGAAACTCGATAATTGTTTAGAATAATTTGACCTTTTTGATAATCATTGTTTCTCTCTAAATACCCGTTTTACTTTACAATCCTGTTCGCCTTCTGCGAACTAATCGAGTTTTCACTACTGGGCATTTTTACCTGCGTTCTATATCCGCTCCTAAACTTTTCAGTCTTCCGTCAATATCCTCGTAGCCCCTGTCTATTTCTTCAACTCCTTCGATCACCGACTTGCCCTCTGCGATTAGCGCTGCCGTAAGGTGGGCCATACCTGCCCGCAAATCTCTAACCTTCAGATTCCTGCCGGAAAGCGGAGTCGGACCAGAAACAACCGCGCTGTGAGGCTGGCCATTGCCGGCAAAGCGGCAGGGCAGCTCTCCCAGACACTTCGAGAATACTTTAATATTTGCGCCCATTAAGTTCAAATCCTCGATATAGCCGAAACGGTCTTCATACACCGTTTCATGGATTATCGACGTTCCCTTCGCTTGTGTGAGTAAGATTACGAACGGCTGCTGCCAATCCGTCATAAACCCCGGGTGCGTATCGGTTTCGATATTATTAGCCGATAAATTACTTGCCCCGAAGAAAACTATGCCGTCGTTTTCAACTTTGTATTCGCCGCCGATCCTCCTTACGGCGTTTAAGAACGTGATTAAGTCGCTTTGGCGCGCGTCCACAACCTTTATTCTGTTATTCGGATGCGCCAATGCCAGACTCGCGAATGAAACGGCTTCGTTTCTATCCGGCAGAATCCTGTGGGAAACGCCTTTGAGCTTATTGACTCCCTCAATATAAATTCTCCTGTCAGAACCCGTTTCAATAACGGCTCCCATTTTTTGCAACATCAGAATCAATTCTACGATTTCCGGCTCAATCGCGGAGTTTTCAATCATGGTTTGGCCTTTCGCTAAGACTGCGGCTAAGATCGTGTTTTCGGTGGCGCCTACGCTTGGGTAGCGCAGGTGGATCTTGGCGCCCTTTAGGCCTTGCGGCGCTTCGGCGTGATAATAATTTTCGTCAGTTTCTATTCTTGCCCCCAGGGCTTTCAACGCTTCAAGATGGATGTCGACGGGCCTAGGACCAATTTTATCTCCGCCCAGGATCGGCACTTCGGCTTTACCCGTCCTCGCAAGAAGAGGACCCAGCGCCAGAATAGGGATGCGATTTCTCCTTGAAAGCTGCGTAACCCTAAAATTCGTAATATTGGGAGTCTTAATCCTTAAAATATGCCCCTCGTTTTTTACCTCACTGCCCACCAATTCGCAAAGCTCCTTGGTAATTTCGGCGTCGCCTATGCGCGGAAAATTTTCCAAGACACATTCCTCGTCGGTCAAAAGCGACGCAACCATCATCTTGGTTGCCGCGTTCTTGGACCCACGGACCTCAATCTCCCCTTCAAGTTTTTTACCCCCGTTTACAATGAATTTCACCTTGCCTATTATAGGTTAGAATGGACCGCAGAACTAGGCGGATTGTTTTCTACTCCTTCGTCATACTTTTCATCGCCGTGGGGACGGCGGTGGTTGCATATTCGCAGGGCTGGCGGTTCGATTTCAAGGCCGGTCGCTTCGAGAAAACAGGCGGGATTTATCTCAGAATTGAGCCAGCCGATGCCGAAATAACCTTGGATGGCAAAGGAGTTAGCAATCAATCGGGTCTATTCCAATCCGGCACCTTGATCTCTAATTTAATAAAAGGGGTGCATCATCTCAAGATCTCAAAAAATGGCTACTTCGGCTGGGAGAAAAGTGTTGCGGTAGAGCCCGGCGGGGCGGCAGTATTCGATAAGATTCTGCTATTGCCGCAGGACAATGCTCAAAAGATAGACGAACCTGCGGGCAGTTTCGCGATGCTGGACGGTAAGGCGGTCGAAGTAAAGGATGGTGCGATAATATTCGGCGATCGTCTGGTCCGGGGCAGCGAGATCGTAGATGTGTCCCCAGGCGGGCGGATAATAACAGCATCAGCCAGTGGCACCTACTACCTTACGGATTTATCGGGCGGCGACGGCGCTTCTCTTAACTTGAATACTACTTTTACGAACCTTAAGCAATCGCAATTGAATATGCCCGGCACCGTACCTATCACCGCGATTGATTTCCATCCGTTTGACGATGCGAGATTAGTAATTGAAACCGGGGGCGGGTTGTACATAATGGATACAAAGAATTTATCGTTGGAGCAGATAGTTTCTGAACCGTTTGGGTTTATCGTCTCCGGTGATCAATTGGTGTGGGCCGCTCGCGGCGGAATTTGGAGTTACAACCTTATCCTCCATACTCCGACGAAAATCAGCGGCTATGGACTTTTACCGTCTGATCCAGCAGAAAAAATAAAAATAAGCCCCTCCGGTTCGTTAGTCGCCGTGCTTCAGAGAAGCGGCATGCTTATGCTTATGGATTATGCTTCCCAGAGTTCTTTAAGGATAGCGTATAAGGTTAAAGAATTCGCCTTTTCACCGGATTCGCGCTATTTGGCTTATGCCGATCGCGACGGCCCGCTTTCGGTTTATCGCGTTGATCGTCCGCAATATATGGGATTGAGCGCCATAAAGGGGGCGCCGGTTGTTCAATTAGACTGGTATAAAGACAGCGCGCACTTATTCGCGCTCCGAGAGGGCAATTTGGATTTTATTGAGGTAGGGGCGGAGCCTACGAATGTTATGAGGGTCGCAACGCGAGTTAGTGAGTTTAATTATGCTCCGAACACCGACGCAATATACTATCTCACGCCCGGTGGATTATTTAACTACTCTATAGTTCGCTAAGCAGTCAGGATCTCGGCGCCGCTTTTAGTCACCAGCACCGTGTGTTCAAAGTGGGCGGCGACGCTGCCGTCGGAAGTCACGAAACTGTCGTCTTTGAGTTGAATGGCTGTTGATGTCCTGATACTAACCATGGGTTCAATCGCGAGAACCATCCCCTTTTGTAAAACTTCGCCAGTGCCGGCCTTACCGCGATTGTAAATCACCGGATCTTCATGCAAATCGTTCCCAACGCCATGTCCGGCCAATCCGTCAATCACCTTAAAACCAGCCGATGTTACCGTACGCTCAACCGCGTGGCCGATATCCCCTACCGTATGCCCCGCTCTCACGGCTCTTATCGCTTCTCTCAACGCATTTTTGGTTATTTTAATCAGCGTTCTAGCTTCAGCGGAAACTTTTCCTATCGGGACAGTTATCGCAGCATCGCTTATCCCTCCATGATATTCAACACCAAGATCCAATTTAAGGACGTCGCCATCTTTCAAAACGTAAGCTGACGGGCGGCCGTGAACGATAGTCTCGTTTATAGATGTGCAAAGAGTGAAAGGATACCCCTCTCTTGCGCCATAGGGGCGGTAGTTCAAGAAGGCTGGATGGCCGCCGGATTCTCTTATGATCTCCTTAGCCAAGCGGTCGAGTTTTATCAAATTTACCCCGGTGGCGGCCGCGGCGCTAAGCCTTCTTAATGTTTCGGCAAGGATTTTGGCGGATTTGCGAATCTGCGTTATCTCCGCATCGGTTTTTACGAGGCGGCTCATTACAAGCGTTTCGAGATGCTGCTAAAAACTTTCTCGGGAAGCGGTCGGCCGTCGATCTTCACGACTCTGTAGCCGCGCTTTCGGACAAAATCAAAAATAGGCTTGGTCCTTTCGTCGTATTCTTCAAAACGCCTAACTAGGGTTTTTCTATTGTCGAGCGTGCGGCGGACAAGCTTACCTTTACAAATGGGGCAACGGCGCAAGCGATATCCTAGATCAATGATTATCGCGCCGCAGACCGAACACCACTCGCGCACAAGATTGCGTTTCACCGCGTCATCCTTTGGGACCTCCAGCGAAAAGAATTTAATATTCTTGCGCCCATACAGTTTCTCCAATTCAGGGATGAGGTTCTTCGCTTCATAGAGCGTACGCGGAGAACCGCTCAAAACTATGCTTAGGCCGGCTTTTGCGAATCGCCTCGTTTGGGCTCTTACCATTTTTAAAACCCAGGACGGCGTACAAAGATATCCGGTGTCGAAAAACCGGCGTTCACGTTTAATAACCGGACTTTTCTGGAGCGCCGGGTTGTGCACCAGTTGCTCGATATATTTACCTGTATCGAAGTGCACGAAGCCGCACCGGTACGCCAGTAGATTCGCTTGAGTCCCTTTACCCGAACCGGGGGAACCATAGAGAGCTACAACTCTCTTTTTCATATCTCTATTCTACTAGATTCGTTCGTATTCGCGAACAGTGAGTTGGGAATCAATTTGTTGGGCGGTGTCCAAAGCGACTGCAACCACAATCAAAAGCGCTGTTCCGCCTATGGTTAGAGCCGCGGAACTAGTGACGAGGACTTGGGTGGCAAGCGGTAAAATGGCAATAATACCTAAGAACAGCGCGCCGAAAAGAGTTATGCGCGAAATTACTTTACTGAGGTAAGTAGAAGTCGGTTCACCGGGGCGAAGCCCAGGGACGAATCCCCCGCTCCGCTGGAGATTTTTTGAAATTTCCTTCGGGTCAAAGGTAACAGCGGTGTAGAAGTAAGTGAAGATGAATACCAGCACAAAGTAGAAGGCGCCGTAGAACAACTGATTGTTCAATAATTTCATAGCTGAATCGTTGATGATTTTCCCGATGTGCGGCGAGAAAGCCATAAATACCTGTCCCGCGAACTGCGGCAGGAGTAAAACTGAAATCGCGAAGATTATCGGGATCACGCCAGCTTGATTGACTTTGAGCGGCAGATAGGTTGAGACGCCTCCATAAACCCGGTTGCCGCGGATGCGCTTAGCATATGACACTGGAATTTTTCTTACACCTTCATTCATAATGACCACCCCGGCGATAACGACGACAGCAAGAGCCGCGAAGACGAGGTAGGTTGTAAGCATCCTCGGCGTGTAGGACAAAAGGGCGTTTCTAAGATCAATTGGCAGGCGGCTTACAATACCAGCGAAGATCAGAAGCGAGACGCCGTTCCCAAGTTTTTGTTCGGTTATGATCTCGCCGAGCCAGACCAGAATCATTGATCCGGCCGTGGCCACAATGACACCCATCACTGATTGCTGCCAGGTAATGTGTGTCAGTACACCTTGCGAAATGAGTAATTTCAAGAAACTGTACGATTGCAGCATCGCGAGCGGCACGGTCAAGTAGCGCGAGTAGCGGTTAAATTTGGCGCGGCCTGCGGCTCCTTCCTCGTAATACATCGCTTTGAGTTTCGGGAAAATCATCGTTAAGAGCTGCATAATGATCGTCGCGGTGATATACGGGCCTAAACCCAGCATCGCGATTGAGAGATTAGCTAACGCTCCACCTGAAAAAATGTTTAGA
>Ga0210019_1005222_pt1 | contig 10931 bp, 10 predicted proteins | sample CryGeyCG2114_020_2_FD_183969 | JGI IMG/M metagenome (GOLD analysis project Ga0210019, IMG submission 183969) | Groundwater microbial communities from aquifer - Crystal Geyser CG11_big_fil_rev_8/21/14_0.20 (SPAdes) (version 2) | ecosystem: Environmental > Aquatic > Deep subsurface > Groundwater ...
CCTCAGCCGTTATATGGATGAGATTATAAGTATTAACGTCGCTTTAGCGGCAGGTAACGCTTATTCTTTGGAATATGAAGAAAAACTGGATAAGCTGAGCATTAAGGCGCTGTTAAGCGGGTCCTGCCTGGAAGAATGCCTGGAAAACAAAGAAATCCTGGGCGGGATAAAAAACAGCTTCCGCCAGCTGGCCGGGCCGTGGATTTACAAAAGCGAAATCCTTAAGCGCGCCTTTGATAAGCCCAGCGGTTACCCGGGTGATTACGAATTACTGGAAATGATTTATAATAACCGTCCGGTGTCCGGGGGCATCGGCGCCTATTTTGACAATATATTTCTTAGGAGCCCGTATATAACTTCCGTGCGGCAGCGCAAAGATAAAATAAAACTTATGCTTTTAAGCGCGATCAACGATAAAAAACCAGGGCGTGTTAATGTCTTGAGCGTCGGCTGCGGGCCCTGCCGGGAAATCAGGGAGCTTTTGCCTGACCTAAACCCGGACAAGGAGGCGCATTTTACCTGCGTTGACTGGGATGAGAAAGCTTTGTCGTTCTCGCGCCATATGATTATGAAGCTTCATCCGCACAAGGCGATATTTAAATTCTGCCGGTGCCGGCTGAAGGATATCCTGCGCATCGAGCCGGCTCTGGGCATGCCGGAGAAGCAAGACGTAATCTACAGCACTGGTTTTTTTGATTATCTTCCCAGGCGGGTTTTTAAAAAGCTTATCAGGTCGTTATTTACATTTTTGGCTGAGGGCGGAAAGCTGATTATCACCCATAAAAACAGAGAGATGACCATGCCGCAGATTCACCCGGAGTGGCTCTGCGACTGGAATCTTATGCCGCGCAACAAAGACGAATTCATCAAGCTGATTTATGAAAGCGGCATAAAACAATTTTCAATCTCGGTATCCAGCGATAACTTCGGTTACATTCATTATTTTGTTTTATCAAAAGACGGGATGAGGAAAACCCGTACTTAACCAAAAACATAAAATGGCAAAAAGCATTTTAATCATTGACGACGACAAACTGGTATTGATGACGGTGAAAAGGCTGCTGGCGCTTTCCGGTTACAGTGTTTGTACCGCCTTAAATGCCCGGGCGGCGTTCAGGCGCCTGAAAGAGGCCAGCTTTGATTTGATTATATCCGATATAAAAATGCCGCGGATGAACGGTATAGAAACGGTAAAGCGGATCCGCCAATACCTGCTGGAAAATCGCAAGGCGCGCGTGCCGGAAATATTCATCACGGCATACGCGAGCGACGCCGCCTACCAGGAGGCGCTGGCGCTGAATGTTGCCGGATATATCAAAAAACCGTTTGATGTCCGGACACTGCAGGAGACCGTGAAAAAAGCGATGGGGGAAAATAATGGCGCGAAAGAAAATATTAATAATTGACGACGAGGAATTGATAATAAAATCCCTGTCTAAGCTTTTGGAGAAAATCGGATACGAAGTATTTATCGCCAAGAACGGCCAGGATGCGATTATTATGAACGAAGAGGAGGAGTTTGATTTAATCATCGCCGATATCCGCGTGCCGGGGATAAACGGGGTGGAGGCGGTCAGGCGGATTTATTCGGCGAATGATAAAAATTCAAAGGGCAGGATCCCGGCGATTTTTATTACCGGTTACGCCGATGAGAACGCGGAAAATGAGGCGAAAAAGCTTAATCCGGCCGCCTATATTGCCAAGCCGTTTGATATTCCGGAATTGGTGGATAAAATAAAGGGGATTTTAATTTAAATGGCTTTATCAGGATTAAAATTTAATCTATTCGCGGAAGTAAAACCATATCTTAGATTACGAGAAGAGTTAATATCGTACTTGTCAAAACATCCCAATGATTGGTCGAAATTTCAAAAAAATTTTAATGCTACGCTTGATAAAATTTATAATGATATTTCGCAACTCGAAAAAGATAATTTTGATAAGCTTGAATCAAGTTTATATAAACTCAAAAAAATATTTGAGAAGAGATATAGGCGATATTTTTTGTGCGGTGAGTTTATAAAACATAGCTTTGAAAAACCTTTTGGCTATGCAGGAGATTTTAAGATTATTGATGAGATTTATCAAAATAATCCATGCACAACCGGATTCGATAGGTTATGGGATAACTATTTTCAGCAGTTAAGCGCTTCGAATGCCATACGAGAAAGAAAAGAAGATTTTAAAAAAATAATTTTCAATTTTGCAAGAAAATTTTACGGCCAAGAAATACGCATAATGAATTTAGCTTGTGGGCCAGCGCGTGAAATTAAAGAATTGATACAAAATGACACAGTAGGCATATTTTCAAAAACGATTTTTGATTGTTATGATTTCGAAAAAGAAGCTATTAATTACGCACAAAATCTTCTAAATGCCTCCGGTAATATTAATTTTATTCAAAAAAATGCGATACGCTTAGCGTTGAACAAAAACATCAAGAAAGAAATCACGCATAGATATAACTTGATTTATTCTGCCGGGTTATTTGATTATCTGGATAAACGAATTGCTATAAAGTTACTTAGTAATCTTAAACAGCTTCTAAAAAAAGACGGCGCAGTTTTAATTGCGAATGCAGGGGATAAGTATAATAACGCATCTGCTGCGTGGATGGAGTGGGTTGCAGAATGGCATCTTATTTATAGGTCTGAGGAAAACTTTAAAAAGCTTTTCATAGACGCTAGTTTTTCTCAAAATAATTTACAGATAATGTTGCAGCATAACAGCAGGATGATGCTATACGCTTTAGCAAAAATTGCCTAAACCCAATGGAGAAAAATGAATTTTTGGGCTTTTACAGGATTATTTAATGCTCTGATTGCTTTAATCTTTGGACTTTTTGTATATTTTTCCAATAGAGAAAAGGATTTAAATAGGCTTTGGACTTTATTCGGATTTACGGTATTTTTTTGGAGTTTTTGCTATTTCTTTTGGCAAATTTCTGTTAATGAATGGGAGGCTTTGTTTTGGTGCCGTTTTTTGATGCTTGGAGCAGCTTTTATACCGGCAACCTTTTTGCATTTCCTTTTGTTTTTTCTCGAAATTTATCCAAGAAAAAAACTTATTCTTTTTATTAGTTATGGCGTAAGCAGCATTAGCTCTCTCCTAACTTTTAATCCCAATTACATCAAGGGAGTTAAACCGATACTAAATTTTAAATTTTGGCCGGAAGCAGGCCCCATATATTTGCCTTTTCTTATTTTTTGGTTTTGTTTAGTATTATACTGTTGGCATATTATGTTTCAAGAAATGAAAACCTCTTCCTTTATAAAACGTAATCGAATAAAGTATGTATTATTTGGCGCGATTATCGGTTTTACCGGAGGATTTACCAATTATCCATTATGGTATGGCCTTGAAATTCCGCCGTACGGTAATATATTAGTTTCGGTTTACGGGCCATTAATGACCTATGCCGTACTTAGGTACCGCCTTATGGATATCCGCCTTGCCGTAACGCGCGCCGGTATATTCACGCTTGTTTACGCCTTTGTATTGGGTATTCCATTTTTAATCGTTAAGCTTACTAAGCCTTATCTGGTAGGCGTTTTAAGCGACAAATGGTGGATAGCCATTTTAGTTGTCGGGATGGCGCTTGCCGGAGCGGGGCCGTTTATATTCATGCGCCTGAAGAATAAAGCAGAGGCAAGCTTATTACGGGAAGAACACGCACGCCATGAGGCCTTAAGGCGCGTTTCTCAGAATATACTGCGTCTTAACCGCTTAAATACCCTGCTTAGGGCAATAACCCACAGCCTGGTAAGGATTCTGGAGATTAAATTAGCCGCGGTTTATCTTATGGATGAAAATAAGAAATCGTTTATTCTAAAATCCGCCTGGCAGCCTCCGGCGAAAAATCCTGAATTGCCCGATATCCTGACTTTTGATTCCACTTTAATCAAGACATTGGATACGTATAAAAATAAGGTGCTTAACCTTGATGAAATAAAATTCCGCTCCTATGGCGCGGGCGCCTTAAAGATGTTTGAGCTTAAACAGGCATTTGAATCTCTGAAGGCGCAGCTGATCGTCCCGGCATTCCGCAACGAGCGGCTTATCGGATTTTTGGCTCTGGGTGATAAACGCTCGGAACGCGGATATTCGCAGGCTGACATTGAAGTTTTAACTGTTTTGGCAAACCAGACGACTTTGGCGATAGAAAACGCCATATTCAACGAAGAGGAGCGCGAGCGGCAGGCGATATTGTTTCATTCGGCGAGCCTTGCATCGCTGGGCACTATGGCATCCATGATGGGGCATCAGGTAAACAACAGGTTTCAGGCGGTGAATAACCTCGCGGGTTTTTCCGAAACTCTTGAGCTGCTGCTTGAGTCAAAAAACGATTTTAATATAGGCGAAAGAAGAGAGCTTATTCAAAAATCGATGCGCGCCTTGCGCGGTATATCAGACGAAGCAATCAGGGGAGGAGAAATTGTCGCCTCTATCCGCCGGCTGGGAAAACTTTCATCGGAAGCATTCAAACCCATAACCATAAGGGACGTTTTAGACGTCGCCCTCGGCATCCTGCAGTATAAAATAAAATTTGCCGAGTTTGACTTTAATCTTGATATTCCTGAGGCGCTTCCACAAATTCTCGGCGATTCCACCCAGTTAGGGGAGGTCTTCTTTAACCTTATAGATAACGCCTACGACGCCATAAAAGAAAGGAAAGAAAGCAATAATACTCCTGGCTACAAGGCTCAAATAAGCATAAAAGCTTATCTAAAGCCGGATTCAAAACATATCCATATAGACGTCTCCGATACCGGCATGGGGATAAAAGACGAGTTCAAGCCAAGGTTATTTGTTCCTTTCTATACCACCAAGGCGTCAAGCGGCAAAGGCACAGGCCTAGGGCTGCATGTAATTAAACGCATAATAGAGTTTCATAACGGCAAAATCTCGGTAGATTCCACCTACGGTAAAGGCACCACCTTTAAAATAGACCTGCCAATCGCGGAAGAGGCAACCTGTTCCAAACCATGTTTGGAACAGGTTTTAAACAAGGATGCCACGAATGGTTAACGATCCTATCCTTACGGTTGAGGAGGTAGGGGAATACCTGAAAATCCCCAAGCAGACGCTATACCTTTGGGCGCGCACAGGAGCCATACCAGCGGTAAAAGTCGGCAAGCATTGGCGCTTCAAACGATCATCTATTGATATATGGATAGAAGAAAAAGAAAAAGAATCACAGCATAAAATATAACGTTATGGGTAAAAATATTCTGGTAATTGACGATGATAAACTGGTGCGCATGACCTTAAAACGGTTATTATCCAAAGAAAGCTATAGAGTTAGCATCGCGGAGAGCGGCCAGGAGGCGTTAAGCTTGCTGGAAACTAACCCCTTTGATTTAATTATCTCAGATCTAAAGATGCCCGGGATGAACGGCATAGAAACTGTTAAAAGAATCCGGGAATATTTGGAACAGAACAATAAGAGCCCGGTGCCGGAGATTTTTATCTCGGCTTACGCTAAAGAGGATATCTATCAGGAGGCCTTGAAATTAAACGCGAAAGATTACCTTGAGAAGCCGTTTGATATAGCGGCGCTATTACAGTCTATAAAGAAAGCGATTGAAAGCAAATAACATCTTAAAAAAGGAATTAATATGGCTGCAAAAAAATTACCTGACTTGATAATTGATGATTTAATCATAAATCCGCCCATTATTCAGGGCGGTATGGGTGTGCGCGTTTCAACCGCGCCTCTTGCCGCGGCTGTTTCTAATGAAGGCGCGCTTGGCGTGATCGCAAGCGTTGGGCTGGGAGAAGAAGGGCGCCAGGACCTGTCTTATGAAGAAAGGTCGAAAATGGCCCTTCGGGAAATGATACAGGAGACAAAAAAACTTACCAAGAAGCCGTTTGGCGTAAATATTATGTGCGCGTTAACCAATTATGATGATTTGGCAAAAATTGCGATAGAAGAAGAGGTCGGAGCTATCATTTCCGGAGCCGGCCTGCCGCTTCATTTACCTTCTTTGGCCAGCGGCGCAAAGACAAAGCTTATTCCGATTATTTCATCGGATAGGGCCGCTGAATTAATCTGCAAAACATGGCAGAGAAGGTATAACCGCCTGCCTGATGCCCTTGTTTTGGAAGGGGCGCTTGCCGGCGGGCATATCGGGTTTAAATTCGGCGAAATTGTTACATCCACATTCCCCGCATTGGAAGATTTATTGCTTAATGTGCTAAAAGTTGTTAAAAAGTTTGAGGCCGAATCCAATAAAAAAATTCCGGTAATCGCCGCGGGCGGAATATTTACCGGAGATGATATCGCGCGCATGCTTAAATTGGGGGCAAGCGGAGTGCAGATGGCGACCCGCTTTGTCTGCACCAATGAATGTGACGTATCTCAAGAATATAAGGACGCTTATTTAAACTGCAAAAAAGATGACATTATTACCATTCTTAGCCCGGTAGGCATGCCGGCAAGGGTGATCAGGAATAAATTTGTAGAGCGTATTGAAACAGGAGAAAAGATAAAGTTTAAATGCCCGTACCGATGCCTGAAAACCTGCGACCCGTACGCGGCAAATTACTGCCTCGCGCAGGCACTGGTAAATGCCTATCGCGGCAACATGAGCGAAGGATTTGCCATGTCCGGCGCAAACGCCTACCGGATAGATAAAATAATTTCGGTAAAGGAACTGGTTAACGAATTAATAGAAGGCTATATTACCGCTCAATAGATGCGTTTCATTCATAGCTGGTTAGCATAACATGGAGCAAGCTGATGGAAGAATTTAGTTTACTGATTGATGGCAAAGATATTGATACCGGTATTTATGATTATTTTCCATATATCGATAAAGCTATTACTGATTTCTCGGCTACCGCCGCAATTTTAAAAGCATTAAAAAGCGGCGAAAAAACTGGTAAAGCGGACGAATATATATATGCGAAGTATTGTATAAATGCTGATGACACAAATATGATTGCTATGCAATCGGCACAAAAAGCATTCAAAGAATTCCGCAAATTTCCGCTTTCAATACGCAAGAATATCTTACTTGACATAAATAAATCGCTCATAGAGCATAAGGAAGAATTTTTGACGATTCTTTCTTACGAAGGCCATCCGCGCAAACTCGGCGAGTGGGAATTTGAAGGTATGCGCGTAGGCAGCAGCCCCGAAACTGTAAATTATTACTGCAGTTTAATACAAAAAGAAATCGCTCGGGACACAAATGAAATATTATATTATGCCCGGCGGCCTGATGGCGTTGTATGCATAAGCCCGCCTAGAAGCGCGGCCGCGAGCAATTCATTTAATGCGATTCTTGTCTTTCTGGTCGGTAATGCCTTAATTGTAAAACCGCCGCTTAGAACCCCCATATCTACACTTTACCTATGGAAAAGAATAATAAATCCAATTTTACGAAAATATCGTACTCCGGACGGATTATTAAATATTGTTATCGGTAACTCAAAACGCTTGATGGATGAATGGCTTGAAAATTCCTATGTTAACGATATTATACTTTTTGGTGATAGCAAAAAAGGCATAGCGGAAGGAGCGAAGATATATAAAGCAAACAAAAAGCCTGTTTTAGAGCTTTCAGGAAATGATATGCTGCTGCTATGGAGTGATGGGGATATCCAGAAAGCCGCTATTTCATTAATTGATGGGTTTCTAGGCTCAACACAGGTTTGCATGATGCCGAAGATAGCTTTAGTGCATGAAAAGATATTTTCAGATTTTGAAAAAGAATTCCGCAGAAAAACGGAATCTTTAAATATAGGATTGCCTTCAGATAATAAAACGCTGCTAAGCCCTGTTTCCAAAATAAAAGAGTTTTTTATCTTTTTAGATGACGCGTTATCCAAGGGAGCAAAATTAATCTGCGGAGGAAAAAGAATAGACCATTTTGGAAAAATTGACGAGCAGGGACAATACATTCAACCTACCTTAATAAAAATCGATGGCATTGATAAAGCAAAACAAATGCTCTGCATGAACGAGGAGATATTTTTTCCGTTAATACCGCTGGTAAAAATTACTGGCAGCGATAGTGATATTTTCAATAAAATGGTGGATGGCGTAAATACAAATAATTACGGCTTAAGAACTTCGTTATGGATAAAATCCGGAAAGTTTTTACGGAAATTCGCTAAAGAGTTGGATAATTGCGGCATATTACGAATTAATTCACGGCATGCCGGATTTTCGCACTACATATCAACACATGGAGGCACTAATCGAAGCGGCGGGCCTTTTGGAGAAATGAACTATTTCTGGCAAAAGACTTCGCATCTACAGGGAGTTAGCAGGACGATCAATTAAAATGAACATATATGCTATTACAGCTCTATTCGGCTCTACATCAACACTTATTTTAGGCATATTCGTATATCTGCAAAATAAACAAAGAACACTCAATCGGTTTTTTTGTTTGTTAAGCATTAGCATATTTTTTTGGGTATTTGGGTGTTTTAAAGAAAGTTCTGTTTCTACCAAAACAGCCGCGTTATTTTGGGATAGATTTCTTTATACTGGAGGCGCATTCGCTCCGACGCTTTTTTTGCACGTCAGCTTGCTTGTCGCAGAAGCAAAACGAAAAAAAATACTTACTACCCTATATTGCCTCTCTATAATATTTTTGTTTTTTAATCTAATCCCGGATTTGCGAAACTTCTTTATCATTGATGTTGAACATAAATTTCCTTTCAGATATATCGCTGTGCCGGCCCCTATTTGGTATGCATATCTTTCATATTTTGCCTTCTGCGGGCTGTATCCTTTTTATATACTATTTCGCGCATTGCGAACTGAAGGCTCTCACTTAAGGAGAGAGCATTTAAAATACATGGTGCTATCGCTTGTAATAATTTTCATTGCGGCGAGCATGTATTTATCATTAGTTCTTAGTGTGGCATCGCCACCGGTTGATAATTTATTAGTCGCGTTATTCAGCCTTATTACAGCATATTTAATTGTTCGTCATCATGTCATGGACATCCGCCTCGCTATCACCCGCGCCGGGATATTCACGCTTGTTTACGCCTTTGTTTTAGGCATCCCGTTTTTGTTTGTCAGGCTTGCCAAGCCGTACTTAGTAGGCGCCTTAAGCGACAGGTGGTGGATGGGTATTCTGGTTATCGCGATGGCGCTCGCCGGCATCGGGCCTTTTATTTACATGAACCTGAAAGACAGGGCGGAAGCAAGGATCCTTCGTGAAGAAAGAGCGCGCCACGAAGCGCTGAGGAAGGTTTCGCGCAATGTCCTGCGCTTTAATAAACTGGATGCCTTGCTTAAAGCGATAGTGCATAGCCTGGTACGGATTATGCGGGTTAAGCTGGCGGCCATTTATCTGGCCGATGACGATAAAAAATCCTTTATTCTGAAATCCGCCTGGCAGCCGCCCCTTAAACGCGCTGATCTGCCGGAAGAGGTAAGTTTTGATTCGGCATTGGTAAAAAACTTTACGGCGCGCAAAGATATGCCGCTGAATATTGAAGAAATAAGCTTCCATTCGCACAGGGGAAACCTTCTTGAGGTTTACGAATTAAAAAAATCCTTTGATTCATTAACGGCCCAGCTAATCATTCCCGCTTTCCGCAATGACAAGCTTATGGGATTTCTCGTGCTTGGCGATAAGCGTTCCGGCTTGGGGTATTCGGCGGCTGATATTGAGGTCTTGATGGTCCTGAATAACCATACGACCCTGGCAATAGAAAACGCCATATTCAACGAAGAGGAGCGCGAACGGCAGGCGATATTGTTTCATTCGGCGAGCCTTGCATCGCTAGGTACCATGGCATCCATGATGGGGCATCAGGTAAACAACAGGTTTCAGGCGGTAAATAACCTGGCGGGGTTTTCCGAAATGCTTGAAATTATCACCGCTGACGAAACCAATATATCGTCTTATGAAAAGTGGAAAGGCTTAATCCAGCAGACTATCGGCCGCCTTAGGCAGATTTCAGATGAAGCAACAAAAGGCGGTGAAACCGTCGCTTCTATCCGCAGGCTTGGCAGGCTTTCATCGGCAGAATTTAAGCCTATAGATTTGCAAGAAGTATTAGATATTGCTCTAGGGGTATTACGTTATAAAATTAAATTTGGCGAATTCGATTTCAACCTCGATATCCCGCAAGAATCGCCTAAGATCTTAGGCGATTCCACCCAACTGGGCGAGGTGTTCTTTAACCTGATAGACAACGCCTATGACGCCATAAAAGAGAGAAAAAATGCGAATAACAGCCCTGATTACAAAGCGCGAATCGCCATAAAAGCGTATCTGAAGACGGATTCAAAGCATATCCACATAGAGGTATCCGATACCGGCATGGGCATAAAAGATGAGTTCAAGCCAAGATTATTCGTTCCTTTCTATACCACAAAAGCGTCAAGCGGTAAAGGCACAGGCCTAGGGCTGCATGTAATTAAACGCATAATAGAGTTTCATAACGGCAAAATCTCGGTAGATTCCACCTACGGTAAAGGCACCACCTTTAAAATAGACCTGCCAATCGCGGAAGAATCGGCCGAGATATTAAAAATCAGTAAAGGGTTATAATAATGGCTTATATACACAAAGAACTCGCCTCCGGCAGATGGCATGAGCTTTCTTTTTTCGCGCAGATGGCAAATATCGGCAGCGAGGTGGAGCGGGCGATAAGGTGGAAAAATAAGCGGTGCCTTAAGGAGTTAGCAAGAGTCCGTAAGGTCATGTGCGACTATTTCGCCTTTGATAACCAATACCATTCTACCGACAAAAGCTGGCAAAACTACTTTTACGCCTTCAATTTCGCCGCACGTTCTGCTACCTAAACCTATCCAGGATCCGCCACCGGTAATGTCAAATAAATTGTGTAAATTCTTTTAAAGGTTTCTCTTGCCATTTGGAGTTTAGGCGGTTAAATATCGCGTAAATAATTCTGCTGACGCTGTCATAATTGGTAAAACATCCCATGGGCCT
>Ga0210019_1005225_pt1 | contig 10929 bp, 10 predicted proteins | sample CryGeyCG2114_020_2_FD_183969 | JGI IMG/M metagenome (GOLD analysis project Ga0210019, IMG submission 183969) | Groundwater microbial communities from aquifer - Crystal Geyser CG11_big_fil_rev_8/21/14_0.20 (SPAdes) (version 2) | ecosystem: Environmental > Aquatic > Deep subsurface > Groundwater ...
TAATATTCTTCGAGCGGCCATGAGAGCTTATCATGTGGACAGAGTCGAGAAGCATAGCCTGAGCAAGGTCGAAGGGTTCTCGACTGGGCTTACAAGGTAAACTGCGATGTCCGCTCGAACAATATTGGAGCAGATGTCCGCTCGAACAGTATTGCAGCAGTAGAATAGAGCGCCGCGTAATATTCTTCGAGCGGTCATGAGAGCATATCATGCGGGCAGAGTCGAGAAGTAAAAAAATTAATATGAAAAATATGCGTGTTGGCGTGTTAATGGGCGGGCCTTCTTCCGAAAGGGAGATTTCTATAAAGTCAGGTAAGGCAGTCTGTAAAGCGCTTAAGGCAAGGCAAATAGATTATGTGCCCGTGGAACTTAAGCCGGGCCCCAACACCAATGGCTATAAAGAATCGGCAGCCGCAGAGCTTGCTCTGCTGGATATAGATGTCGCGTTTATAGCGCTCCACGGAGAATTCGGGGAAGACGGCGTAGTGCAAGGGCTTCTTGAAAAAATGAACATACCGCATACCGGGAGTTTATCCCGCGCCTCTAAAACCGCGATGAATAAAATTACGGCAAAGGAAGTATTGAAATCAAATAACATACAGGTTGCCCGGCATGAAATTCTGACGAGGGGCACCTTTAATAAAGGCTGCGGCGCGTTGAAGGCATATTTTAAATTGCTTGGGCCGAGCCTTGTCGTTAAGCCTTCAAACGGCGGTTCCAGCATAGGCCTGAACATAGTGGATAATGAAAAGGCCCTGAAGGCCGCGATTGACGACGCGTTTAAATACGACGATAAATTGATAATAGAGGAATATATACCGGGCAGAGAAATTACGGTAGGCATAATAGAAGACAGGGTATTGCCGATCGTAGAGATCGTGCCGAAGAGAAAATTTTTTGATTTCACCGCGAAATATGAAAAAGGCCTGACTGAATATATCGTGCCTGCGGAAATAGACGGGAAGGCCTATAAAATATGCCAGGACGTTGGCATGAGGTCGCACAAGGCCCTTCTGGCCAGGTCGTTTTCGCGCGTGGATATTATATTAAATGATAAATTAGGCCCTGTGGTATTGGAATTAAATACTATACCCGGCCTCACCCAGACAAGCCTTCTGCCGAAGGCGGCAAAGGTCGCGGGGATAGGTTTTGAAGACCTTTGTCTTAAAATATTGAACTCCGCATTGTTGGAGTAGTGAAGCGGAGCTTCGCGCAATAATGGTAAAAATAAAAAAACAGAAAGTTTATCCGCATAAAAAAAAGAGAGAAACACAACCCAGGGCGAAGCGTGATTTTAGAGGCATCTTTAAATTTATTTTTTGGACGCTGCTCGTGGCAGGCATAGGCGCGGGCGTTGTAACGTTTCAATATATGTTTGTTGATTCCGACTGTTTTAATGTAAAAGGGTTTGATGTGAGGTTATATGACGAGAAAAATGTATTGCGCAGGGTAAGTTCCGCCGATATCGAAGATAAAGATATTTTAGGCTCCAATATATTTCTGGTAGACCTTAAGAATTTTAAAGATAAAATAAAAGCCGGGCATCCTGAATTGAAGGATATTGTTGTCAGGCGCGCGTTGCCCAATAGATTGATTGTTCAGGCAAGGCAAAGGCTGCCTGTGGCTCAGGTTTACGGCGACAGGCCGTATCTCATAGACAAGGACGGCGTTTTTCTATCTGACGCGGAAGCCGGCGGCGAAAATATACCTTCTATTTCCGGGATCAGGGTCAGTCCTTACAGGGGCGGCTCTGTCCAGAAAGAGAAGATTGGCAAGGCATTATTTCTCATATATGCCCTTTCTCAGAATAGAAGACTTTCGGGATATAAAATAAAAACAATAGATATGGCCGATAGCCGTAACATATCTTTTTTTCTCAATGCGAGCGATGCGGAAAAAGTTGAGATAAAAATAGGCGACGGCGAATTTAATAAAAGGCTGGACGTGCTAGCCATGGTGCTGGAACAGCTGGGCCGGGATATAGGAAGAGTAAAATATATTGATTTACGTTTTGAGGACCCGATTGTGGGCCCGAGATAGGAGAATAAAATGCGTTCTTCAGAAATAATCTGTGGCCTGGACATCGGCGCTTCCGGCGTCCGCGCTGTAATTGCGAATTCTGACCAGAAGATACTCGGCCTCGGCCAGGTCCCTACCAGGGGTTTTTCTAAAAGCGTTGTTTCGAATCTCAGTTTATTGTCTGACACGATAGAGGCAGGCGTCATGAAAGCCGAAGAGATGGCCAGGGTCAAGGTGCGCAAGGTCATAACCAATGTTTCAGGCGTGCATATAAGGACTTTTCAGAGCCGCGGCTCCGTGCACATCTCTGACAGGCCCAGCGAGATTACCAAAGATGATATAAAAAGGTGCATAGAATCTGCCAAGGTTATCGCCATGTCTTTGGATAGAGAGGCGGTGCATTTAGTGCCCGTGAGATTTTTTATAGACGATAAGATGGAGATCAATGACCCGCTCGGGTTATTTGGCTCAAAACTGGACGTGGATCTTAATATCATCACGTCTCTTGTAACTGTTCTGCAGAATATCGCGAAGGCCGTTAACCTGGCGGGCTATGAGGCGGACGAGTTGATAGTTTCGGGCGCGGGCGCGTCTCTCGCTGTTTTTGAAGACGAGGACCTTATGAACGGGGCCGTACTTATAGACGCGGGTAAAGAAATTACGGAGGCGTCTATTTTTATAGATGGAAAAATCCTGGACTCCTTTACCTTTCCGTTCGGCGGAGACGACCTCACTCAGATCCTGCAGGATAACCTGAAGGTCATGTTTGACGAAGCGGAAGAGATGAAAATAAAATACGGGCTTGCCGGTAAAAGCGAAATTACGAACCTCCTGCTGCCGAAGGTAGAGGCGGCAGCGGAGGATATTTATAAAAAACTGGAGCCGTTCCTTAAGAATAAGAAAAGCCTGCCGCGGGTAAGCGTGATTGGAGGCGTCGCTAAGATGGACGGTTTTATTGAAACAGTGGAAAAGGTATTTAAAATGCCGGTAAACATGGGAAGGGTCAAAGCCATGGACAAGGCCGGTGACATAACATTCGCGTGTTCTGTAGGCCTCATGAAATACGGAGCGAAAAAAATAATTTCCGCGAGGGCCGGCTCGTGCGTCTCCGAGCCTATAGGCTTTTTCAACAAACTTATATCCAAAATAAAATCCGTAGTCTCGGAATATTTCTAAGGAGCGAAGATGATCGGCATAATCGGCGCAGGCAATATGGGAATGGCGATAGCGTCGGCCATGAAAGGCAAGATCCTTTTGAGCGATAAGAATAAGCGCATCTCTGACAATGTGAGCGTTTCAAAGCGCTCGGATGTTATCATCCTTGCCGTAAAACCACGGGATATAGGGGAAGTTTTAAAAGAAATCAAGCCTTACATAAAAGAAAAGCTTATAATTTCCATAGCCGCGGGCGTAACCACGTCGTCAATAGAAAAGGCTTTGGGCAAGGTAAGGGTGATACGGGTAATGCCCAACATGCCTGCCATGGTAGGGAAAGGCATTTCCGCGGTCACCTGCGGCAGATTCGCCGGGCCCAAAGATTTAAAAACAGCCTTCGGGATCTTTTTAAAAGTCGGCGGGGTCATTGAGGTTAAAGAAAATATGATGGATGCTGTTACCGCTGTGAGCGGTAGCGGGCCCGCGTATTATTTCTTATTTACGCATTTATTGGCTGAGGCAGGCGAGGCAAGCGGCCTTGAAAAAGGCTTGGCAATGAAGCTCGCGAAGGCCGCGTTTATAGGCGCCGCTGAGGTTGCGGCACGCAAAAATTTATCCATGGAAGAGTTTGTCAAAAAAGTCGCGTCCAAAGGCGGTACCACAGAAGCCGCCCTGAAGATATTTAAAAGCAGAAAACTCAAGGGCATTATAAAGCAGGCAGTAAAAGCAGCTTCGCTTAAATCCAGCGCCCTCTCCCTAAGTTTACACTCTGACATTGTCAGAGTGTAAACTTATTTAGCATGAGTAGCCGCCTGATTTATCAGGCACAAAATAGGTTGCCCAATCCCTCGACTTCGCTCGGGACAGGTAAATTGGGCAACTACAATATATTGTGTATTATAATTCAGCAGAGAGGATTACGACACAGTCTGAGTGTAAACTTATTTAGCATGAGAAGGGATGAAAAAGGGATAAAACAGGAGACAATATGCCGAAAGTCGGGATAATTGGCGGCAGCGGGTTGTATCAGATAGACGCGTTAAAAGATATAAAGGAAGCTGCGGTGGAAACGCCTTTTGGCAGCCCCTCTGATAATTTTATAATCGGAAACCTGGGAGGAGTGGAAGTGGCATTTCTTGCCAGGCACAAAAGAGGCCATACGATTTTACCTACAGAGCTTAATTACAGGGCAAATATATACGCCATGAAAAAGCTCGGGGTTGAGCAATTGATATCTATTTCAGCGGTTGGGAGTTTTAAGAAAAAATTAAAACCTTTGGATATTGTGCTTCCTGACCAGTTTGTGGACAGGACCAATCAGGGCCGCAAGACCACGTTTTTCGGCCAGGGCATTGTCGGCCATATAAGTTTTGCGGATCCCGTATGCGGCGGGCTGAGAAAAATAATTTATGATGCGGGCAGAAAACTCGGGCTTACGATACACGATAAAGGCGTGTACCTTAATATGGAAGGCCCTGCGTTTTCCACGAGGGCAGAGTCGCATTTATACAAAAACTGGGGAATGGACATCATAGGCATGACCAACATGCCTGAGGCAAGGCTTGCCAGAGAGGCGGAGATGTGTTTCGCGACTATCGCCATGGTGACAGATTATGACTGCTGGTACGAAGAAGACGTGAACATCGATATGGTTATAGGAAATCTACTCAAAAATGTCAACACCGCAAAAAAATTGATAAAAGAGGTGGTGCCGCGGCTTTCTAAAGAGAGAAAATGCGGCTGCGAGGAAGCCCTTAAATACGCTATAGTGACTGACAGAAAATTGATACCGGAAAGCGTAAAAGAAAAGCTTAGCATAATAATAGGAAAATACGTGTAATATGGAATACAAGAATACTTTAAATCTACCCAAGACTGATTTTCCGATGAAGGCCAATCTCCCTGATAAAGAGCCTGTCATTCTGGAAAAATGGGGAAAGATGGGGCTTTATAAAATGATAAGGGAGAGCCGGAAAGGCAAACCGAAATATGTGCTCCACGACGGCCCTCCGTACGCAAACGGGAATATACACATAGGCCACGCGTTGAATAAAACATTAAAAGATATAGTCGTAAAGTTTAAGACAATGCAGGGTTTCGACGCGCCTTATGTGCCCGGGTGGGATTGCCATGGCATGCCGATAGAGCATCAGCTTTTTAAAGAGATGAAAAAGACAAAGCATGATGTGGGACAGGTGAAATTCAGGAAAATGGCGCGCGAATTCGCGATGAAATTTGTAAAGATCCAAAAGGCTGAATTTGAAAGGCTCGGAGTTTTCGGAGATTGGGATAATCCTTATCTGACTCTGGAACCGAAATATGAAAAAGCAGTAGCGGCAAGTTTTAATAAACTCGTGCAGAGCGGCCTTATTTACAGAGGGCTTAAGCCTGTAAACTGGTGCGCGAAATGCGAAACCGCTCTTGCGGAGGCAGAGGTTGAATACGAGAATCATACCTCGCCGTCTATCTACGTTAAATTTGAGGTAAAAAATGAGCCGCTGTCATTTCTTGTCTGGACTACTACTCCCTGGACGCTTGTTTCAAACGCCGCAATAGCAGTGCATCCTGATCTGAAATATGTATTTGTTAAAACAGGCGCTCACGGAATTTTAATATTGGCTCAGGCCCTCATGGAAGAGGTCCTTAAAAAACTCGGCGTAAAAGGCGATGTCGTAAAAACAATACAGGGCAGGGAGCTGGAAGGCATGGCCGCAGCCCATCCTTTTTTAAACCGCGCCTCAAAAGTTGTATTGGCGGATTATGTTTCAAACAAAGACGGGACAGGCTGTGTTCACATCGCCCCTGGCCACGGCCAGGAAGACTATGAAGTCGGATTAAAATATAATCTGCCGGTTATCATGCCTGTAGATGAAAAGGGCAGGTTTAAAAGAATAGATTTGTTCGAAGTGCCTGACGGGATTGTCGGCAAAAACATACTGGAAGCAAATGACATTGTTTTAAAAATCCTGTCTGATAAGAAGGCCCTTTTAATATCCGCGAAGACGGAACACTCGTATCCATATTGCTGGCGCTGTCATTCGCCGCTTTTATTCCGCGCCACAAAACAATGGTTCCTGGGGGTGGACAGAAACGGCCTGAGGCAAAAGGCCCTGAATGAAATAAAGAACGTGAAATGGGTGCCTGACGTGGGCGAAAGACGCATTTCCAGCATGATAAAATTGCGTCCTGACTGGTGCCTTTCCAGACAGCGCTATTGGGGCGTGCCCGTACCTATTTTATATTGCGCTTCCTGTAATTCAGAAATAATAGATAGCGGTGTAATGAAAAAAATAGAGGAGGATTTCGGCGCCCTTGGTTCTGATGCATGGTTTTCTAATGACGCGAAAAGTTTTGCGCCGGACGGCTTCAAATGCGGGAAATGCGGCGGCAATGAATTTAAAAAGGAAACAGACATACTTGACGTCTGGTTTGAATCAGGCGCGAGCCATCAGGCAGTCCTCAGGATAAATAAAGGCCTTGGTTTTCCTGCAGACCTCTATCTGGAGGGCAGTGATCAACACAGGGGCTGGTTCCAGGCCTCTATTTTAATCGGCATGGGGGTTGAAAAGAAATCGCCGTTTAAGAGCGTGCTTACGCACGGTTTTGTAGTAGACGGCGAGGGCAAAAAGATGTCGAAATCAGCGGGCAATGTGGTAAGCCCGCAGGAAGTCATTTCTAAAAAAGGAGCGGATGTGCTGAGGCTCTGGGTAAGTTCGTCGTCTTATTTTGACGATGTCAGGATTTCGGAAGAGATTTTAGACCGCACAGCGGAAGCGTATCGTAAATTCAGGAATACCGCGAAATACCTTCTTGGCAATCTCTATGATTTTGACCCGGGGAAAGACTTGGTAGCCAATGAGGGCCTCTTTGAGATTGACAGATGGGCTCTTTCCAGATTGAATTCCAGCCTCAAGGAAGTCACCAGCTCGTTTGAAAAATTCATGTTTCACGAGGCCACTAGTTCCACCTATAAATTCTGCATTCTTGACATGTCAAATTTTTATCTTGATATTTTAAAAGACAGGTTGTATACTTTTAGGGCTGGTTCAAAGGCCAGGAGGAGCGGCCAGACAGCTCTTTATAAAATTTTGAGCGTTCTCACAAGGCAAATGGCGCCTATAATTCCGTTTACCGCGGAAGAGATATGGGGTTATTTCAATAAAGACAACTCAGTGCACCTTGCGGATTGGCCGAAGGTTGAGGACGGCCTGATTGATGCCGAGCTTGAGGCTCGGTGGCAGAGGCTGATACAGCTGAGAGAAGAAGTCTTAAAAGCCCTTGAAGAAAAAAGGATCGCTAAATTAATAGGCAGCCCGCTTGAAGCTAAGGTGGCGCTTGTTACAGCCAGCAAAGAAGAATACGAATTTTTAAACAAGTACTCGGCGATTTTACGTTATATATTCATAGTTTCGCAGGTGGAAGTTCTAAAGGGAGATAAAAAAGATATCCGCATTTCCAAGGCAGACGGTAAAAAATGCAGCCGCTGCTGGAACTGGAGCGTGTTAGTAGGAGAGGATAAAAGCCACCCAACACTTTGCGAAAGATGCGTTGGTGTTGTAACGGAGGATAAAGCAGAATGACCAAGTTAGAACTGGAAAAACACAAAAAACTTTTGATAAAATTAAGAGAATTAATAAACGGAGATATAGATCATATAGCCAAGGAAAGCCTGAAATCCCAGAAGGAATCGTCAGGCGATCTATCCGGTTATAGTTTTCATATGGCGGATATGGCAAGCGACAGCTATGACAGAGAATTGAGTTTGAATATCGCCGGCGGACAGCAGGAAATCATATACGATATTGATGAAGCGTTAAAGCGCATAAAAGAAGGTAAATTCGGGCTATGCCTATCTTGCAATAAAAAGATACCTCAGAAACGTCTTAACGCTGTCCCTTATGCCAAATATTGCATACAATGCAAATCAAAAGAGGAAAAAAAGAAGGAGTAGTATCATAGGTGTTCTTTCTGTTGTTTTAATCCTCCTCATAGATCAGGTCTCCAAAGTAGTCATTTCTTCAAAATTATCTCCGGGTGAGTCCATACCTATAATAAAGGATATCCTGCACATAACTTTTGTAAAAAATACAGGAGCGGCGTTCGGACTTTTCAAGGACAGCACTTTCTTTTTTATTGTGGTATCTGTGATTGCCGTAGTAATCATAGGAAGTATTTTTTTAAAGGCTGTCAGGAATGAAATATTCTACGACAATTTCCTTTTTAATTTCGGACTGATCCTTATAATGTCAGGGGCGCTGGGTAATCTGATAGATAGGGTTAGATTGCGGTATGTTGTTGATTTTATTGATCTTAGGATATGGCCTGTTTTCAACTTCGCAGACACATCTATTACAATAGGAACCGCGTTACTCGTCATTTCTTTTGCTATATTTGACAAAAAAATAAAAGTATGATATAATTTAAGTAAGAAAAGAGGGTTATTTTTTTTATTCTTGTATTAAATAGATTTAAAAAGTTTTAAAGGGAGTATCATGAGAGAACTCTTATTTAAAAACATAACTTCAGAGAATAAAAAAAGAAAAGACCTTTATGTTTCTGAGACGTTTGATAATGATGGGATTACTACCACCACTCAGAGGCGTTCTACCTATATAATGGGCGCCTGCAATAAATTTAAAAACTTAGAAGAAATATTGGAATGGAAAAAGAATATCGGGCCGAATCCCGGCAAGAGGCACATTTTTATTATCAAAAAGCGCGATACAAAGCTGAATAAAGACGCATTTGTATGCGATGTTATCGGGAAATTTTATGCGGTGTCTGACTGCGATATTTATTCTGTGGTATTCAAGCATTCTTTTGAGGTAGATTTTTTATATACACATACTGAATAGGCAGGGAACGGTTTAAAACCGTCCCCTGCCTTGGTTAACCCCGGCCTTTTTGATAGATAAAAGACCGGGGCTTTTTTAATGAGCACATCAGTTACGTCCGCCTATGGCGGACATAACTGATAAGTGCGAATTAATCCTGAAGATGCGACGAATAGGAGCATCTGAAGGATCTGCATGTAAGAATCATGTATTGACTACCTTGTTGCCGTATGATAAACTTAAATCAATTCTGGAGGTTAGATTGAAGATATCAATTTTAGGCGATGGGGGATGGGGCACCGCGTTAGCCATTCTATTAAAAAATAAAGGGTTTGACGTTTCTCTCTGGGGAGTTTTCAAAGAGGATATAGAGGCCATAAAACAGGACGGAGAAAATAAAAAATTCCTGCCCGGTTTTAAGATTCCGAAAACTATACAACTTACCAGTGAGATATACCACGCGTGCGAAGACACTAATATTATAGTTCTTGCGGTGCCGTCCAGATTCTTCAGAGATGTGATTACAAAAAATAAAAAAATATTGAAAGAATCTCAGGCGGGTTTTGTAAGCGTTGCGAAAGGCATAGAAGAAAAGTCCTTGAAGAGAATGAGCGAGGTCGCCGGAGAAATTCTGGGAGGATCAGAGATAGCTGTTTTATCAGGGCCCAGCATAGCCCCTGAAGTCAGCCGCGGGATTCCGACAGCCGTGGTAGTGGCTTCAGAGGACGAGATATTTGCGAAAAAGGTCAGCGACATATTCAGGGCAGAGCGTTTCAGGGTCTACACTAATAAAGATTTGATAGGCGTTGAGCTCGGCGGAGCTCTCAAAAATATAATAGCGATCGCGTCAGGTATTTCGGACGGGCTTGGATTCGGGGTAAATACAAAAGCAGCTATACTCACAAGAGGGCTTGCGGAGATGACTCGTCTGGGCGTGGCAATGGGCGCTTCCAGGGAGACCTTTCAGGGCCTGAGCGGATTGGGAGACATGATCACTACCTGCGTGAGCCTTGAAGGCAGAAATCATAGATTCGGCGTAGAGATTGGAAAAGGCTCTAGGCCGGAATCGCTTTTAAACAAGAGCGTCATGGAGATAGAAGGCGCGTGGACTTCGGCCGCTGCAGTGGAGCTTGGCAAAAAATATAACGTGGAATTGCCTATATCTCAGCAGGTGCGCGCGGTTTTATTTGAAAACAAATCGCCTCTTTTGGCAGTCAATGAATTGATGACAAGGGAGCCAAAGGCCGAGTGATTTGAAATCGCGTTCTATATATGGTATAATTTTTAATAAGCATGTATTATGTGTATGTTATTAAGTCTGTCGATAAGAGTAAGATTTATATAGGATATACTGCTAATTTAAAGAAGAGATTACTGACTTACGCATAAACAATAAAAATAATGAAATTCTGTCATAATGACTGTCATTGCGAGGAGGAGCGTTTTTCAGCGACGACGAAGCAATCTGTTTTTGAGATTGCTTCGCTTCGCTCGCAATGACAAATTATTCCATTACTTTTGCGTTTCTCAGTAGTTGAGCATAATAGTGGTTGTGTTAGAAGCACAAAACAGTGTAATGATTGGGATGTAATTTATGCAGAAGACTACAAAGATAGATTATTAGCAATGAAAAGAGAAGTAACAGTTCAGCTTCAGAAGAAAAGCCCTCCTCTGTCATTGCGAGGAGGACTTTAGCCCGACGAAGCAATCTCTTTTTTAGATTGCTTCGCCTTCGCTACGCTCGGGCTCGCAATGACGCGTCTCGTCGAAGTTCTTCTAGAGCTGAACTGTTACAAAGAGAAAGATTTTTTAAAACAGGAGATGGAAGAAAAGTTTTAAAATTCAAAGGTATTTTAAGGTAGACGGCCGCCACTAATACTTCGGCGGCCGTTCGCCGATGTTTTAATGGCGAACGGGGCGT
>Ga0210019_1005227_pt1 | contig 10924 bp, 5 predicted proteins | sample CryGeyCG2114_020_2_FD_183969 | JGI IMG/M metagenome (GOLD analysis project Ga0210019, IMG submission 183969) | Groundwater microbial communities from aquifer - Crystal Geyser CG11_big_fil_rev_8/21/14_0.20 (SPAdes) (version 2) | ecosystem: Environmental > Aquatic > Deep subsurface > Groundwater ...
TCATCAATCTCTTGGATACACTACTCCAAATCAATATTATCAACAGTCTATAAATACCATACAGTTTTGTAACAAAATTATATCTTAATCTACCCTACCTAACTGTCCAGGAAAGGGGACCACTATAACCTTAATAGTATGTATCCTTCTTTGATTATCAAGACTATTGTTCTTTGAACTTTCAAAAATAGTAGAACAAACTATTTTTTTAGGCTATTTAAGGAGATTTAAGCAAGGCTCTTGCATAGAAGAATAATATAATTATATTCAACTATGTCCATGAAATACAGCAAACTGTCACATTACGAATTAAAAAAGATAATACGATGTTTTGTAGTTGATTTAACGGCACTTCAAACATCTAAAATTACTTGATTTAATCGTAACACAATCAATCGTTATTATAATATTTTTAGGCAATGTATTTATAAGCAGCAATGTAATAAATTCAAGGAATATATTGGGAGAGATTGTGAATATGATGAATCCTTTCGGTGACCTAAAAGGATCAGAGGAAGGCCATGAAAGTCAAAGAGATGAAGGGGGACTACGGAAAAGATAGTCTTTGGTATTTATGAAAGAGAGTGATGAGTGTTTACTGAATTGATTCCAGATGCAAGTTCTCGTTCGATATCTTCTATTGTTAGAGGCCATACGGATATTGAGACCATTATCCGTACTGATAAGTGGAAATGATATGATTGATTAGTTGATGTTGCTTATAATAAGCGTCTAAGAGTAAACCATAGTAAATGATTTGTAAATAAGAAAACACATATCAATGGGATAGAAGCATACCGAAGTTTTTCTAGAAGAAGGATGGCAAAATTCAATGGAGTAAGTAAAAACTTCATATGACATCTCAAGGAATGTGAACGAAGATACTTACAAGATGATAAACTACTCTGTAAACATTTACTCTTTTTGATCAAAAAATATCATCCTTCTTAGTACGTTTTATTAAAATCTTCTATGCAAGAGCCTTTTAATTTCTGAAGCAGCATTCTCCGGCTGGCTTGCCTGAACCACAGGAACAGCTTTGTTGCGCCATGCAACATGAGCCAGCCTTTTTGCCGCTTCCGCAAACACAAGGCTGATCGAGTTTGTTTTCAGAGTCTTTTGGAGGATTGGAGTTTTCCATAATATATGGTGTAAATAAAGTATTTTTACATTAGCAAATAAAATATATAGTGCCAGTGATTTGTATCACACATGGTATATTTATTCCTGCCTTTTTCAAGTCGTATATAGCCCTTGTGTGAAAAGGTTATACTTTTAGGGAACGCTTCAGAGAGAATATGAGAAACACATGAGATGTTGTGATTAGCTAGAGAAATGATAGAAAGAAATTTAGTTACAAAGAGCACTCTCCGTAAACTTGTTAGATGAGTATTTACTCTCTAACACACACGAAGCATGACTATCACACATCATCATCCTCATACTTTATCGAGGGAGAAAGACAATGACGAATATAAGCTCTCTCCTAGAAACAAATTTAGGATACTTGCCTTGTACCTAGATTTACAACAGTGAAAGTGACCTTTAAAGAGTAAGAGATCTAGCTCAACACTACAGTATAGATAATAAAAGACCAGCTAAGATTAAACAGAGATTTGATGCTCTACGAAAACAGATTTATTCATGAATACCTATAGATTACAGGATAAACATATTCAAGGAGAGACGCGCACTTACTATTCACACATGACTGAATAGGCGTACAAAAATACGAATAGAGATGAGTAAATTTGTAGGCAAGTATACTCGTGCATGATATGAAACATACAAAGCTCACATGAAGCAACATAGATTCAATGCATATATCATTCCTGAATCAACATTCAAATACTGGGAACCTGTCATATTACAGGAACTGTGAAAACCATACAAAAAGAGGAGCTATACAAACAAAAAGGAGGCACGTAAGAGCAAACAGTTTTTTGATAAGCTCTATAAGCAATATAATTTCATCATCAATGTAGATGGTAAAAGCTTGGAAGACATACCCACCGTACAAAAGAATATGAGATTGAGAATGAGCTGTAAATGGGTTAGCCAGGCAATAGAAATACAATCATGACTTGTCTTTGATCTCGCAGTAGAAAAATCACACAATAAAACCAATGCTAAGATGCTTATGAGAGAGATGGTAATAACAATAAGAGATATCTTTGGATCTCAATGTAGAATACTCTTTATTAGCGATGCATGAAGTGAGTATTTGAACAATAAAAAGCTTCATATGGTGAGTGAGTTGGATACATCGAAGCTCTGTGAATTTTTGAGGAAGGAATGATGTTAATTATTAATCACAAGGTTTAAACAAGATAACGGTTATGTAGAAAATAAAAACAAATATATAGAGATAGCGTGCTTGGATAATGAAGATATTGCCTCGATGAATTGTGGGGAGTTCCTGGAATACTTACAATCATACCAAGATCTCAATAATTATTATCTAGAGGCTTCAAACAAGTATGTCTACAGGTGAGAATGAGTAACTTCGAGAGAGAATTTTATCAGCAGATTCTAACAAACAAAAACAGACAAGCATTTGCTTAACTTATCTGTTCATAGGATTGAGTCCAAACATAAACTCAAAGACGAATATTCGAAATATACTATCTACGAGCTTACACAAAGAGTATACCCATATTTGTCTCTATCACAAGAAAATCAATTTATCTTTCAAAAAAGGTTCCCGAAAAGTGTTGCTTCTCCAAGTTACTAACACTAAGTTATTAACAACTGAAAAACAAATAATAATTATCATCTTGATTTGTCCTAATCATTGAAAGATCTTTTATACAAAACAAGTGGCGACTTCAGAAGTGACAAAAGCCTTTACCACTTCTTTGGTTAATGTAGGTAGTTCTTTATGGATATAGTTAATCAGCGCTACATTCTTATCCACTTATAATCTCCCAAAGGCCCCACTACCCTACGGCGTAATCCTATTGTGATACCTTGGAAATGGTATCGCTTCTCTGATGTGATGAAGACCGCAAATCCATCTGACAAGCCTTTCCAATCCATAACCAAAGCCACTGGTCATGACACCACCATATTTCCTGATTTCCAAATACCAAGCATAATCATCAAGGTTGTATCATGCATCCAATATCCTTTGCTTCAATTTTTCATAATCACCTTCCCTTTCTGACCCACCTATCACTTCACCATAACCCTCTGGCGCCAAAAGATCTGAACACCTGACAGTTCCAGGGTGATTGGGATCCTCAGGCATATAAAAAGCTTTGATTGCCTTGGGATAATTGGTGACAAAAAGAGGCTGATCATAATAATTCATCAAGAGCTCCTCATCATCTGCTCATAAGTCCTCCCCCTCTTTGATATCAGATCCCATTGTTTGAAGTTCTTTGATGACGTCTGCATGTAACTTACGAGGAAATGGTTTCTGAATATTTCTCAACTTACTCACATCTTTTTCAAGAATCACCAATTCTTTCATCCTCAACCTCAAGACTTCCTGCAAAATGAAATAAATTAAATCTTCCTGTATCTTCATATTCTCTTCATAATCAGCGAAGGCGGTCTCTGCATCCATCATCCACAATTCATTCAAATGGCGCCTTGTTTTACTCTTCTCTGCACGAAAACAAGGACCGAAATCATAGACTCTCGCGTGCCCAGCGATGGCTGCCTCAATATACAATTGCCCACTTTGTGTCAAAAACATTTTTTCCCCATTAGTATGCTCGACCTCATACAACTCAGTGCTATCTTCAGCACAAGTTGGTGTGAAAATGGGCGAATCTATTTTGGTATAATGATGCTCTCTCATCCAATCATAGGTCGCATGGATGATTGTGTCCCTCACCCTCTGAATAGCCCACTGCGTCTTACTTCTCAAGTGAAGATGTCTGTTGTCAAACAAAAATTCCACTCCATGATCTTTGCTTCCCAAAGGATAATCATGAGCGACACTCAAAACATCGACCTTGGAAACATGTATTTCATATTCATCTTTTTTGGGATGTTTGGAAATTGTTCATGCAATCTCCACCACAGATTCAATACCACATTCTTTCAGTGCATCAAATTCCCCTTGATTGACTCATCCGCCATCAGAAGATTTTTTCAATTCAACAATACATTGGATATAACCAGTCCCATCCCTCAGTTCAACAAAAGCAATCTTCCCCGAAGATCTCAGTTGGTTGATCCATCCTTTCAAAACAATATGCTGACCCTCAGTATGAGGAAATATCTGTGATATAAACATCGTGTGTGAGAAAGGATAAAAATTACCAAAGCTGACACATAATAATTCACAATCTCTCATGTATGCAATAGCAAAAGCTTAGATAGTCCTCATCTCCATCTTTACACAAACAAAAACGAAAAACAAATTTTAATCTCAGAAATTACTAATAATCTTTGTTATAGACATGATAATCAACAATCTCATAACGCCACTTTAGAAAGAGGAAAGCTTAGTGTTTAAAACTCATATAAAATTTGAGGTCTGAGCACTTTGTTTGAGAAGCCATTAACGTGAATATCTCTTCACACTCATGGCGATTCATCCCGATAGATCGGGGCTGAGACCCATCCCCCCTTCTTTCTAAGGGGGGACTAAGGGGAGATATTCTTTTGTATATGGATTCTAGACAACTCGCTTCACACTTATTCCCGAACGCTTTCGGGATAAATTCTGGAATGATACCTTTTCATCCATGCGAATACATAAATCATAAGTATTCTCATTGATCTTCAAAAAGCTATCCTGTAGGTCTGTAAATATCTTGCCTACTTACTTCTATTTTCATCACCGCCATATTGTTCCCCTTTATCATCTCCAATTGCTTGAGCTTCATGTTGTTCGCAAGACTTTACATACTACTCTTTCCTCAAGCGTGCTTGAGATTAATTTTTGATGTTTTGAATTTGATAACAAGTTCTCAAGCGACATATCATTGGATCTGATCTGTTTTATGTATATTTCAAAAATCAATTTTGGATGTATTGCTAGTATTTCATTGTCCATACAGAGGCTGAAAACCCCAAAAGAAAAAATAAGGACAACAAAAAGAATTTTTTTCACTCATAAGATGACAAAATAAAAACTTTCCCCTTGAAGCTATCTATTAGCCACACAATATCAAATCAAAGGGGGTAAAGAGACAGTACACATATCGAATAGATATTTAAGAAGGAGCAATTTAATGTTTAAATAAACTCTCAAATAGTTTAGTCAAGCCCTATTCAATTCCATGATCTAATCAAAAAATCACTGTCACTTCAAACTATAGGGATTTCTGAAATATATTGTAATTTATTTTTAGTTCTTGTCATAGCTACATAGAAAAGCCTCTTTTCTTCATCTATAACAGCTTTTATTGTTTCTCAAAAAATCACATTCAATTCATTATCGGGATGCAATAATGGAAATTTATTAGTTCATATCTCAAGTAAGATAACAAGGTCAGCTTCAAGTCATTTCGATTTATGAATAGTCATAAACTCTATTTTTTCTTCGAGAATATCCTTAAATTTTTTTTTATTTTTGATATGACATTTCTTATCTTCAAGCTCTTCACCTTGTTTGATTTTGTATTTCATAATCATCCAATCTAGCAATAACCTGTTGATCTGATTTTTTATAGATACAACATCACGTCCAAATACATTAGATGTTCTGTATAATATAAATATTTTTTTTAAACGAAAATTTTCAACTATAATATTAAATAGATTTTTAACATATCTTGCATACTTAAGATTGTACATTTCTCTCTTGTACTCATAAATAACATTTCAATCATCATCCTCTAGGTAAACTGGATTTCCGTTCCCATCTTGTATTTTTTCTCATTTTCCATCTAATTTATGTTTCTTTTTCCCAGGAAAAAACTTAGTATCTTGTTCATAACCATTCTTATAATTATCATCTGTTTTCATCTCTACATACAAATCATACAAGTAGAATCATTTTACATCTCATCACTTTTTATGAGAGTATGATCAATCCTCTTCTCCATAAAATTCATTTGAAAGTTGGCAAATCATATCTGGACAACGAAAAGTTTCTCTCAAAAACAAAATAGTAGCGGGACTAAATATTTTTTCGAATCACTTAAAATATTGTATGTCAGATCACGCAAATCCATTAATCAATTGCCGATCATCTCAAACACAAACAACATTAATTTTCTTAATGTACAACCTTATTCTATCTATTATCTCATAAAATAACCTATTGCAATCCTGATACTCATCAACCATTAAATATCTAACATCAAGAAGAGAAACATCAACATATTTTTTTTCTCATATACATCTTTTGATTTTTATATCTCATCCAACCTCATCGAGCCTTTTAATTGAATTTTGCAAAACATCCTCCATATCTATGAGCTTGTTTTTATTGAGGTAGTTTTCGTACAATCAGTATACTTGATTTGCTAATATGTAAAACATATTAGCCCTATCAGAACAATTTGTAATTTTTGATTGTTTAATCAAGTATCAACTAGAAAATCATTTTTGTTTAGCCTTTGTGATGTATTTCGTACAAAGTTCAGTAAAACGAACAATGTATTTATGTTTTACCTTCTCAATGATTTTTTCTATCGGTAATTTTTTACACAAGATACCAACATTTTCTAATCTATTTTTGAGAAAATTTTCAAATTCTGTTCTTGCTGTCATGGAACTATAATTTATTACAGCAACTCATGTTTCTATAAGAGAATAATTTTCTCCTGATAAAAAATTTCTTTTCCATTCTACCTCACATCTATACTCTTCCCATGTTTTGGTCCGATGTCTTGGCATTGTCTGTTTAGGATTGTTCAAGTCTATTCACCAATGTTCAATGATGGTTTTTTGTTTTTGGGGATATTTGTTTCAATGGGCGATAGCACTCCTTAGTCAGGTCTTTCAATCAATTGACTCTCATTCAACCAATGTATTATTTTTTTCATATTCTATCACTTCAAAATCAATAAGCAAAAAATCAGGGAAGTAATTTTTATCTAATTGTTTTTTTTTGTTTGCAAGAATAACACTTTCATATTTATATTTTATATCATATTCAAACAAAAAATCTGCTATCCACTTCTCTCCCACGGATTTGACTATCTCACCATTCAATGTTTCTTGAGAAAGCTTATCTTCATAAACAGAATTTCTAATAACATCATAGTAATCTATTTTGCTCATAGAAATCATTCACCTTTCAAGTTCATCTACCTCCTTTCTAAAATACTGATATAAATCATCCATTAATTGGTCATTTTTTGAAATTACTTCTGAAATAATATCCTGAATTACTGTCAATTTACTTTTTGAACCATCAGATTTTTTGTCATCCCAAAGAACATTGCTCTCCCGTTCATTTTTTGAAAATCACAATATCTTTGTCCCTGCAAATCTATGAAATGTCATTGATCAATCGAAATAAGGTATTCAAGGACTATCATCACTTACTCACTTAATATCCAAATTCATAGCTTTAGCTGTATTACTATTGAAAGCAAAAATTAATATATACAAAGGGTCAACCTGATAAGCTCTATACAAAAATTTTGTTTTAAACTTTAGTGCTGTGCTTTTACCAGTTCATGCTCTCGCAATTATGAGAGTATATTTTTCATCAGACGCCAAAATACTATATTTCTCATCACTCAATATTTCATTATTTGGATCATCAAAAAACAATTTAATATATTTTTTTTTGATATTAATATAATCGTTATTTTTAATGATACTTTTATTATTGATATATAAATGATCCGCAGCTCGAAAATCATAGATCATCAAGAATTCCTCTATATTTGTCATTGTTTTATGGTAATTTCTATCATGTCGATCTATATCATATCAATCCCTATCATATCAAGCTCTATCATATCAATCCCTATCATATCACTCTATATTAAATCACTCACTATTAAATCAATCTCTATCATATCAAGCTCTATCGTATCAATCCCTATCATATCACTCTATATTAAATCACTCACTATTAAATCAATCTCTATTAAATCATTTTCTATCAAGTCATTTCTTATCAAATCATTCTTTATTAAATCATTCCATATCATATCAATTTTTATCATATCAACTATCGTCAAAAATCCCCCCATTTATATGAATTCAATCACAATTAAATCATTCTTTATCATATCATTTGTCATCTGTTTCCCTCTTTCTAACAATATCATCCTCAAGGACTATAGTATTACCTGTTACAAAGTTATAATAAGCCTCCATTGCTCTTCCATTAGAAAGTGTAAAGGAAGGATAATATTTGGCCCGTCATACATATCAATTATTTGTTTTGATATACCGTCGATCGCTCATATTAGAATCATGATATTTAAATAACTATCGACTGTAAAATCGATAGATTTGTCTATGCGGCTTGAAGCCGACTAAAACACCCAAAAATCGTCATTTGACTCCATAGAACGTTGATTATCAATATATCCTTTCCGCATTTCGTCTGTAACATTCCCACTACTAGCTACACAATATCATCTTGCTCGCAAATGTTGTCACCAATATCTTTTCTTCAATGATAGGAACTCTTTCTGCATTCTATTTGAGCTGATTCATTTGAGGCATTGTACTGCTTTTGATACTAATAGTAACAGTAGAATAGAAACTAAAAGATATATATGATCTCTATTTACCGATCATGCATAAATTTTCATTTCATATCTTTTCGCTATATCTCTTATCAAGTCTCCTCTGTCCAATATTTCATCATAACACCGTACACCCATATTTTGTAGTCCAAACCATATGGTATATGCAATCATAGATAGCATGTCATGTTATTTTACAATCCTTCATTCTAACCAGGAACCACTAAATAAAATCATTCTAATCATCTTCTTCAAGCTTACAAGTCACACCACCATTCCATATAAAGACGGTGGATTTGCGAATCAAAAAAGAGAACATTAAACAACTTAAGTTATACTCGACCGCCAAGATAATCTTTGTTTTAAGATTATTTTGGATGCGAGAGATATACCGACGACTTCTAGAAACTTTAAGTTCGAGTGAAACGAAGAAGTTAAAGATTTCTAAAGCGGTTCGGTATAACAAATAAATACTTTATACACATTAGCCTGTAGTGATGTTTTACTATGGGTTTTTGTTTGAAAAGTAGTGTATCTATCTTGTGCTTTCAGTTTGAAAACAGGAATTATGTAGGTATTATAACCAACAGCATATTTTTTTATATTTTAAAATCAAAGAAGTTATTTATGACTTTTTATCACTCCAAATACTACGCTAATTTCCTAACACTTAGGAGCCCTAAAGGCTCTGAGAGAATAGGAGAATCAATACTCAATGCTACTATTGATCTTAATCCGCATCAAGTAGAAGCGGCACTTTTCTATTTTCAAAATCCTTTATCCAAAGGAGTGATACTTGCTGATGAAGTAGGGCTTGGTAAGACTATTGAAGCTGGACTTATACTATGTCAGCTATGGTCGGAGCATAAAAGAAGAATATTACTGATTGTACCTGCGGCACTTAGGAAACAACGGACAAATGAATTGTTAGAAAAATTTTTCCTTCCATCGCATATACTAGACGGAGACGTATATAAACAAGTAAAAGCATTAGACAATACAAATCCTTTTGACCAAAAATCAATAGTTATCTGCTCTTATCATTTTGCAGCCAAACATATCGAAGATATCCAGTCATTACAACGAGATGTCGCTGTATTAGATGAAGCGCATAAACTCAGAAATGTGTACAAGGATATGGAAAAGGAAGCAGAATTGCTCACAGACAAAACAGACATTGTCGAATATTCTGATGAGGAAGAGAAAGAAGAAACGAAAAAAATATCTATGTCAAAGAAAATAAAAGATGGATTGGCAAACATAAGAAAGATATTGCTGACGGCTACGCCACTACAAAACTCTTTGCTAGAATTGTATGGCTTGGCTTCGTATCTCGACGAGTATTTATTTGGAGATCTAGTGTCTTTCAAAGAACAGTACACCAACAAAGCACTCAATTCAAAATTATACAAGGACTTACAAGACAGATTGAATTCTATTCTGCATAGAACATTAAGAAGACAGGTACAACCATATATTAAATATACAAATAGAAGGGCTGAATCTCAAAAATATGAATGGAATGATGAAGAAAGTAAATTCTATAATGCCATAACTGATTTCTTACAAACGAGTCCCATATTTCTTATGTGAAATGGAAACCCAAATTTTTTTCTTCTTTTGATATATCGGAAGATCATGGCTTCATCAACACATGCTATCATTGGTACGTTATATTGACTAAAAGCTAGGTTAGAGTTTCAACTAAAAGAGCTCATTGAAGCTAATGACATTAAAGAAAATAGAATTACTGAATGAGAAATAGTTCAAGATGTGCTGCCCAATAACGAACAAGAAATAATTGATGAAGACATGTTGGCTATTTATAAAGAGGACTCAGAAGATAATGAACAATGAGAAGTAAATATAATATATGAGTGAATAAAATCTTTTGAAGCTCAACAATTAGCCACAGCTATAAAACAAGTCGATCATTTTATTGGTCTCGCCAAAGCTATTAAAAGAGACACAAAGGCAGAGACATTGCTAAAAGCGATTAAGGTTGCATATGAAGAACTTGGAAAATTATGAGCAAGGAGGAAAATTCTTATCTTTACTGAATCAAGAAGAACGCAACAATATCTATTTGAATATTTATCAAGTGCTTGATATAAAGACAAAATTATTCTTTTTAATTGAATTAACGATAATCCTAAAACTCAGGAAGTATATAAAAATTGGAAGAGTAAATATGGAGACACAAACCAATATACATGAGTAAAATCTGTTGATGTGAGATCGGCGATTGTTGATTGCTTTGAACATGATGCAGACATTATGATTGCTACAGAAAGTGCTGCTGA
>Ga0210019_1005231_pt1 | contig 10914 bp, 10 predicted proteins | sample CryGeyCG2114_020_2_FD_183969 | JGI IMG/M metagenome (GOLD analysis project Ga0210019, IMG submission 183969) | Groundwater microbial communities from aquifer - Crystal Geyser CG11_big_fil_rev_8/21/14_0.20 (SPAdes) (version 2) | ecosystem: Environmental > Aquatic > Deep subsurface > Groundwater ...
ATTCTTCTTTCAAATTTTTACTCTTAAAAATGAATTTATAGTTAAAATCATACCAAATATTTTATCAATAGTACTTACTAAATCTTTCAGAATGATAGAAAAAGTAATTATTATTTAATATAATATTGAAAAATGTGATTAAATATAAGTCTTATTCTCTTTTTTGACAATTTATGTTTGATATTTCTCTTGACTGCAAATGGGAACAACCTTTTTAATTAAATTTACAAAGAAAAAATTGGAATGAAGATTGCTACAAATGTGTGTAATCTTTTATTTCTCAGTTTTAATTTAGGGGAGAGTGCATCTAATTAGAACATCCGGTTTAAAGATTACAACATATTGTTATTTGGTTATTTCTTTAAATAACCATACCAATCGAAAAACCTACCATGGCATGGTGTTGGATTAGGCTACGACATCATGCCATTTTTATTTTAAATGATTTTAGATTATTTAATTATAATAACGAATTGATGTGCATTAATTCAGCACACAGGATGGCACCACCTGCAGCCCCTCTTATGGTATTGTGGGATAAAACAACAAACTTAAAGTCAAATAAATTATCAGTTCTAAGCCTACCTATTGAAACAGCCATACCTTTGTCAATATCACATTGATATTTTGGTTGTGGAAGATTTTCATCTTCGTAGTAATGAATTACTTGTTTGGGAGCTGAAGGAAGATCTTTTATTTGAGGAATTGATTTAAAATTTTCCCAAATATTAATTATTTCTTTAGTAGTGTTTTTTTTCTTTAATTTTATTTGAACACATTCTGTGTGACCATCAAAAACAAATACTCTATTGCATTGAGCACTGATAGAAAAGTTAGCAAAACTAATTTTATTTGAATTAAATTCTCCTAAAATTTTTAAAGGTTCAGTTTCCATTTTGCCTTCTTCACCGGAGATAAAAGGGATTACATTGTTTTTAACTACATCAGATTTCATTACTTCAATACCACCACCCGAAATTGCTTGCATTGTTACAACATTTACACTTTCAATTCCAAAATTATCCAATAGTGGTTTTAATGCAATTGTAAGTCCAATAGTTGAGCAATTTGGATTTGTAACAATTGCACCGCCATTAAATTTTTGGTGTTTAATTAGTTCTAAATGCTCAGGATTTACTTCAGGAATTAGCAGAGGAACATTTTCATCCATCCTATGATTTTTAGAATTTGATATAACTGTATAACCATTTTGTGCAAAGTCTTTTTCAATTTCACCGGCAACACTTGAATCTAATCCTGAGAAAACTAATTTGCAATTTAAATTAGGCGTACAGTTTTTAATTTTCATTACTCCAATTTCTTTTGGTAACTCATTTGGGATTATCCAATTAACTGTATCTTTATATTTTTTACCGGAGGATTTTTCTGAAGCTGCGAGTTCAGAGATTTCAAACCATGGATGATTTGCAAGTAATGCAATAAATTTTTGCCCTACGCTGCCAGTTGCACCAAGAATTCCAACTTTTATTTTTTCTTTTGTGTTCATTAAGAGATATTTTTATAAATTATAATTGCAGTAAAATTACAAATAAATATAATCAAAGGTAAAAATGAAAATTGGTCTTTTACAGTACTCACCGGTTTGGGAAAACAAAAAAGATAACAAGAAAAAAATAATAAATCTTCTTAATCAGAATAAAACTAAAATTGATCTTCTTATTTTACCCGAAATGACATTGACCGGTTTTTCAATGAAATCAAAACAATTAGCAGAAGGAATAGAAGGCGCTAGTTTCTCATTTTTTAAAGAACTTGCTCAAACAAAACAAATAAATATTATTACCGGAATAATATTTAGTGAAGGCAAAAGTATATTTAATACTTCTGTGTTAATAGATAAGAATGGAGAAGTAAAATCCATTTATAAAAAAATACATCCTTTTACTTTTTCAACAGAAGATAAAAATTATTCAGCAGGCATCAAAACAAAAATTGCAGAATGTGGAAATTGGAAAATTGGTTTATCAGTTTGTTATGATTTGCGTTTCCCTGAGCTTTACAGATTTTATGCAAAGCAAAAGGTAGAATTATTAACTGTTATTGCAAATTGGCCAGTTGATAGAATTGAACATTGGCGTCATTTATTAAAAGCAAGAGCAATTGAAAATCAATGCTATGTTGCAGGTGTTAACAGAGTGGGGGATACTGGTAAATTAAAATACAATGGCTACAGCAGTGTATTTGATCCTATGGGTAATGAATTATTATCTGTTGAAAATGAAGAAGGAATTTTTACAACTGAAATTAAATTAGAGAAAGTGAATAAACTAAGAAATGAATTACCTTTTTTAGATGATATAAGATTAATATAAAAATAGATTTTACAATTTTTTCATCTAATTCAAATTATCAAATACTTTGTTATTTTAAGAAATAAATTATTATAAATATAGAATGAATTAAGAGTATTTATGTTTAAATATAAAAGAAGAATAAATTTTTACGATTGTGATCCTGCCGGAATTTTATTTTACGGCAGAGTATATTTGATTTGTCACGAAGCATACGAAATGATGCTTGAATCATTTAATTTAAAAGAAAATTTTTGGACCAACGATAAATTTTTAGTTCCAATAATCCACAGTGAAGCTAAATATAGAAAACCATTACTTGCCGGCGAAACAGCAGAAATAGAAATAACAGTTACAATTCTAAAAGATTCATCTTTTGAGCTAACATATTTAATTAAAAATGATAAAAATGAAATAACTAATAATGTTAGAACTGTTCATGTGTTTTTAAACAAAAAGGATTGGAAGAAAACAAAGATTGATGAAAATGTGAAAGAAAAACTTGAAGCACACTTCGTTGAATTATGAATTTCGAATGATGAATGTTGAAGTAATTATTTGAGAAGCAAATATGAGTAAATATGATATTGAAGAAAGGCTAATAAATTTTCTGTATTAATTATTGAATTAACAAAAAACATAAACAAATCTAATGCTGGGAGTATTTTAGCAAATCAATTAATTCGTTCTGCAACTTCGTCAGTATTAAACTATAGAGAAGCACAAAGTGGAGAATCGAGAAAAGACTTTATCCACAAAATGAAAATTGTATTGAAGGAATTAAGAGAAAGTATGGTCTGTCTAAAAATTATTCAAAAAAGTAAAATTTCTAAATCTGAGTTAGAAATTAATAAAGTATTAAAAGAATCTAATGAATTAGTCTCAATATTTGTGAAGAGTGTTGAAACTGCTCAAAAAAATTACAAATAATAAAAACAAACTTACCTTACTTCTAAATTCATTATTCAATATTCAACATTCAATATTCTCTTGAGTTCATTTCTCAAAACTTTCCCCATTTCATTTCGCGGTATTTGGTCTGCAAAAATTAGTTTTTTAGGAAGTTTATATTTGGCAATATATTTTGACAGAAAATTATTGAGATCAGTTAGTGGAAATAATTCATTATTTTTAGATACAGCAACTACAGTAACAATTTCTCCCCATTCTTTATCTTTTAATCCAATTACTGCATAATCTTTTAATTTCTTAAATTTATTTAAATAATTTCCAATTTCTTTAAGGCTTATATTTTCACCACCGGAAATGATAATATCATCTTGTCTGCCTTCAACAATTAATTCATTATTATTATCTAAATAGCCAATATCTTCAGTTATAAAATATCCGTCATCTGTAAAATCAGCTTGTTGATTAAAATATCCTTGCATTACAGATTCACCATTAACAGCAATTTTGTTATCAATAAATTTAATTTTATTTTTCCCAATTATCTTACCAACAGAATTTGAATTTAAATTATTCAAGCTAATTCTTTTGGCTGTTATAAAAGAACAAGTTTCTGTTGATCCGTAGACTTTAATAATATTCAAACCATTTTTTACAGCTTCCTCAACTAAACTATTATCTATAAAATTTCCTCCAATTAAAACATTTTTTAAATCCGTATATGGTTTTAAATTACTATCTAACAACCTTTTTAATTGTGTTGGGACTAATGAAATTGAATTAGGTTTATACTTTTCAACCGCAGTAATTATATCATCATTTTTAATAGAGTCAGGAATTATAATTATCCCTCTCGAGAATAAAGTTCTTGTAATTATTGAGAATCCACCAATGTGATAAAATGGAAGAGAGGCTAAATATTTGTTTTCTTTTTTTAGTGCTAAAAATTTTATTTGTGATTTCGCAGAATTAAATAAATTGTTATAACTCAGTTTAATTCCTTTTGCTTCTCCAGAGGAGCCGGATGAAAAAATTATAAGAGCAGTGTTATCTTTGTCTAAAGTTTTTTTGTCTGCAATATTCTTTAAAGAAATATTAATCGGAAATTCAATAATACCTTCTGAAGATATTTTTATTTTCAGATTTTCTTCTATTAAAATCCTTTTAGGTTGTACTTGCTCAATTATTTTATTTAACTCATTTTTTGTAAAATTAGGATTAGTTGGAACAGGAATAGCACCAATATTCCACAATGAAAATACAAGAATAATAAATTCAACTGAATTATTTGATAGAATAATTATTCTGTCATCTGCGTTGATATCATTTTCTAATAAATAATGCGAGGTTTTTAAAATTCTATTTTGTAGTTCTGAATAATTGATTGCAATATCTTTAAAAATAATTGCTGGAGAATCATTTTGGGAAATTTGATCTAAAATTTTCATCTACGTTAATTTAATTACTCCATTTTTTACAGGATATAGATCGGGGAATAGATCTTTTTCAAAATACTTTGCAGTTCCAAGCCCATGAGCAATTTTATTTTTTATTGTGGAAGCAGCAAAGACAGCAAATGATTTTCCTAAAGATGATTCGAAAGTTGTGGTGATTACTACTTTAACTTTATACTTTTCACAGAGTTCTGTAATCTTTAAAGTTTGTAACAGACCACCGATCATCATAGGTTTTAAGATTATAACATCCGCAGCTTTTTTTTGAATAAAAATTACTGCATCTTTATAAGTTCTAATTGATTCGTCAGCTGCAATAGGAATTTTTGAACCACTTTTTAATTTGATAAAATCATTTATTGAATTTAGTGGTTGTTCCACATATTCAATTTTAAAAACCTTTAATTGATTAAATACAATTTTTGCAGTAATAAAATCCCATTTCCCGTTTGCATCTAATCTTAAGTTAAAATCATAACCAAGTTTTTCTCTTATTAAAGAAATTATTTTCATATCATCTTCAAAATTTTCTCTTCCTACTTTTAATTTTATTGTCTTAAAACCTTCTTTCAGATAATTTTTGCAAGTGATTAAAGTTTCTTCAGGAAAAAGAAAGCCAACAACAGCATTTACTGAGACTGATGAAAAAGATTTTACATTTAATAATTCATTTATGGTAAGCTTTGTTTTATAACAAATAAGGTTTAGTAAAGCTTGTTCAATTCCGTGTTTTAATGAAGGGAAATCATCCAACTCAGCTAAAGATTCACTTATATTTGTTATAAAATCATTTGGATTTAAATTCATTTTTAATTTAAAATCTTGAAGTTTATTTTCAGCTTGCTCGAAAGTTTCTGAGCCAAACTCCGGGAAAGGTGAGCATTCTCCAAATCCAAAAAAATCTTTATATTTAATTTTAATTAATATTCCCTTTCGTTTATTTATTTGTTTTTGGGATGTTAAAAAAGGAGCTTTGAATTTTAATTCGAATGGAGAATACGTTAGCTGTAAGGGCTTCATATCAATAAACCAATTGAAAATAACAGACTGAAAAGACCCGCAAATTTTGCAGATAATTCCAAAGTTTTATTTAGTGCTTCACCTTCAAGTTTAAGCAACATTTTTATTAAGTAAATTGCTAAAGGTATTGAAAGTAAAGGAAGTAAAATTAAAATTGAATAGTCTGAATTTATCCATAAAAATATTGGTACTAGATAAGAGATAATTATCAGAAATGTATATTGTAATTGAGTGAACTTTCTTCCAAAAATTACAGTTGTTGTTTTCTTATTTGCTGCCTTGTCTTCGTTTTGATCTCTGTAATTATTTACTAGTAAAATATTAGTGATAAGAGCACCAACCGGTATTGAAACCAAAATAGATAAGAAATTAAATTCAAATGCATTTACATAATAAGTTCCGGCCGTGGCAACAATCCCAAAAAAAACAAAAACAAAAATATCACCAAGTCCGTTATATGCTAAAGGAAAGGGACCAGCTGTATATGCTATTCCTGCAGCTATAGAAAAAATTCCAATAATCAGAACAATTATTCCACCTGCATATACAAGGTATAATCCGGCAATAAAAGCGAAAGAAAAAACCAAAATAATTCCAAACCTCATTTCTTTATCCGTAATTAAACCTGTTGCCAACACTCTTTGCGGACCTTTTCTATTTTTAGTGTCAGATCCTTTTAAATGATCAAAAAGATCATTTACAAAATTTGTACCTATTTGAATTAGAAGCGAGCATAATAGTGCTATTAAAGAATTGAGGACAATAAATTTATTTTGACTGTAGGCAAGAGAAGCACCAACAATAATTGGTACAACAGCAGCAGGTAAAGTTTTAGGTCTGCTTGCTAAAATCCAACTATTAAATTTGCTTTGAGTTTGCACTAGTTAATATTTAAGGAAGTTTTGGAAATTTTTTAAAATCCGGTTTCCTTTTTTCAAGATATGCTTTTTTTCCTTCTTGAGCTTCTTCACTCATATAATAAAGAAGAGTAGCATTTCCGGCAAGTTCTTGAATACCGGCTTGTCCATCCAATTCAGCATTAAATGCAGATTTTAAAAGGCGAATTGACATTGGGCTATGTGTTAAAATTTTCTTTGCCCACTTAACACCTTCATCTTCTAATTTTTTTATAGGAACTACTTTGTTAACCAGCCCCATTTCCTTTGCTTCTTTAGCATTGTACTGATCACATAAGTACCAAATCTCTCGTGCTTTTTTTTGACCCACAATTCTTGCAAGATAACTAGAACCGAATCCTCCGTCAAAGCTTCCAACTTTTGGACCGGTCTGACCAAAAACAGCATTGTCTGCTGCAATAGTTAGATCACAAACAACGTGTAGAACATGACCTCCGCCAATAGCATAACCCGCAACTAAAGCAATAACAGGCTTAGGTATGCTTCTAATTAATTTTTGAAGATCTAAAACATTTAATCTTGGCACTCCGTCTTTCCCAACATATCCTTTGTCACCTCTAATTCGTTGATCACCGCCCGAGCAAAAAGCATATTTACCATCTTTTGCCGAACCTTTTCCTGTTAATAAAACGACTCCAATTTCCTGATCTTCTCTTGAATCAGCAAAAGCATCATACATTTGTATTACAGTTTCGGGTCTGAATGCATTTCTAACTTCGGGTCTATTGATAGTAATTTTAGCAATACCGTCCATTTTTTCGTAAAGAATATCTGAATAATCTTTAGCTTTTTTCCATTTATAAGGCATAAAAATTCCTAATAATCTTTTTTATTATTTATAGTAAAATAAAAATCTAAATTGATTGATACATGAAAAATATTGAAAAGTTATGAGAATAAGTAATTTAACAAGAGCTAAAATATAATTGTATATCAACGCAGCATGTTACCAATTGCTACACCAATAAAAGTAGCAATTGCATAACCCAATGTTCCGCAAAGAACAGCTGGAATTACAAGATCTTTCCATTTCCTTGCAACAGCCATAGCCGCCGCCGTTGTAGGACCTCCCATATTAGCATTTGATGCAATTACAATTTCAGCAAGATCCAATTTGAATATTTTCCCGGCTGTAAGAATAAATAATAAATGAATAAATAAAATAACAGCAGCAAAGAAAAATAAAATCGGTCCAACACGAAGAACAACAGAAATATTTGCACTTGCTCCTATCACAACAAAAAATATCTGCATCAGCATTGCGCCAACCTGGTCCGCTCCTTCTATTGTTCCGATCTGATTTGGTAAAAATGTAGCTAGTGCAACTACTATTGCTGTAATAATTAAAATACCGCTTCCCTGTATATTTATTAAATCTGAAATTCCGAAACCAACTGCGCAGATTGCCAATCCGACAGCAAGGCCTTTCATCATATTAAAAAGATCGGGTTTTTTGTCATCTTCAACTTTTACATCATCCTGTATTGTGTTTGCTTTTTCATCGTGCTTGGTTGGAAATAATTTTTTAAGAATTGCAAATGACGGTAAAGCAAACAATAAAACAAAATAAGCAGCCATAACAAGATTATCTGCGGCAACTCCGGCAGTTAATAAATCACCCGCAGTTAAATTTAAAGCTGCTGCTGTTGCAACGTAGTTCATCGAACCGCCGACATAGGTTGAACAAAAAATACCGGCAAGTTTCCAACCTTCGGGGCCAAGTGAGAAAATTCCAAATGAAATAAATGTACCTACAATTGTACCTATTGCTCCGAAGAAAAAAGCAATTAATGTGGGACCTGCTTCTTTTATAATTTTACGAAGATTTGCTTTGAACAATAAAAGCGGAATGGCAAGCGGAACAAGATATGACCAGACAATATTATAAGCTGGTGCATCAGTCGGAATAATTGAAAGATTTGATAAAATAAAAGCACAAGCAATTGCAATTACAACCGCTGAGATTTTGGAACCAAATTTAGTTTTTTCAGCCCAAAGACTAAATGCTGCTACTATAAAAAGAATTGCCCATAATCCCCAATTGTTGGCCGCATTGATAAGTGGTTCGCTAAACACTATTTACTCCATTAAATTTATTAATAATTTTGTTGTGATAAAATGAAAATAAGGCTTTCTTCAAAAAATGCAAAGAAAAAATCTATTTTAAATCAGATAAAAATTGATTTATTCTGTCTATAAATTCCGAAGGATTTTCTAAATGAGTTGAATGTCCGACATTATTAATAATAGTATGAATTGCATTAGGAAATTCATTCATCATTTCTTGATTTATTTTTGTGAACTTTTTATCCAATTCACCTGTAATTAAGAGAGTAGGTATCTCTATTTTTTTTAAATTCTTAATAAGAGAAGGCATAATTCCTGTTCCAAAACCCAGAAGAGAATTTACTAAACCAATTTTATTGTTCTCTATTTTAGATTCAATAACACTGTTATATTTTTCTTCAGGCAATTTTTTTAATGAACTGAATAAATCTTTATTCATCCAAAAATTTACAAATTCATTAATTGAATGGGTGTTTATATATTCACAAACGGCATTGTCTTGTTTTATTCTTTCATCTCTTTCTAATTTGCTATTAATTCCATAAGTAGAACTCTCAAGTATTAGTCCACTTAAATTTCCCGCATATTTATTTGCAAATGAAAGTGCTAACCTTCCTCCCATTGAATATCCGCAAAGAATAATCTTTTCATCTGTAAAATGAGATATAATTTTCTTTATTTGTTCTAACTGTGAATCATCTCTGTAAAAGTCTAAATCTTTCGGTGAATCACTTTTACCATGACCAATAAGATCAATTAATATCGGATTAAAATTTTTATCAATTACATCTGACCAATCCCCTGAAGAACAGGTAAATCCATGTAGAAAAAAAATATATTTTTTGTTCTGTAATAGTTTGGAAGGAGTTTCGACATTCAGTTCAAAATTATCAAATTTAATTTTCAAAGGCTTGCCTGACTTTGGTCAAAAAGAGTTTTCTTAATTTGAATGATTCCTCAGTATTAGTTTTCAATTCAAGGGCCTGAACTTTTCCGGACTTTATTGATAAATTAAATATCTTATTAAAATGTTTCCAATTATTTATTGTAGTATGCTTTACACCAAAACCACTAACAATTTCTTTGAAGTTTAGTTTATGTGGTGTTAGAAAATATTTTTTGAAAATCTGTTTATATTTTTTTACAGGAAGAAAATTAAAAATTCCACCTCCGGAGTTGTTAATTAAAACAATTGTTAATGGAATAGAATTTTTATATTCATTTAACAAACCATTCAGATCATAATAAAAGGCGATATCACCAATTAATAAAACAGTTGGTTTTTTACTTCTAGATGCAATGCCCATAGATGTTGAAACTATTCCATCAACACCGCTTGCACCACGATTATTAAAAACAGATATATTTGTATTTATCTTTTGAGCAAAATTATCAAAGTCTCTAACAGATAAACTGTTAGATAGCATAATGTTAGAATTTTCAGGTATGAGTTTCAAAATTTCATTTATTACTCTGCTTTCTGATGGAAATTTAGCTGTATTAATAATTTTATTTTTAATATCAGATGAAATGCTATCTGCATTAATGAATAATGATAACCATTCCCTATTTTTTATTTTCTTATCAACATTTGTAATGATCTCTTTACAAAAAAGAAAAGGTAACATCTTCAAAATAGCAATAGAATTATTAGAAGGATCAAATAAATCTCCAAATTCATTTATCAAATATTTTTTGCATTTCAGTTTTGCTAAATAATCTTCCAATCCTTTGGAAGTAATAGTTCTACCAAAATGTAGAATAATCTCAGGTTTAATTCTCTTTTTTATTTTCGGGCTTCTTAAAAAAGCATCATAATTACAGATTATATTTTTTTGGTTTTTTGTATTGAACCTTAATTGAGATGTGCCGTCAGCAAGAATTGGGAAATTTATTTTTTCAGATAATTTGGTAATATTTTTTGCAAAATTATTATTATAATTTTCCGGTCCGACTATTATTAATCCTTTATCATATTTATTAATATCATTTTTAATCTTTTTAAAAAGTGTATGATTTGATTTTCCAGCTCTTGGTCTAAAAATGTTTTTTGAATTTCTACTTATTGAAATAGCTAATAAAGTTTTACTAACCTCATTAGTGAATGAGTCAGGTTCAAAAGGTTTATCAAAAGGGAAGTTAAAATGAACAGGTCCGGGATTTATTTTGGTTGAAGTTATAAGCATTTCAAAAGATTTCTTTCTTAAAAATTTTAATTTTTTCTCAGTTAAAATT
>Ga0210019_1005233_pt1 | contig 10911 bp, 8 predicted proteins | sample CryGeyCG2114_020_2_FD_183969 | JGI IMG/M metagenome (GOLD analysis project Ga0210019, IMG submission 183969) | Groundwater microbial communities from aquifer - Crystal Geyser CG11_big_fil_rev_8/21/14_0.20 (SPAdes) (version 2) | ecosystem: Environmental > Aquatic > Deep subsurface > Groundwater ...
AGCGCCGGTCAAAAAGTCGATGAACTTCGTTCATCTCCACCCTTCGCTAACGCTCGGGTAATTGAAACGCCGGAACTGTCAAACGAATTAAATAATTTGCTGAATGAGCTTTTATTGAAATCAGAAGTCGAAGAAGATAAATCTTCTTCTTCACCCTTCGCTAACGCTCGGGTAATTGAAACAGCCGGACTTGAAATTAATGAAGAATGTAAGGATTGCTTAAGGGAAATAAAATCTCTGGAAATCAAGAATAAATTAGAGCAAATTTCTCAGGAGATTAAAAAAGCTGAAAAAGAAAAAGATACTAAAAAAATTAATGATTTAACAAAAAACTTTACAGATACAGCGACTCAATTAACAAATTTATGAGAAAAAAAAGAAAAAAAATAAAAATAAAACGAAAAAAGAAAATTGGCAAGAAAAAGATTAAAAAAAGATTGAAAAAGAAAGCGAAAAGAAAAATTAAGAGAAGAAAAAAGAAAAGAATTTTGCGAAAAAAGAAAATTAAAATTTCTCGCCGCCGGCACCAAAAAATTTTTTCACCGGAAAAAATTCAACAGCTGATTGAAAAAGGTAAAGAGCGCGGTTTTGTTACCGTGACTGAAATTTTATATTTTTTTCCGGAAATAGAAAAAGATATAAAAGGGCTGGATTTCCTTTATGAAACCCTGGAAAAGGAAGGAATTGAGGTTAAAGAAGCCAGAGAATTTTTAAAGGTAGAGGAAAAACCGGAAAAGATTTTAAAAAGAGTCGCAGAGTCAAGACTTGATCCTATTCAAATGTATTTGAGAGAAATCGGAAAAATTCCCCGTTTAACGGCACAAGAAGAAAAGGAATTGGCTAAGAGAATTGAAAAAGGAGATAAAGAAGCAAGAAAGCAGTTAGCGCGCTGCAACTTGAAATTGGTCGTGGCTTTTGCTAAAAAATACGTTGGTCGCTCTCCTAACTTGACCTTGCTGGATTTAATTCAGGAAGGAAATCTGGGACTTTTCCGCGCCGTGGAAAAATTTGACTGGAGAAGAGGCTATAAATTTTCCACTTATGCCACTTGGTGGATAAGGCAGGCAATAACGCGCGCCTTAGCCGACCAGGCAAGAACCATCAGAATTCCCGTCCATATGGTGGAAACCATCTCAAAATACGCCCAGACAAAAAGAAGATTGCTCCAGGACCTTGGCCGGGAGCCTCTGCCGGAAGAAATTGCATCCGAAATGGGCATTGAGGTAGCCAAGGTTCATCATATAATGAAAATTTCCCAGTACACCGTTTCTTTGGAAACGCCCGTAGGCGAAGACGAAGAAGACAGCGTTCTGGCTGAATTTATTGAAGACGAAAAAACGATTGCCCCTTCTTTGGAGGCAGGCAGAACTTTGCTTAAAGAAAGATTGAAAGAAATTTTGGTTGACCTGACTCCGCGAGAACAGAAAATAGTTTCAATGAGATTCGGCTTAGACGATGGTATTACTCACACCTTAGAAGAAGTGGGTAATGAATTTGGCGTCACCCGAGAAAGAATTCGTCAGATTGAAGCGAAAGCCTTGGAAAGAATTAGAGGGCACCAGGGATTAAAAAAGTTGAAAGGTTATTAAAAATATAGTACAATTAGAACATTCCCACCAAAATTTCTCTCCGGTGTAGCTCAATGGTAGAGCGACGCTCTGTTAAAGCGTGGGTTGTAGGTTCGAGTCCTACCACCGGAGCGAAGCGTTGGTGGGAGATAGGTTGTAGGCTCGCCCCGTAGTGAAGCGAAGCTTCTACTACTGGGGTTCGAGTCCTGCCTCCGGAGCAACTTCGGACTTTGAGAGTATAAAAGCCTCAAATTCCGTTCATTTTCGCCATTTTTAGAGGTTCGAACCTTGTTATGAATGGCTCTGACCTCGGGAACCATCCCCTTTATCTGAATAAGGGGATTTTCTATTGAAATTGTGAGTATTTTGTCTTTTGTGGGGAATTTCAACCTCTTTTTTCATAGTAATTTTCATTTACATTTCTATTCTGACAGATTTTGTCAGTTTCCTATTTGACTTCTGTTTTGTAATCTAATATAATCTTATATAGTTAAAGTATAAGATAATTTATGGCAAAAAACAAGCGATTTGACCAGTGGTTGGCTCAAATTCCAGCTGACATCTGGTCAAAAATAACACAAATTGATGAGTTAAAAGGGCAATGGATTGCCGGGGCGCGATTAAGCCCTCAAGTCTTGGGCCGTCTCAAGCGGTCAGTTTTGATTACTTCCACTGGCGCTTCTACTCGTATTGAAGGCGCTCGTCTTTCTGATGAGGACGTAGAAAAAATGATGCGTGGCATTGATATTCAAAAATTCACTGACCGCGACAAACAAGAGGTGAAGGGTTATTTTGAGTTGCTTGAAAATGTTTTTGATTCTTGGAGATCACTTAAGTTTTCAGAAAGCACTATTAAACATTTTCACAAAGAGCTTTTAAAGCATGTAAAGAAAAACGAACTTCACAGGGGCGATTACAAAAAAGAAGAGAATAAAGTGCAGATGATTGATGCGGTCGGCAAATCCGTTGGTGTTCTCTTTGATACCACTCCAGCGTATCTTACCCCGAAAGAAATGCAGGAATTAGTTGAGTGGACTCAACAAGCTCTTGCTGAAAGAAAATATCATCCGCTTCTGGTTATCGGTAGTTTTCTAGTTGAATTTTTACAAATACATCCATTCAAAGACGGCAATGGCCGGCTTTCTCGCGTTTTAACCAATCTTCTTTTATTAAAAGAGGGCTATTTGTATATGCCTTATATTTCCCACGAGAAATTGGTTGAAGATAATAAACCAGATTATTACATGGCTCTGCGAAGAAGCCAGAAGACTTTTAAGACCGAACACGAAAATATTATCCCGTGGCTTGATTTCTTTTTGACCATTTTTCTTAAACAATCGCAAATGGCTGTTGAATTGTTATCTAAAGAAAACATAGAAAAACTTCTTTCAAAGAAGCAACTTGCGGTATGGCAGTATTTACAAGAAGTGGAAGAGGCAACTCCTGGCGAGATTGCCAAAAAAGCAAAGGTTGTCCGTCCAACGGTTAATCAGGCCCTAGATAGGCTTTTGCGCCTCAAAAAAGTCGAACGCATCGGGCTTGGCCGAAGCACGAGGTATAGAAAACTATAAAAATATGAAATCGCCAATCCTTAATTCGCCATATCTTGAACCGAGTCGTCATTTTAAGTCGGATGAACGTGGTTTAACGGAAGAAATAATTGATAGTCGGCGCCTCAGCAGTTTTTATATTCCAGTGCCGCGAGCAAAAAACAAAAAAAAGCAAGCGGAATTGAATTTATCTGAGGGTGCTTTTGGCAGCGAATTGCAAAAGGAAAATGAATTTATAAACAAGGTTCGTGACAAAATAAAACAATGGCTAGAAAGTGGCTATTCTGGAATTACCAAAACATCGCGTGATCTCCTTTCTTATTGGTGCGATAAAACTAGAGAGAACAAGCTGTTCTTCTGTCAGATAGAAGCGCTTGAGACATTAATGTATATAAATGAAGTTGCAGAAAAAGTTGGCGACAATTGGATATTAAATGAATTAAAGAAATCTAATACAGATGCAAACCCTGGTCTTTATCGTTTAGCATTCAAAATGGCTACTGGTTCTGGCAAGACCGTAGTAATGGCAATGATCATTGCCTACAATACTTTAAATAAAATTCGCTACCCGCAAGATACTCGTTTTACCGATGCCTTTGTAATAATCACGCCCGGTATTACTATTCGTGACCGTCTTAATGTATTAAAACCCAACGAAACCCAAAATAATTATTACCGCCAGCATAATATCGTTTCTTATCAAGATTTTGATTTATTACAGCAAGCGACCGTCTTTATAACTAATTTCCACCAACTTGAACTTAGACAAAACCCTCGTTTTCAGGTAGGAGCAGTTATGAAAGCAGCTGGCATCTTAAAAAATGAGGCTGTCAAAGAAACTCCGAATGCCATGATAAATCGGGCTTTTAAAAGCATATTAAACAAACCGCGCGTGGTGGTGATTAACGACGAAGCCCATCATTGTTATCGGGAAAAACCAACTCAAGAAAGGCTATCAGGTGAAGATAGACAAGAAGCAGACGAAAATAATAAAGCAGCGCGAGTATGGATTAATGGTTTAGAATCCTTAACTAAGAAAATTGCCGTCAATGCGATTATAGATCTTTCCGCAACACCATATTTCCTTAGCGGTTCAGGTTATCAAGAGGGCACAATGTTCCCCTGGGTTGTTTATGATTTTTCTCTTTTAGACGCGTTAGAGTGCGGAGTTGTTAAAATACCAAGACTTCCAACTGAATCTGACACAATTTCAATTGATGATGTGCCTGAATTTCGCAATCTTTGGTTATATGTTCGAGATGATTTACCTAAAAAAGGATTAAAAACTGGCGGAAAAGATTATCTATCTGTTAATATTTTGCCCACTAAACTTCAGGAAGCTCTAGAATCTCTTTACGGCAATTACGAAAAGAAATATTACCAGCCGTATTTAGATAATAAAAAACAAAATCAAAATGTTATGCCTCCTGTTATGATAATTGTTTGTAATAACACTGCTGTTTCGGAATTAGTTTATCGCTGGATAGCAGGATATGAACGGGAAATAGCGAGCGGGAAAATTAAAATTGAAAAAGGTAATTTGGAAGTATTTCGTAATGAAGACGGAGTTCAATTTTATGATCGGCCGAACACTTTGATTATTGATAGCGCTCAACTGGAAAGCGGAGAAAAAATTAGCGATGAATTTAAAAAAGTCTTCGCTAACGAAATTGAAGATTTCCACCAAGATTATAAACGCCGTTTCCCCGGCCGTGATGAACCAACGGACGAAGAATTATTGCGAGAGGTAATGAACACCGTTGGCAAACCAGGTAAACTTGGAGAAAATATCAAATGCGTTGTGTCTGTTTCTATGCTTACCGAAGGTTGGGATGTAAATACCGTTACTCATATTCTTGGAGTGCGCGCTTTTTCTACCCAGCTCCTTTGTGAACAGGTTGTTGGCCGTGCTCTGCGCCGCGTTGATTACAACACTGACGATTCAACGGGACTAATGCATGAAGAGTACGCAGAGGTATATGGCGTGCCATTTAGCTTCTTAAAGGTAACCGGCGTTACCCCACCCCAACCACCAAGAGTAATCCATAGAGTGCGCGCCTTGCCGGAACGTGAGGAACAATATGAAATCACTTTTCCGCGCGTTGAAGGCTATCGTTATGAAATAGATGAAGCAAAATTATCAGCCCGATTTACCGAAGAATCAAAAACAATTATTGAGAATGAGCCTACCGAGGTTACGCTCGGCGGATTTATCGGCGAAGAAGAAAAAGAAACATTGGAAAAAATTAAAGAACGTCGCGAAGGAGAAATCATTATACGGCTCACGCAAGCGCTTCTTAAACGTTATTACACGGATGCCGAAGGAAATGAAAAATACTGGCTTACTCCTCAACTCAGAAAAATCGCCGAAGAGTATGTTAAAAATTATGTTGTGCTAAAAGACCGAATGGTAATTGGTTATCTTTCTGTGGGAGAATATTTTTCAGGCGCCTTGACTAAAATTCAACAGGCTATAATTACTGAGAATTTAGAACATCAGAAAGATAAGAAAATTCTGCCGATTCTTGCGCCCTATGATACAATTGGCTCTACCAGATATGTTGATTTTCTGACTACTAAAGATGTGCGGGAAACAATAAAAAGCCATGTCAATTATGTTGTTGCCGACACCGAAGAGTGGGAACAAGGCGTTGCCAAGAAACTTGAGCAGATGCCAGAAGTATTATCTTATGTTAAAAACCAAAGCCTTGGATTTTATATTTCGTACGAACACCAGGGCGCATTTCACCAATATGTGCCGGATTTTATCGCTGTGATTGAAACGCCAGATAAAACTAAGCTCAATCTTATAATTGAAGTCACCGGCAAAAAAGACGATAGAAAAACGATGAAGATTAAAACCACGCGGGATTTCTGGGTACCAGCAGTTAATAATCTTGGTAAATATGGAAAATGGGCGATCCTTGAAGTGCAGGATATTTATGAGACTCAAAATTTAATCAGAGCCGGTATTACAAAAGGTTTTGATAATTTATCGCCGGATAATTTATTTACAAAAAATAATTTATGAGAAGGAAAAAAATAATACAACCAACTACCGCCGCGCCGGTTGCCTCGTATAAACACGATAGCAAGCGCGTACGCATTCCTACACAAGAGGAATCGGTTAAACTTTCTCCTCGTCAGAAGCAGCCGGTGAAAAAGAAATACGATTATGATCCTTCACTTGACCCGCAATTGTTTTGGGCTGGTAAAAAAGAACAGGGCGTGGAATTAGCTGTGCCAACTGTGCCAATTTATGTGCAGGAAAAAATCGCGCCAGAAGCTATTATCGCTCGTTTAAAAATGGGAGCAGAAGACATTCAGCAAATGATGCTTTTTGGAGAAACAGCCGAACAGCAATTCGGCAAAGCGGTGGAGTTTTATAAGCACGAAGATAATTGGCAAAACAGAATGATTTTGGGAGATTCGCTAATCGTTATGAACTCTCTTTTAGAAAAAGAAGGTATGCGCGGAAAGATTCAAACAATTTATATAGATCCTCCTTATGGGATTAAATTCGGTTCCAATTGGCAGGTTTCTACTCGTAGGCGTGATATAAAAGATAACAAATTAGAAGATTTTATCCGTCAACCAGAACAAGTTAAGGCGTTCCGCGACACTTGGGAGCTCGGCATTCATTCTTATCTTTCGTATCTACGCGACCGACTTATTGTGGCGCGTGAACTTTTAACCGAAAGCGGAAGTTGTTTCGTGCAGATAAATGATGAGAATGTTCATCTAGTTAGGAGTATTATGGATGAGATATTCGGTCCCGATAATTTTATAACAGAAATAATTATCAAAAAACTGGCGGTTTATCACAAATAGGTCTACCTCGAGTTCAGGATTATATCTGTTGGTATGCCAAAAATAAATCTGAGTTCAAATTCCGTTCTCTGTATATCAGAAAGCAAATCGATGATGAAGTTGGATCTCAATACTCCTGGATAGAACTTAGTAATGGTGAACGCAGAAGATTAGGAAGAAATGATAACCTAGCCCAGCTATTAAATTCGGGAGTAAAATTGTTCAAGCCTGATAATCCAACATCACAAGGAAATCCAGTTAAAGAATTTAAGCTTGATAGTAAGAAATACTTTGGCGGATGGAAAACAACTCTTGATGGAATGAAGAAATTAGCAGAAAAAAAGCGATTAATAAAGGTTGGTTCAGGTATCTGGTATGTAAGATTTTTTGAAGATTTCCCCGTTTATCCCTTAACCAATCTTTGGTCCGATACAGGTAGTAGCTTTCAGGCTAAATTATATGTAGTTCAGACAGTAACTGAAATTGTTAAACGTTGTATTTTAATGACCACTGATCCAGGGGATATAGTTCTTGATCCGACTTGCGGTTCTGGTACTTCTGCTTATGTTGCCGAGCAATGGGGTAGGAGATGGATTACAATTGATACTTCTCGAGTGGCTCTTGCTTTAGCAAGAACGCGGCTGATGGCTGCCAAATATCCATATTATAAACTCAAAGACGAAAAATTTGTCAGTGCCGGATTTGAATATGAAATCGTGCCTCACGTTACTTTGAAATCTCTTGCCAACGATGAGGAGCCAGAACAAGAAATTTTATATGACCAACCGCATGAAGTTAAAAATGTTGTCCGTGTGGCCGGCCCTTTTACGGTTGAATCGCTTTCGCCGCATAGGGTTTCTGACGCGCAAGAAATGATTTCTTCAGAGCGATTTACCGAAACAATCGTGGCGAATCTTCTCAAGGCCGGCATTCAGACTGGCAGAAAAGGCGGCCGGGTAGAGTTCGTAAATTTGGATATTTTGCCGAGCGGCCCCGAAATTCAGGCTATAGGCGAATATAAAACAGACCATACATTTAAAAAGGCTGCAGTTGCTATTGGGCCGGAATTCGGCAGCGTTGACGACGATTTTATTCGTAATGCCGCGACAGTTGCCAAAAAATTCGCTGATTTACTTGTAGTTGCAGCGACTTCTTTCGATGCTTCTGCGTTCTCTGAACCATCGCAAGTTAATGGTCTACAAGTAATGAAAGTAAAAATTAATCCCGACTTATCAATGGGTGACCTTTTGAAAAAAACTGGTTCTGGCAATTTGTTCCTTGCTTTCGGAGAACCAGACGTGAAAGTTAAAAAAACAAAAGACGGAATTATAGTAGAAATTGCGGGGATAGACGTTTACGACCCCGTAAAAAGTGAGATCCGTTCCAGCGGTTCTGGCGATACGGAACACGAAATCGCCGCTTGGTTTATTGATACAAATTACAATGGTGAGGCGTTCTTTGTAACCCACGCTTATTTTCTTGGCGCCGATAAGCCGTACGAAAAACTAAAGAAAGCACTCAAGGCCGATATCAACGAGAATGTTTGGAATGAACTATATTCTACAATTTCCCGTCCGTTTCCAAAACCTAAAACTGGCAAAATCGCCGTCAAAGTAATCAATCACTACGGCGACGAAGTAATGAAAATTATCGAGATAAAATAGAAAAGAAAATGACGAGTTGGTTAAGAAATTATTTGAAATTAAACCATAAACAGCCTGTTTATAGAATTCGGCTGGTAATAAATTTTAATGAATAAAAAGAATCTTTTATCTATCAAAAAATCCCTAGAACTTTTAATAATTTCTATTGATAAAAAGGAGATAGAAGCTTTCTTAGCGCTAGAAACAATCAGAGGCTTCAGGATTCTTATTTATAAAGAATTAAGTGGCGATGAATTAGAAATTTTTAAAAAAGCAGTTCCATATTATAATCCTTCAGATATGGTAAGTTATGAGGCGGAAGATTTATACGAAAAAGCAAAATACACCGCCAGTCAATTGATTCTTCAAATAAGTTCTCGTTTAGAGGATTGGGAGAATAAAATTGAGGATTTGAGTAGAAACAATAAAAAGTTGAGGAGGAGGATTGAAGAACTTGAAAAGAAACAAAAATTATTTATCGATACTATAAATCAAATTAAGTCGGAAAACCATTTTGATATTTCTTCCGACATAACCAAACTTTTAAATAAAGAAAATCTCCTTTGGTTCTTGGAGGCAGTACAATGTTTCAAGTTTAGTGCGTTTATTGCTTGCGTAGCAATGTGTAGGGTTCTTTTTGAAAATTTAATAGATGAGAAATGCAAAGAAAATAGTATAGATATATCTAAAGGGCTACAATTCAAATTCGAGGAATTAAAAAAGTTAAATTTAATAACTGGTGGTTATGAAAAAATAAGTGCTTTAGTTAAAGATTTTGGCGATGATGCTTCCCATCCTAATATCGGGAAAATCGATAAAGATAAAGCAAATTTTGTATTAAATGGAGTATTAATACTCATTAAAGAACTGTTTAAAAAATAAACCCCTATTTAGGAGTTTATTTCAAAAGTTTATCTATTTAGTTAGCTATTATTTTTCTTTTGGTGGTTGAGGTTGAGGTCGTTGTGGCGGTATTGGCGGTGATCCTTGGAAAACTATCTGGGGTTGAGGGATGTTTTTCATTAAAGAAGTACCGTAGGCATTTTCATATAATTTCACCGCCGCGCTTCTATCAAAAAATAATTCTATAGCGCAATATAATTTCCACACCCTATCTCTTAGTTCTTTATTGTCCCGCATATCTTCTATAACTAATCCCCATTCTTTTGCTTTTGAAATTGTAATTGGTCGTGCGTGAGATTTATGGTCATCGTGGGCTAAAAACTTCGCCGAAATTTCCTGTGCCAGTGTTTCTTTGTTGGATTTATCGCTCAACATATATTTTATCAGCCATTCTTTAACAAGATCATCTGCTAACTTTAGTGATGTTTCGCATATTTCAAGAAGGTGTAAGTCATATTTGTTAATCATTGGCAAATAAGCAGGGAGAATATCGGCTCCTTGTTTTTCAATAATCTCTTTCGCTTTTTCAAAACCATTTAAAACTGCCTTTGCAGGAACAAACATTATTCCGCCGGGCACTGGAATAATTACTTGAGGATCAGTTGGCCCAAGTTCCGACCTGTCATCCATTAAAATTTTATTACCAGAAAGTGCGAACATCGTGGCAGCACTTTTTGCCATTCTTGGAATAATAAAACGAATATCCTTAAAATTCTCCCGTAGCATTGATACCAACTGTTCAGTTGCTTCCGCAGATCCTCCTGGACTATGAATGAAGATGTCGATTTTATCGTCCTTTATATTTTCAATTAAATCCGAAAACGCCGTCAAATCTAATTGATTGATAGAATTAGGAACTGCTGGATGGTTTTTATTGAAATCTACTGCGTAGACAATTAGTTTTCTTTTTGTAATACCTTCGATTTCTTTTATTAAACCAATTCGCAGTTCGTGATGTTGTTTAGGGTCTTTAATACCCTCTACCAGTTCCTGAAACGTAGACATTGTAATTGCCTTTAGTTGATACCGAATTAGAACCTTTCGGTTTTGATTTTGTGGTATAGCTCATCGACGCGACAGATTCTTCATATTTTTTCTGCGCTTTTTCAAACACTTCCATCGCTTTTTTTACTTTTTCGTTGCCCTGAACGAAATCTTTGATTGTATTAAAAGGATTATTAGGCATAGAATTATTGATATTTTACTATTTTTACTTTACCACCTATTGTGAATTTTATCAACAATCGGGATGTCTTGCAAGTCAATTAAGTTAAATCTCCATCAAATAGGTTCTAACAGCCGCCAGTCCGCGGAGCAGGTAACATTTTTTATCAGACCTACCGAGAGGCCTAGATTTTACGGGAGTTTTCTATGTCCCAGTTCAAGTTCTAAATGCGTCATCCCGTTAGGACACGAAAATTTAAGACCGAGAAGTAT
>Ga0210019_1005240_pt1 | contig 10889 bp, 9 predicted proteins | sample CryGeyCG2114_020_2_FD_183969 | JGI IMG/M metagenome (GOLD analysis project Ga0210019, IMG submission 183969) | Groundwater microbial communities from aquifer - Crystal Geyser CG11_big_fil_rev_8/21/14_0.20 (SPAdes) (version 2) | ecosystem: Environmental > Aquatic > Deep subsurface > Groundwater ...
TAAATTAGCGGCTACTGCTGCTGCCGATCCTCCCGAAGAACCACCCGGCACTCGGGTTAAATCATGAGGATTATGAGTTGGCCCAAAGGCAGAATTCTCGGTCGAGCTTCCCATAGCAAATTCATCCTGGTTAGTTTTTCCTAAAATGACACAGTTTTTTTCTTTTAATTTTTTAATAACTGTGGCATCGTAAGGAGCAATATAGTTTTCGAGAATTTTGGAACCGGCCGTGCATCTCAAATCTTCAACTAAAATATTATCTTTTATCGCACAAGGAATCCCAGCCAAAGCTGGTATTTCCCTACCTGTCAAAATCATCTCATCAACTTTTTTGGCTTGTTGCAGAGCTAAATCTTCAGTTGCCCGAGTGGAACGAAGGGCGAGAGATGAAGCGGTAGCTTCATCGAACACAGTTAAAAAAGCACGAATACTTTTATCCTTTTCACGAATTTTATCTAAATATGCTTGACAAAGTTCCAGAGCCGAAAATTCTTTTTTCTTTAAGCCTTCGTGGGCCTGAGTAATTGTTAAATCAGTTAATTCCATCATAGAGTCAAAGAGAACTTGGTTCTCTTTTCCACCCTTCACTTTTGCTGCGCAAAAGCTCGGGTTATTGATTTAACTTTTAAGTAACCTTCTTTAGTTTCCGGCGCCAACTCCATTAGTTTTTTCTCCAGCCCTCTTTTAATTTCCTCATCGCTTCGCATGACATTTTCAACCAAAAGGGAATGACTGGTCGGTTCCGTTTTTGAAATATCAACTTCTTTCAATTTTTCAATATAATCCAAAATCGAAGAAAGCTCCTTTTGAAATTTCTCTATTTCTTTCTCAGTTAAGCCAAGTCGGGCCAGTTTAGCGATATGTTGGACTCCTTTCCGGGTAATCATAATTTTTAATGGGGTGGTTCCAATTCCTCTGTCTCCACCAACACTTCTTCTAATTCATCTAAATTTTCCAAAACCATTCCCGCTCCCCTAACTACGGCAGTCATTGGGTCTTCAATGATTTTGGTTGGAATTTTTGTTTCTTTGGCTACTAAGACATCTAAGCTTCGCAAAAGTGCGCCACCGCCTGAAAGATAAATTCCATTTGCCATCACATCAGCTAACAATTCAGGAGGGGTTTCCTCGACTGCTGTTTTAATTTCAGTAATAATTTGTCTGACTGATTTTTCCATTGCTCGTCTGATGTCTTCATCAGAAACCAAAATCTCTTCGGGAAGACCGGTGACTAAATTTCTTCCTCGCATGGGTAATTGTCGTCTTTCCTTTAGAGGGTAAGCTGAACCAATTCCAATTTTAATTGTTTCGGCAGTTCTTTCCCCAATTAGTAATTTGTATTCCTCTTGGGCAAATTGAATTATATCTTCATTAAGCTTATCTCCAGCTATTCTTAAACTTTTTGATAGCACTATTCCGCCCAAAGAAATTATTGCCACCTCGGTTGTTCCTCCGCCAATATCAACAACGAAATTGCCCCCAGCTTCTTGAACTGGTAACCTTGCACCAATAGCAGCTGCCATTGGTTCTTCGATCAAAAAAACTTCTCTGGCACCAGCTGATTTTCCAGCATCAATCACTGCCTTTTTTTCCACCTCGGTTACTCCGCAAGGGATGCCAATAATCACTCGCGGCCTAGGATTAATTAAAAATCGTCTTTTATGAGCTTTTTCAACAAAATATCTGAGCATTTGTTCAGTAACCTCAAAATCAGAAATTACTCCCGATCTCAAAGGTCTGGTAGCGACAATGTGAGCCGGCGTTCTGCCTACCATTTTTTTAGCCTCCTCCCCTATCGCCAAAATTTGACCGGTTTTTTGATTGACAGCTACCACTGATGGTTCTTGAATAACAATACCTCTACCTCGAACATAAACCTCGGAGTTAGCAGTTCCAAGGTCAATGGCAATATCCTCTGAAAATAAGTGTAAAAATTTATTTAACATATTTTCCTACTTGGCTCAATTTGATTAGTTTCATTTTTTTCTCGTCTCTTTTTTTAATCTCCGCGCTATTTTTCGATAATGTTCTTTCGCTTATTACGATTCTCATTGGAATACCTATTAAATCGGCGCCGGCAAACCTTTCTCCCGGAGTTTTGTTATCCCTATCGTCACATAATACTTCAATTCCTGCTTTTTGTAAATTTTGATATAATTTTTCTGACGTCTTTTTAACTTTCTCTGTATTTTCTATTGGAATTAAGTGAATTTGAAAAGGAGATATCTCTTTGGGCCACAAAATGCCATCTTCATCATTATAAACTTCCACAATTGTTGCCATTAATCTTGGAAGACCTATCCCATAGCATCCCATGATAATTGGATGAGATTTGCCGCTTTCATCAATAAAGTTAGCTCCCATAGCTTTGCTGTACTTTGTTCCTAAATTAAAGATATGACCAACTTCAATACAGCTCTTTTTTTCAAGAGCTGAGTGACATTTTGGACAATTTTTTTTCTCTCCAATTTTTTCAACATTGGCAGCGAAACCACATTTCTTACAAATTAAAATTCTATCTTCTCCTTCTGAAGAAAGAACCATAAATTCTTCTGATAATTCTCCACCAATTGTCCCTGAACTTGCCGCAACACAAATTGGAAATAAACCGCATCTTTTAAATATTTTAAAATAAGCTTTTTTTACTTTTTGATAAAAATCTGTTAAATCTTTCTCATTAGTATGAAAACTGTAGAGGTCTTTCATCAAAAACTCCCGAGTTCTTAATAATCCTCCGGCAGAACGCATTTCATTTCTAAATTTATCTTGAATTTGAAAAAGGGAAAAAGGTAAATCTTGGTAAGATTTTACTCTCTTTCGAATAATGTCGGTAATTTCCTCTTCGTGGGTAGACCCTAAAGCGGTTTCTTTTTGATGTCGGTCTTTTAATTTAAATAAAGGAGGGTCAATTGTTTGCCAGCGATTAGTTTCTAACCAGAGATTTTTATTTTGCAATGCTGGCAGATATAACTCCTGAGCTCCAATAGCTAACATCTCTTCTCTAATAATTTCTTCAATTTTTTTGAGAACCTTAAAACCTAAAGGTAAAAATCGATAAACCCCACTCGAACTTTGTTCAATAAAATCAGCTCTAACTAAGAGTTTGTGGGATATTACTTCAGCTTCTTTTGGCGCTTCTTTTTTAGTTTTAGCAAAAAGTTGTGACTGCAACATAACTAAAATAATTTGGTGATGTCTTTTATTGTTATAAAAATCATTAAAATAATTAACAAGCTAAAACAAAGGGCGGTAACATTCTGCTCTGTCTTTTCGTTGACTGGTTTTTTTCTTGCGAATTCAATTCCTAAAAAGAGCAATTTCCCTCCGTCAACTGCCGGAATGGGCAAAATATTAAATAAGGCAATATAAATAGCAATCATCCCAATAAATTGCAAAAAATAATTTACTCCCAATTGGCTGACTTGGGTAAATAAATGAACCACTCCGACAGGCCCCATCAATTCCACACCCGAGGGTTTGCCAGAAATGACATTTTGAATTGCCTGACCGTAACCTTGAATGATGGCTCCTGTCAAATTGACCGTTGTTAAAATTCCCTGCCAGGGAGATATCCACCAAGGATAAGATTTGATTGCTGTTCTGACTAAAGCCACGCCCATTGCTCCCTCGCCAGTTGGTGGAGAAACCCGAGGCACCAATTTAACATCAAACACTTCTTTCCCCCTCTGAATAGTTAAAGTAACTTCTTCTCCCTTGTTAACTTCGGTAAATTCCTGTACTTCCTTTACCTTATCGATACTTTTGACTTTTGACTTTTGACTTTTGACTTTTATTATAGTGTCTCCAGGTTTAATTCCGGCAACTTGGGCTGGTGAATTGAAAGCTACAGCCGCAATTTGAACCTTGGGTTCTATTAAATTAGCATTTTCTTCATCTGAAATGGCCGTGGGTGCCCCTATTCCCATAACAATACTGAAGAGAATTGCTGAAATTATCCAGAAAGAAAGCACGCCGCCAAAAGCAACTAAAGCTCTTTTCCAAACCGGTTGTTTTGAAAAGCTTCGATCATCTTCAACCTTTCCAATTTCTCCTGGAAATCGAACAAAAGCGCCAAAGGGTAAAAGATTGATTGAATAAATCGTTTCGCCAATTTTTTTTCCGATTAATCTTGGTGGATAACCAATACCGAACTCCTCTACCTTTATCCCAAATTTTTTTGCCAAAACAAAATGGCCAAGTTCATGAAGAACTATTAAACCAATAAGCGAAATAAAAGCAATAAAAATAGTTAAAAACATATTTCTTTTTTCTTTCTCTCCCCTATTTTTTCAATTTTTTCATTATATTCATCCACTAATTCCTGTAGTTCGTCTTTGGCTCGAAATTTATCATCCTCCCGAATTTTCCCTTCTCGGAAATTTTCTTGAATCTCATCCCAGGCGGCCTGGCGCCATCTTCTAATTGTTTGTCGGGCCTGTTCTTGTTTTTCGGAAATAAGGCGCAATAAATCTTTCCGATATTCCTCGCTCAGAGGAGGTAAACTTAATCGAATTACTTCTTTATCAACTATTGGAGCAGCTCCTATTCCAGTTTTTTCTAGGGCTTTGGTAATTCCTTCAACGTAGGATTTGTCCCAGGGTTGAATTAAGATTTGCCTTGGTTCGGGTGTGGAAATGGCTGCCAATTGCGACAATCGAAATGTCTGGCCAAAACATTCCACAACGACATCTTCAACCAGGGCAGGAGTAGCTCTGCCCGTCCGAATCTTTTGCAACTCTCTGTCTAAAAAATTAATGGCTTTATCCAGCTCTGGCTTGATTTTATTGATAATTTCTTTATGGGAATTCATGGTTCGATAAACTCACCATGACCCTGAATTTATTGAAGGGTCATATTTCGAGCAAGAAAATTTCCAGGGCTAATCTGGGGTTCACGTTGGTAGTTGAAATTAAAAAAATGAGGTTTTGAATTTGCCAAAGAAGAGCTTTTAATTTAGAAATAGAAAACTCTCTAAATTCACCCTCATTTTTTACGCGAGCGGTAGCGATGCGTGGAGATGAACGAAGTTCATCGACTAATTGAGAGATTAAGGCCTTTCTTAAAAAACTCATCCAGATTTCTAAAACTTCTCTTAAATTAAGATAATCTTGGGATACTTCTTTTGCCAATTGAAAACGAAGTGATATCGGGGCGCGGGCAAGGTTTAAAAGCTTGCTGATTGATTGCTTTTGTTCCTCGATTTTTTGAGGCCTGGCTGCTAAATCCATAGCTTGCCCCGGTCTTCCCAAAGAAAGTTCAGTAATCTCTTTGGCTATTTTTTCTGCAAAACCCTGGGCTTTAAGATATTCTTCAATTTCAATTCTTTTTACCGGGAAGAATTTAATGATTTGGCACCGAGAAAGAATAGTTGGAAACAATCTCTCTGGTTGCTCGCTAATGAGAATCAAAATGGCATTACCCCTTGGCTCTTCTAATGTTTTTAAAAGGCAATTTTGGGCTTCCTCATTCATTAAATGGGCTTTGTCTAAAAGAGCCACCTTAAAAGGAGCCAGGGAGGGTTTTAAAGAAAGTTTCCAGTTGAGTTCTCGGATTTGATTAATTTGAATTGAAGTCCCAATTTCCGGCGAAATTAAAAATAAGTCGGGGTGTTCCCTTTCAAAGACGTCTTCTTTGCCACAAATTAATTTGATAAATTCTAAAGCAACTGTCTTTTTCCCTAACTTTTCTTCACCAGAAAATAAATAAGCATGAGATAACTTCTTAAGTTCCACCGATTTCTTCAGAAACTGCCATTGTTTTTGATGACCAACGATTTTCATTGTTAAATTGTCAAATTGTCATATTGTTAAATTGAAAATTTAAAAATCAATTTAACAATTTAGCAGTTTAGCAGTTTAGCAGTTTAGCAATTTACTTCTTGCTCATTATACTTTTTTTGTAAACGTCGAGATTTTCCAAAACTACTCCCGTTCCCTTGACAACGCAAAGCATGGGCTCTTCGGCTAAAATACAGGGCACGCCGGTTGAATGAGCAATTAACTCAGGAAGGTTCCTCAGCAAAGCCCCGCCTCCACAAAGGACCATCCCCTTATCCATGACGTCAGCTGACAATTCAGGCGGAGTATCTCTGAGTACTGATTTCACCACCTGAATAATTTCGGCTAAGGCGTCTGAAATGGCTTCGGTCACTTCATTCGAAGAAATCTTAATATTTTTTGGCAGGCCCAAAACCAAATCCCGACCCCTAATTTCTATCGTTTTTTCTTCCTTTTCTGGAAGGGCTGTCCCGATTTTTATTTTTATTTCTTCAGCCGTTTGCTCACCAATGGCTAAATTATATTTTTTCTTAATATAATCTGAGATAGCCAAGTCCATTTTATCTCCAGCCACTCTCACTGAGTGAGCAGTAACTATTCCGCCCAAAGAAATCACCGCCACCTCCGAGGTTCCGCCACCAATGTCAACAACCATATTGCCAGAGCAAGAGCTAATGGGAATACCGGCGCCAATAGCGGCTAAAATTGGTTCTTTGGCGACAAAAACTTGTTTTGCTCCGGCATTCATCCCCGCTTCAATTACTGCCCTTCTTTCAGTCGAGGTAATGCCAGCCGGTACCCCAATCATCACCTCTGGTTTGAAAAATCGCCAGATACCAGAAACCTTATCAATAAAATATCTGAGCATGGCTTGGGTTACTCTAAAATCGGCAATTACCCCATCTTTTAAGGGACGGTAAACCCTGATAGTATCGGGCGTTCTTCCTATCATTTCTTTAGCCGTCTCTCCTACAGCCAGAATTTTGTTTTCAGAAAGAGAAACAGCCACCACCGAAGGCTCTTGCAAAACCACCCCCTTTTTAGGGATAAAAACCAGAGAGTTACAGGTTCCCAAATCAATGCCAATTTTAGTGATAAACATACTAATTAACTTTAACTTAAATCTTTTATTTTAGCAAGTTTTTAAAAATAAGAGTAGAAATTACAACAAAAATTCCGCCAAGAAGAAATAAAAGTTGATAACCTAAAAATCCAATAATAAGGCCGGCGATCCCTGCTCCCAAAGCCACGCCCAAGGGAGAGAAAATAGTATCCAAAGCGCCAGCTTCTTCGGGATTTTCTTTTAGTTTTTGGGAAATTAAACCCGATCTTCCCGCCCCGCTAATTAGATCACCAGCTGCCCTACCGAGATTAATTAGTAAAATGTTGAAAAAGTTTAAAACCGGGGTCATTACCCCAAATAAAATTGAGAAGGTCCCAGCAATTAATCCTCCCCGAAAAATATTTTTCGCGCTTTTAAATTGTCCTAACTGTTTAATAAGGAAAAGGGAGAGAGGCAAAAATAGAGCCGAAAATACCGAAATAAAAACCAAAATTAGATTTTGCGACCATAAAAGAGAATCCTTTAAAAATAGAATAAGAAAGGCCTGATAAAATCCAGAGACAAGCAGAACTGAAAAGGAAATTAGAATCAGTGGCGAAACATCTCTTCCTTTGATTTTTGGTAACACTCGCCGGTAGTTCTGTTGAAATTTCTGAAAACTGAAATGCTTGTCGAGAGGTCTAACCCCTTGTTTTTTTAATTGGCTAAAGCAAAAAGTGGCGGTAAAAATTTGAATGGCTAAACTTAAAATGAAAACTCCAATAAAATTAAATTTCCAGATAAAAAGGGCACCAACTGCTGGGGCTATGGCATCGGCATAAAAAGGGGCAGAGTAGAACCAGCCAAAAGCCCGGTCATAATTTTCGAGGGGGGAGGAAATTAAGATAGCTCGAGCTGAAACAAAAAATAGGGCAGCTGAAATTCCCAGGATGACTTGCCAGAAATAAAATAACCCCACACCAAAATTGGTGTGGGGGCTAATTAAAATCATTCCTAAGACATAAATTCCATAGCCTAAAATTCCGATTGTAGATAAAACTGCTGGATTTATTTTATGATTAAAAAATCCTACAATTGGAGCAAAAAGAGCAATTGGTAGATAAATTAAAAGATAATTATAACCCACCTCTGGCAAAGAAAATCCGATATCTACTAAAAACAAAGGGAAATAAAGAGAAAAAAGTTTATAACCAAACATCAAAAAGAAAAGAGTAAGGGTGGTATCCCTGGTCACTTTTTCAATTTTCGGCAAAAGAAACATATAGAATATTTTAGCAAAATAAACGCACTCAGCCAATAAAATAAATTAGGCTCCAGCCTTTAAAACTGGAGCCTTCTGATACGGATAACAAGTACGACTATCGCCAAAGTTTCGATGACAACAATGGCGATAAGGACTGGAATCAACCATCCCTGTGATTTTTCTGTGGTTGGTGGTAATGGTTTAACCGGTTCAGGTTTAGTCACTTCTGGTGTTGGAGTTGAAGTTGGTTTAACTGACTCAACTTTCGCTGCCGATGGCGATTTGACCGTAAATGTGCCCGATAAATCTCCAATGGTCACGGTATAGGTCTTGGCAAAGGCTTTGGTGGTGGAGAAGGATACTTTTTGGCTTTCCCCAGCCGCCAAGGTCACTTCCTTGGCCGCTATTACTGCCCCGTCCATCTTCAGGATTACTCCACAGACACCTTTCGTCGCACCGACATTGGTAACATTAACGCTAGTCGTTACCTCTTCCATAATACCAACCTCGGCTGGTGTCACTTGCAGGTCAGAGAGCTTAAAATCAGATGGTAACGGCTGCGCTCCTGCCTCTAAGATTACCTCTGAGGTCGTATCATGGGTAAGGACCTTTATTTTCGAGGCATCCCAAAAGATGAGTAGGTTCCTCTGGTCATCAACCCCGACCACCCGGCAACCTCGCCAGGAGTATCCTTTCGCCACTGTCTTCCATCGCGAGTCTTGGCTTACTGGAAAGGTTCCTAAATAAATCTGTGAATAAGTAAAGAGATACAGCCCCTGCGAAGACAGTAAAAGGTCAACTATCTGCCCACTAACCTCAGCTACCTTCTCCCATTTTGCTGCGTCCAGCGACGGCAAACGATAGAGTTGATTACTGACCGCGCAGTAAACTGCACCCTCTTTAGGGGAATAAGCCATCCTGAACCCGTCGGAAGAAGAAATTGATATCGGGAAGGGCGCCAGCATCTGGTAAGAACTCCCACTGACCACCGAAAGGCTTTCAAACCGCCATTCGCTGCTACCACCGGCTACTACCACCTTCCCTTTCGGACCCGGCTTGATCTTGCCAATCCAATTGAGACCAGAACTAATTCTCCCGCCGCTCTCAAAATAAACCATGCCATCTCTGCCAGCAATCCAAATTTTCCCATCGACTACCTCGGCGTCAGTTATCTCCACTCCTACTTCTAGAGGTATCAGGCCCTGATTCATCCAGAATCTCTTTGTTCCAGTTTCAAAGAAGTAGAGATCTTGGTCGGAAACTCTAAGCTGAGCCGAAGCAAATCCTTGATGGAGATAGAAAAGACGTTGCACCTCGGAAGACTGATAGCTTGCGTCCAGTTTCGCCTTGAAGATATTTTTGCTACCGTAATCAAAGAATAAGGTTTTATCCTCGGCGAATCTGGGTGACGCTTGCAGCTGACTTATCCCTGACCCTGAAGTAACGTCAACGAGAGAAATTGGAACAAGGTTGCTTTGTTCAGAACGAGCGAAGCAACTCGCCGGACCGGAAGTTCCAACCAAGATGGCTTTATCGGGAGAAATGGCTACCTGACAGTTAGAAGTATCGTAATTAGGTCTTAACGGCTTCTCTTCCCAGCCAGGCGGATAAGAGTTCTCTCCGGCTGGAGAAAGAAAATAGACATGGGCTCCAGTCGAAGAAACTATTCTGTTGTCTTCCCATCTTCTTTCTACGGCGGTCATGCCAACTGCGAGACCAAAACCAGCAAGGTAATCAAGACTATCTAAGCTGGTTAGTTCTGAGACCTTTGAAAGATCCAGTTTCCGGACCGCTTTGAGTTGATACCCTTCGGAAAGTTCCACCCTATAGGCATCATCTTTGCCCTGCTGACGAGTCTGAGTGTTGTAAATGATATAAATCCGACCTTCTCGCCAATCAAACTCGGATAAAACCATTTTGGAATTGAGGATTTCGGCTTCTTTGGCTGACTGGTTAGCAGTTTGAGAAATTTCAATCGGCCAGTTAGAAAGGTAATTCCACTCTAATCCGATTCCAAAAACGCCTTTCTGACCCTGATAGGCAATGTTGAGATAAGTGCCCTCAGGAAGAGGTCCTTCAGGGTCACCAGTAGCTACGGCAAGGAATTGCCCTTCCAAAAAAGCCACTGAGGTAACGTCGGCATCATAACTTTTCCCCGACCAAACTCTTCGCATCCCCTGAGGTTGCCATTCGGCCCCTGCCCAAAGATAGGCTCCTTCTTGGGCGAACTTTCCTGGAGCAGGATTCCACACGCCAACTAGAACTAGAGGAGGACTCCCAGCAGAAACTGCCAGAGAAGTAATCTCCTCCCCCTGTCCAAGCGGTGGTCCGCCAAGAGCCTCAAACCGATTTCCACCGTCTCGTAAGCGGAAAACTTTTGTTGCGGTGGCTAAGATAACCTCTGTCCCGGCGGTTTTCAAGGAAATAAACTTTTCCCTTTCCGGAAGCCCTTGTCCAGCAAGTTTCTGCCAGCTCCTTCCTTGATTGTCTGACCGGAAAAGTTTATATCCGCCAGAAAGATAAACCATAGCGTAGACTTTTCCATCCGCAGTCAAACCAATGAGTTGTACGTCCGAGTCTGGAAGAACAATGCCTCGTTCCTCCAATGACATCTCACTTGCTGCCATAACCGGCGATACCGATGACAACAAAACCGAAAAAACCAGGCAAATCAGAAAAACAATCCTAACAATCCTTTTTTTCACTTTTTTTACCCTCCTATAAGTGAATTTTTTACTTAAACAACTAAAATTACTTTAACAAAAATTGAAGATTTTGTCAACCTTTCATTCATTTCCTCTTTTAAG
>Ga0210019_1005242_pt1 | contig 10886 bp, 11 predicted proteins | sample CryGeyCG2114_020_2_FD_183969 | JGI IMG/M metagenome (GOLD analysis project Ga0210019, IMG submission 183969) | Groundwater microbial communities from aquifer - Crystal Geyser CG11_big_fil_rev_8/21/14_0.20 (SPAdes) (version 2) | ecosystem: Environmental > Aquatic > Deep subsurface > Groundwater ...
CAAAGAAAAATTGTTTAAAAAGAAAAAAGCGGTGGTTATCGCTGTCGGCACAGACGTCATCAAAGGAATTGATGTTTGCGCAAAGAACATTTCAGAGAACTTTTGCAAGACCCTTGGTTTAAACGTGGTGGCAGTAAAGAGCTTTCAATCGCACAGCGAACTCAAAGGAAACTTCAATGACATTTTTGAAAGCGGTATAAATCCTGGCATGGAGAGAAATCTGAAAAAACTTGTCGATCTGCTCGTTATTTAGGCCTTAAAACCGCCCTTTAGGGGCGGCTTTTAGGTTTCCCGTCTTTTTATTTCTTCTTTGAGGTCTTCAATTTCCTTTTTCAATTCCACCATTTTCAGTTCCCGGCCGATGACCAGTTTGTTGAACTTTTCCAGCTCCTCAATTTTTTCCTCAAGCTTCTTTGTTTTTTCCCTGACCTGTTGATCAAGGCCTTCGCTGAGCTCTTTCAATTTTTTGGTTCTTTCCGCGACTTTTGCCTCTAGGGCAGACTTGGTTGTTTCTATTTCTTCCTGGGCATTAAGCAGGCTGAGGAAATGCTTTTGGATGCTCATAGTGATCAGATTGACAATAAACAGGCTGAATAAAAGCAGGCCGATGTCTATAACAGGAACAAGGATTCCTTCCTGACGGTAGCCAAAGTACAAGAAAAGGTAGCTCAAGATGGAAATTATTCCAGTAAAAACGATCAGGCCTTGGCTTCTGAAAAAACCGACCAGGGTAAAAATCAGAAAATAGCCCCAGATAACCAATCGGCCCAAAACAGGGTGGGTGAAATTAACCGTCACTGTCCAGAGCAGGGTGATGAACAGGCCGCCGAGGTATTTGCCCAAAGGTATCATTTTTCTCTGCCCGATTATGAAACTCAGGGAAAGAAAGGGAAGCAGCATGATAATGGCGACCAGGGAATATTGCTGCCAGTTAAGAATCTTGATTCCCAGACCGGGCAAGAATATCTGCGAGATGAGAGAAAGGACTAATACCGAGGAAAAGAAAACAGCCAGGGATCTAATGCCGTCAATTTCTTTCTTTTTCAAGAAATATTCTTTAATAGAGCCGATCGGGCTTTCAATCTCGGTGCAGAATTTGTTTATCATTTTTCTGCCGTATTCAGAATAAATAGTCCATTTCTTCAAGATACTGGAAAGCATGAGGCTGGTTTTCGGCCGACCGTCTTTTTTTTCAACCGCCCTGACGAATGTCATATCGAGCAGATAGGCGGAAAGAAAATACCATTCAAGAGCCGGGGAAGCAGCGGTGGTGGAAAAGAGGCTGACGGTTTTGTATTTCAACCCTTTGATCAAGCTGAGGTATCTGGTCATGGGCAGGGAAAGCCTGGTCCAGTTCGGGCTGCCGATTATAACGGCGTCATAATTAGAGGCGTCGTCAATACTGATAGGGAGAATGTCGCAGTCGCTTTTAAACATTCTAAGATTCCACCATCCTAGAAAACTATGCTCTTTTGTTGGAATGACCTTTTCAACATCAACAATATGCCCTCTGGTTTCGAGTTCTTTTTGGATGATATTTGCCAGTTTTTCAGTGCCGCCTGACCTTGAATAATAGGCAATAAGGATGCGCATTATCTAATTTTAACACACTCCGCAGGAAAATGTAGGGGCGGACAAAACCACCATTCTTTGGTAGAATGGAGTATATGTTTTTGCCTTTCAGGTATTTTTATTTAGCCCTAACCACCCCTTTTTTATTGGTTTGGCTGATTTTGTTTATCTTGAGCAAGCGAACGAGAAAAGAACAACTGTTAATGAGTGTTTTGGTCGCTCCGGCCGGACCGATACTGGAAATTCTATATTTTCATGATTATTGGCTGCCGGAAAGTGTCTTATACTCGTCTTTATTTAGCCATTTGGTTATGCTTGAGGATGTGATGTTCATGTTTTGTATCGGCGGTATCGGCGCAGTGGTTTACGAGGCATTGATGAAGAGGTACGCAGGCCAAATTAAAAACAAGATTCATTATCCAATCGGTCTCCCCTTAATATTAGCGATGGCTGTTATTATCTGTTTGGGTTTATTTTATCGGGGCGTGAATTCTATTTTCGCCAGCTCTTTTGCTTTTTTAGTTGGCGCAGCTTTGATTGTCAGCCAAAGAAAAGACTTATTAATTAATTCTTTGGCTAGCGGTTTGGCGGTGATGCTGATTATGTTTTGCTCTTATCTATTAGGGAGGATTATCTTTATTAACGCCGAAGAAATATTGTGGCAAGCTTGGTTTTTGTACGGTTCCAGTTTAGGCGCGACCGTTCTGGGCATTCCGTTAACAGAAATGGTGTGGGGATTTTCTTGGGGAGCCTTAGCCGGGCCCTTGTACGAGTTCGCTAAAAGGTTTAAAAATAAAGGGTAAAGTATAAAAAGGTCGGATTTTAGAAATTAGAAATTGAATAATATGTTTGAATTAAAAAACAAAGTCGCTTTAGTGACAGGAGCCAGAAGAGGAATGGGCAAGGTCGACGCTCTATTTTTGGCAAAACAAGGTGCTAAAGTAGCGGTCACAGATATTGATTTAGATGAATGCCAGAAAGTCGTTGAGGAGATAAAAAAACAAGGCGGGGAAGCTCTGGCCTGGAAAATGGACGTGGTGGATAAAGCAGAAATAGACAAGGTTTTTGATGAAGTAGTTAATAAATGGGGCAGGCTGGATATTTTGGTCAACAATGCCGGCGTTTACTTGCCAAAAATGGCCATGGATATGACCGAAGCTGACTGGGATAAAACTCTTGATATCAACCTCAAGGGCCAGTTTTTCTGCGCTCAAAGAGCAGCCAAGGAAATGGCAAAAAACAAATGGGGCAGGATTATCAATATCGCTTCTATTGCTTCGGGCCAAGTTGGCGTGGGAGTAGTGGCTGGCGCCCATTATACGGCTTCCAAAGGAGGGATTATTGGCATGACTGAAACCATGGCAATTGAATGGGCTTCTTTGGGCATCAATGTCAATGCCATTGCCCCAGGCGCGATTGACACTCCCATGATCCAGGAAGTGGCATGTCTAAAGAGGCTATGACTGCTTTTCTGGCCGGCATTCCTTTAAAAAGAATCGGCAAGGCTGAAGAAGTAGCCGCCGCAGTGGTTTTTCTGGCCTCTGAAGAGGCAAGCTATGTCACCGGCGCCACATTCGTAGTTGACGGCGGGTGGTTAGCTGCATGAGCGGCTAACAAAAGGTCTTTACATTATCCAGATTTAATAAGAGACGTGGGCTTAGATAACCTAAAGAGAGCTCTCCTATGGGAGCCTCTTTTCCGTTTAAAACAGGCGCAAAAAGCTGTTTTTCAAGATTTGATCGAGGATTGGCAAGAGGCCGCTGTTTTACCTTTGGCTTTAAGGCAAAGACTGGCGAAAGAGTGTTCTTTATCGATTCGGGCAGATGCGGTCGTCTCTTCTGACAAAAGAACAGTAAAAGCCTTAATAACCTTAACTGACGGTTTAAAAATAGAAACGGTTTTAATGCGCTATCCTGGCAGAAACACTGTTTGCGTTTCTTCAATGGTTGGCTGCCCTTTAAAATGCGAGTTTTGCGCCACCGGCCAAATGGGTTTTAAAAGAAATCTGACCGTTGACGAAATTATTGAGCAAGTTTTATTTTTTAACCGCTATCTGAAAAAGGAAAACCAGAGAGTCAACAGGATTGTCTTCATGGGCATGGGAGAACCTTTTTTGAACTACGATAATGTCATGGAGGCAATCAAGATTTTAAATGACAAAGACAAGTTTAATATCGGCGCCAGGCATATTTCTATTTCCACAGTCGGCATTGTCGAGGGAATCAAAAAATTTTCTGAAAATCCTTTGCAGATAAATCTGGCTATTTCTTTGCACGCAGCCGACGACACCCTGAGGTCAAAAATTATGCCCATAAACAAGAAATATCCTCTCAAAGAAGTTTTTAAAGCCGTAGAAGACTATCTTGAAAAGACAAGCCGCCAGGTAATGTTTGAGTATACAATGATAAGAGGCGTTAACGATTCTTTGGATCAGGCGCAAAAACTGGCCAAATTACTTTCAAGATTCAAAAAATCCCTTTTTGTCGTAAACTTGATTCTTTACAATCCTACCGGAGTCTTTTCTCCTTCTTTACCATCGACTCTAAAAATATTCAAAGAAGCTTTAGAAAGAGATAAAATCAAGGTAACCGAAAGGTATCGCTTTGGAAAAGATATAAAGGCTGCCTGCGGTCAGCTGGCAGGCGAATAATCCATGAAAAAAACAATTTTAATTTTAATATTAGCAATTTTTGTTTTAGGGTTGATTCTATTCCTTCGTTTTGGAATTGGCGGAGATGAAGATACCTGGATTTGCAGTCAGGGAAAATGGGTAAAGCACGGCGCGCCTTTGGCGTCAGAGCCTGCCAAAGGATGCGGCAAAATTGAAACAGAAAATGTTAAAATTGATAATCTCGAGTCAGACCAGATTATTTCTTTCCCTTTGATAATAGAAGGACAAGCTAGGGGAAGCTGGTATTTTGAAGCATCTTTTCCAGTTAAGCTTTTAGACAAAGACGGAAAAGAGTTAGCTGTTGCCATTGCTCAAGCCCAAGCAGACTGGATGACCACTGATTTTGTGCCCTTTAAAGCCGTAATTGAGCTTTCTTCTTTGCCTGAAAGTAGCGGAGGGACTTTAGTTTTGCAAAAAGACAATCCTTCTGGTTTGCCTGAAAATGACGAGAAAATTGCCATGCCTATCCGTTTTCCCGAGCCAGAAACAATAACAACCATCAAAATCTTTTTCAATAACAGCAATCTTGACCCCGAGTTTTCCTGCAACAAAGTTTTTCCGGTTGAGAGAGTGATTTCCAAAACTCAGGCCGTGGCGAGAAAGGCTTTGGAGTTATTGCTGTCAGGCCCAACTTTCAAAGAGCAGGGACAGGGATTTTTCACCAGTATCAATTCCGGAGTCAAGATTCAAAAACTAGTGATTGAAAACGAAATTGCCCAGGTTGATTTTGACGAGCAAATGGAATTCCAGATGGGAGGATCCTGTCGGGTGTCGGCAATCAGATCTCAAATTACCCAAACCCTAAAGCAATTTCCAACGGTAAAAAGCGTTGTTATTTCTGTTAACGGCCGGACAGAAGACATCCTGCAACCTTAATTATACCAGTCCATTCTTGCGTAATAGCATAGCCATGGCTAAGTTATTACGTTGATAATGGAATCGTGGTATAATCGTAAAATAGCGAGTAAATAAAGTTAGTTGACAATTATGGGGTTGAGAAAATACAAATACTATTTTAGGAAGCCGCGATCAGCGATTACTAAAGATATTCTTTACTGGTTATTGATAACGGGAGCGGTGTGCATAGCGGCAACCTCTCCTTATTTTGGAATCAATCTTTGGCGGCATTATCGACGTTGGAGAAAATATCCTAAGAAAAGAGTTTTTGATACTTTCCATAATTTAAAAAGGCAAGGACTGATCGATATTAAATTGCAGGGCCCTCAGATTTATATCAGTTTAACGAAAGAGGGGAAAATGAAAGCAGGTTTTTTACAGATCAATGACCTAAAAATTAATCGTCCAAGGCATTGGGATAGGAAATGGAGATTGGCCATTTTTGATATAGCCCAACTTAAAAAGAGTTATCGAGAAGCGTTCAGGGGGAAGTTGAAAGAATTAGGATTTTACCCTTTACAAAAAAGTATTTGGGTTCATCCTTACGACTGTGAGACGGAGATAGAGATTTTAAAGCGATTTTTCGGTTTGTCCGATAACGAATTAAGATTAGTAGTAGCCGAAGAGATCGGCAATACTCAAAGGATTAAAGAAATTTTTAAATTATGACCTACGTAATAGCATAGTCATGGCTACGTTATTACGCGGGTACGGAGGGATTTAGAAATTTGACCGACTTGGAAGTGTCTTAGATAGTTAATATTACAACCGTAATTATATGAAAAACTTTTGCGCGGGAATTCACGTATTAATCAAGAAGAAAAACAGATTTTTGGTTTTAAAGCGAAGTCCCGGTGATATTGAAGATGCTGGTTATTGGGATTTGCCGGGCGGGGGAATTAATTTCGGAGAACAGCCTTTTCAAGCCTCACTCCGTGAGGCAAAAGAAGAGGCAGGAATCCTGATAACGATTAACAGAATTTTTGGCCTTTGGGGAGAATCCTTTGGGGAAAAATGGTCAATAGAAAGCATTGTTTTGGCTGATTATGCTCGTGGCAAAGTTATTTTAAGTAAAGAACATTCGGATTTTAAATGGGTGACAAAAAAGGAATTGGTGGATATCTTGCCTAAAAGCGAGAATTTGAAGGCCTTGTTTAGATATACGGGGTTTATCAATAAATATCTGTGACGTCTTGCTTCGTTGAATATAATATAAATATGGCAATTCTGATTATTATTTTATCTCTTTTGCTCCTGGCGCCTTTTTATAAGACAAGGTGCTATTTGTCTATTTAGGGAGGGCTTGATTTATTAATCGGGTTATCGGTACTGTGTTTGAGGATTAAGTCGTTAGGGCTTTATCCAACGAGATTTTTTATCAGAGAAACCGTCTTCGTTTCCGGAGCGGTTATTGCGGCAATAACGCTGGCAGCTTTGGTTGGCCTTGTCTCATGCTGTGTTGGGAACATTCTTATACGTTTTGTTTTTTGACGATAACCTGTTAAGTTCATGGTTGGGTCGTGAACCCTCAAATTAAAATGATTAACCTTGAAGATTTTAAAAAACTGGATTTACGGGTGGCAAAAATATGCTGACCTATAACAGCTTTATCTGGATTTGGACTATTATTAAGTATCGGTTAAGATAAGACAATGTATCAAACGCTTCATTGCCATACCAAGCTTTCAGACGGCGAGCTAAGTCACCGGCAGATTTTGAATCTTTGCGCCCGAAAAGGGATTTCAGTTATCGCTTTTACCGACCACGATTATCTGCCCAACGAAAACATTGTCAGGGAGTTAAACAACTGGAAAAACAAAAAAGTTAATTGGATTATCGGTTGCGAATTAAGCTCGGGCCTGCCCAAGGAGCTTGGCGGGAAACCTACCAGCAATTTTCATATTGTTGGCCTTTTTGTCAATCCTTTTTACAAGAGCCTTAATTACCATTGCCAGAAAGTCAGACGAGGCAGGCATTTAAGAATGGAACAGATGGTGGAAAATATGAGAAAACTTGGGTTAAAAATTACGATTCAGGATTGTTTGAACCAGGCTCAAGGAGAAACCGTGGGTCGAAGCCATATCGCCGCCGCCTTAGAAGGAAGAAAAGAGAACAAAGAAGTTATCAATGGCTTGATAAAAAAAATGGTTCAAGCTTCCAAATACGACTTAAGGGCGAGGCAAAAACACAAAGAGATGTTGAGAGCAACAAGAGACCAGTATCCTTACAAGTTGTTTTTAAGCGAGGATGCGTTTTTTAATAAAGTTTTTGTAGAACATTCGTATTTGAAAGATATGGACGAGACTGTTGAGTTAATCAGGAAGGCAGGCGGCTTGGCGATTCTGGCCCATTGGACTTTTAGTAAAGAAATCGTCAGTTTGCCTTTGATTGAAAAGTTTTTTAAAGAGAAACGGCTTGATGGCGCGGAAATTGTTTTTGGCCGGCCGGGAATTGACAGGGGTTTTGAAGGGATCAGACGGGATATGAGGGCAATGGCCAGACTGACAAGAAAATACGGATTGATTCAAGCAGGCGGGTCAGACATTCATCGCCGGAAAGAATTTGACCGCTTCTTGGGCGACAAATGGTTTACTGAAAAGACCATAGGTTTGGTCGAAAGAATAATGAAGCAGAGAAAGCCTAATTTGGAATGGTCGTCTTTCAAAAGATAGGGCTTTTGCGGGGTTGACCCCGCACCAATTTTACACCTGACGCTTCACACGAAGCGCGAGTGGCGAATAGCCACATCCCGCTTCTTGGGCGCAGCGCTTCGCCCCAATTCGGGGTGCAGCTATTCGCTGCGCGCACTGCGCTAGGTTATTCAGAAGTAAAATTGGTACGGGGTTGACCTTTAGCTTAAAATGAGATAACTTAAATTAATGGCAACGAAGAAGAAAAGAGCCAAAATTAAGGGGAAAGCAAAGAAAGTTAGGGCAAAAAAGAGTGAAAAAATCGTTCAAAAACCTGAGAAAACAGCGGTTTTTAAGGAAGATTTAAAGCAGAAAAGAACAAAGATTAAGATTATTGGCATTGGCGATGGGGGATCCGCCATTGTCGCTGATTTAGCCAGAGAGCTGGGGAAAATTGACTTTTGGGCGGCAAATACGGATTGGCGGAGACTTCAAAGATTTCCCTCAACGGTCAAGGTTTTTAACTTCGGAGAAAAATATACTCGGGGAGTTGGCACTGGCATGGATCCCGAAATTGGCAGGCAGGCAGCTCTAAGTGAAAAAGAAAAGATCGCCAAAATTTTAAGAGGCAGCGATCTTTGTTTTTTGATTTCTTCTCTTGGCGGCGGCACTGGTTCTGGAGCCACTCCTGTTTTTGCCAAAATTGCAAGGCAAGAAGGCGTTCTGAGTTTTGGTATTTTTACCCTTCCCTTTAAATTCGAAGGAGAAAAGAAAATAGAGATAGCCAGGGAGTCTTTAGAAAGAATGAGAACCAATCTCAACGCGACTCTGATCTTTCCGAACGAGAAAATCTTTCAGAATCTGGACAAAAACATTTCTTTTAACCAAGGTTTTTCTGCGGTGAACAAAGCCTTATCTCAGGGCTTAAAAGGTTTGATCGGGCTCGTTTTCCAGCCGGGTTTGATTAATATTGATTTTGCTGATTTAAAGACGATTCTCGAGGGAAAGGGAAAACCGGCTTATCTGGTTGATGCCGAGTTTGAAAAGGGGTCTAAGACTGAAGAAATCAGAAAGAAGGTTTTTCAAAACACCTTTTTGACTTACAGTTTTCGTCGCGCCAAAGCAATTTTATTCAATATCACCTCTGACAACAATTTGGCTCTGGGCGAGGTTTCTGAAATCAGTCAGCTCGTTTTTGGAGCCGTTCACCCTGAAGCAAAGATTATTTTTGGCGTCAGTTTCAATAACAAGATTTTAGGAAAGATCAGGGTGACCCTTTTGGCTATCGGTGGCAGGGAAAAGAGTTTTGAAAGAAATGATAAAAAACCAAAAGAGAAAAAGCCTAAAACTCTTCAAAAAAAGAAAAAGGATTCTAGCAAGGAAAAAGAAAAAACAGAACAGCAGAAACTAGACGTAAAGATAAGGCGGAATGCTCTTCAGGTAAAAGAGGAAGCCAAGGCCGAAGAAGAAACCATTGCCGCCAAAGAAAGGCTTTGGGAAACGCCAGCCATCTTAAGAAAAGAGTTTTTATCTAATTGATGTCAGCCAGAGCAGTCAAAAAAGCGGTTTTATTGGTTGCCGGGCTAGGAACCCGGTTTCTTCCGCTTTCTAAGACTATTTCCAAGGAGCTTTGGCCGCTTTTAAACCGGCCGATAGTTGACTACATTATTGACGAGATAAAGAGCTCTGGTATAAAAGAGATTATTTTTGTCATTTCTCCGGAGAATAAAATCTTGCGTAGTTATTTAAGGCGAAACCTGAAGGTAGAAGAGATTTTAAAAGAAAAAGGAAAAAAGGAGATCTTGAAAGATTTTCAAAAGCATGAAAGAAGTTTCCAGGGCCTTTTTTTGTCTTTTGTTTGTCAAAAGAAACCTCTTGGTCTTGGCGACGCTATTTTGCAGACAAAAAGCAAAGTTGGCAAGCATCCCTTTATAGTTTGCTTTAACGATGACGTTATTGTTTCTTCAACTTCTTGTTTGTTGCAGTTAATCAAAGTTTTTGAAAAATACGGCAAAACCGTGATTGCCATTAAAAGAGTTCCCAAAGAAAGAGTCGGCTTCTACGGCTCATTGAAAGTGAAAAAAGTCGGCCCTAGACTTTACCAAATTAAAGGGATTATTGAAAAGCCAAGACCGGGCGAAGCTTATTCAAACTTAGTCGTTGACGGCAGATATCTCTTGACCAGCGAGGTTTTTGATTATCTGGGAAAACCGGGATCGTTTTTTCAAGGAGAAATTATTCTGGCCAATACCCTTGAGCAAATGATTAAAGCGGGTATAATAGTCTATGGATACGAGTTTGAGGGCAAATGGCTTGAATGCGGCAATGTCCAGAATTGGCTGAAGTCGAATCTGTATTTGGCAAAACGGGAATTTAAAAACTTTAAACAAAATTGAAATGATTGAAGTTACCAAAGACATTTTAAAAAGCATTTATCCGTCAAGGCCCCTTAATGTTGGTGTCAGAAAATACGATTACGGACTTTTATTGGTGATCGGGGGATCGGAGTTTTACTCCGGGTCTCCGGCCTTGTCAACTCTGGCTGCTTTTAGGACTGGCGTAGATATGGTCAGAATTATTGCCCCAAAAAGAGCGGCTGACATTATCGCCTCTTTTTCGCCAGTCATGGCTGCCTATCCTTTGGCAGGAGATTGGCTGGAGAAAAAGCACTTGGCAACGCTTCTTTCAATGGCAGAGTCGGCTAAAGAGGTTTCTCGCGGGAAAGCAGCTTTGGTGATTGGCGGCGGCATGGGCAGGACCAAGGAAACCCAGGAAACCATTGTTGAGTTTCTGACAACGAATAGCCTACCCGCGGTTATTGACGCTGACGCTATTCATGCTTTGGCCAAAAGCCCGCAGGCTGTCAAGGGAAAGAACTCGGTCATTACTCCCAATACTTTTGAATTTTATGTTTTGACCGGCAAGGAAGTCTATCAGCTTCCCGAAGAAGAAAAGATAAAGGTTGTCCAGGAACAAGCTTTAAAGCTTCAGACAACCATTTTATTAAAGGGGAGAATTGATATTATTTCTAACGGCCAGGAAGTGGCTTTGAACAGAACCGGCAGCCCTTATTTGAGCAAGGGCGGGACAGGGGATACTCTGGCTGGAATCACCGG
>Ga0210019_1005244_pt1 | contig 10884 bp, 7 predicted proteins | sample CryGeyCG2114_020_2_FD_183969 | JGI IMG/M metagenome (GOLD analysis project Ga0210019, IMG submission 183969) | Groundwater microbial communities from aquifer - Crystal Geyser CG11_big_fil_rev_8/21/14_0.20 (SPAdes) (version 2) | ecosystem: Environmental > Aquatic > Deep subsurface > Groundwater ...
AGTTTGATTGGGTTCATACAGTAAAAATTAGAGTAGGCGGGCTTCCGGTAAATCCAAAAGGTGTTTTGAAATATGAACGTTTATTTTCAGTGGAAGGATTAATTAATGAGTATATAGAATCAGTTAGGGTTTTGCGAAATGGCAAAGTTGAAACAGTTGAGCCGCTTTCAGAAATTGAAGAGATAAGTTTTCCAAAACCATTTGAACATATGGAGGCATTTACTACATCAGGTGGAACATCTACACTGGTTAAAACATATGCCAGTAGATTAAAAAACTTGGATTATAAAACAATTAGATATCCCGGGCATGGAAAAATTATGCGTGCACTTTATGAATTAGGTTTCTTTCATGGAGAAGCAAGAAAGGTTGCCTCAAAGCTTTTTACAGAGAACATTCCGCTTTGCAAGGAAGATGTGACCCTTGTAAAAGTTGTTTTTGAGGGAGATTCAAAGAGTCATGAACTTATAATAGTTGATTATTCCACTAAAAATCCACCACTTACATCCATGATGAGAACAACAGCATTTGCAGCTGCAATAATTTCGTGGATGCAAGCACATGGCAAAATAAAAGAAAAAGGAGTAGTAACTCAAGAAAATTGTGTACCTGCAGAACTATTTATAGAAGAGCTTGGAAAAAGAAATATTATCGTTCAAGGAATTAAGTCTGAGGTTTTTTCTTAAATTTCTTTAAATTTTACAGCGTATATCTAAGTGGTTATGCACAAGTAAGCCATTTATCTTGTTCTAGAAACTCATTCCAGAGCTTTTTAACAATTCCTCTTGAACTTGTTTTATTTTTATCTAATATTAAAATAGTTTCAACATTATATGGTTTTTCCGACATTCTTTGTGTGCTAACTCGATATCTTTTATAAGTTTTAGTTACCATGGAAAGTTTTCCATCCATTGCAAAAATTTCCAAAACATCTTTTAAATTCATATGTCCATCTGTGCTGTAACTTAGAAGAATATAGTCAGAGTCTATTGTTTTAATTAATTCTTCCAGTGCATTGGTTGCTTCATCTTTATAGTTATACGCTGATCTTCTTTCTGTTCTCCAATCTGTTCTAATTGCACTTTTATTTGTTTTCTTTCCGTTTACTAAAATACACTTATTGATTTCTGGCTTGTCCCAAAGGGAAATTGTATTTAAAATATGATAGTTGCTTCCATATGGGTGCTGATTATATGGCGGATCTAAATAAGCAATGTTAATTTTTTCTGAACTCCCAGCTCTAAGCTCTAAGCTCAATTTTTGTGCATCCATCTGATAAACTTTATTCTTCGTTTTATTATTTAAAAGTACAGGAGGGACAAGTGTAAGACTACTTAATATTCTGTATAATGCGGTTCCTGTTTGTCCTCCCCACCCGTTATGAAACCCTTTAAATACACCGCTTGTATTGCTTACGTAACTTGCACTGTAAATAAGTGATGCAAGTAAAATTGATTTTTCATGAAGATTTATTTTTTCTTTCTTTTCCCACTCATTTATTTTTTCTCTTATCGCATCGATTTTCATGCCATTGTGATGCGTAAAAAACATTCTTTCTTTTTTAACATTGGGATTTAAATCATCTTCGGGGCAGTAATATTCACTTATATATCCGTGTAGTCCTTTTAGATCATTTAATTCTATATATGCTTTTTCAATACCACCTAATTTGCCAAAAGAAGGGAATTTATTTTGCTCTATATAAGCATGATTATAAAAATATGAATAAGGCTCCCAGTCATTTGTAATAACTTTAAATCCGCTTTTTTTTGCAAGCCTTGAAACAACGCCACTGCCGGAAAAGAAATCAGCAAATATTCCTTCTGTTACATTGGTTTTTAAAATAGCCTCCCAAATTAATGGCAGAAGTTTTCTTTTATTTCCAATATATGGAAATAATTGATTAAAAAGATATTCTTGAGTTCGGACGGCTGCATGTTTGCTGGATTTGTATTGTATAAGTGTGGAATTCACATATTATTAGATGCAAATTACCCTTTTTAAGTTTCTTTATATAGCACTTGTTCAAAATGCTTGAGATCTATGATTGTTGTAGTACTCTTTTTGGACCATGTATTGGATCTTCTATAACAATAGTATGATGTCTTTTACGACCAACACTTACAATTGCTATTGGTATTTCTAAAAGATCCTGAATTCTATCTAAATACTTTAGAGCATTTTCTGGAAGATCAGATCTCGATCTGCATTTGTTAGTAGATGTTTTCCATCCTGATAAAGTTTCATAAATTGGTTTTACGCGTTTAAAAATTCCTGCAGCAAGCGGAAGATCGTAATATTTACTGCCAGTGGTAATGTCTTCGTAGGCTACACAGATATTTAACTCATCTACATTGTCTAAGACATCTAATTTTGTTACTGCAATACAATCTAACCCATTTATGCGGACTGCATATCTAAGAAGTACTGCATCCAGCCAACCTACTCTTCGCGGTCTCCCTGTTGTTGTACCGAACTCTGCCCATGCAGTTCCTTTTGATCTAAGCTCATCTGCTTCTCTTCCAAAGACCTCTGTAGGGAATGGTCCTTCACCAACTCTTGTGGTAAATGCTTTGCTTACACCTATAACTCTATCAATTGATGTAGGTCCAATGCCTCCTCCAACACAAGCTCCGCCTGCAACAGGATTTGAACTTGTTACATATGGATATGTACCGTGATCCACATCTAATAAAGTTCCTTGTGCTCCTTCAAATAAAATATTTTTTTTGTTTTTAATTGCTTCAAAAATAAGTGAAGAAGTGTCGGTTACAAAAGGTTTTACTTTATCTCCAAATGCCCTATACTCATCAAAAATTTTATTTGGATCTGCAGAAGGTAAAGAATATAACCTCTCCAACATTATGTTTTTTCTAGGGACAAGCCATTCTAATTTGTCTTTTAATTCGACAGGATCAATTAAATCAGCTATTCTAATCCCAATTCGATCTGACTTATCTGCATATGTTGGTCCAATTCCACGTCCTGTTGTACCAATTTTTTTTCTTCCTCTTCCACCGTCTTCTGCCTGGTCAATTGCTAAGTGATATGGCATGGTTACATGTGCTTGAGTGCTAACTTTAAGACCACTGACATCAATTCCTCTTTGTTTTAATTCCTCTATTTCTTCAAGTAATACTTTTGGATCTACAACGGTCCCTGGTCCTATGACTGCGATCTTTCCTGGATAAAGAATACCTGAAGGGATTAAATGAAATTTATAAGTATCTCCATCTACAACTACAGTATGTCCTGCATTGCTTCCGCCTTGATATCGCACTATATAATCTGCGCTTTTGGAAAGCAAATCTGTGATTTTAGCTTTTCCTTCATCGCCCCATTGCGCGCCAACTACTATTACATTTGCCATAGCATTTTAAATCCTCTGAATTCCAAACCTACAAATGATACCAAATCTAACAGAGCTTAGAGCTTAGAGCTTGGAGCTTAGAATGAGGAATTAAGGCCTAAATTAAGCAAATTTAAGCTTTTTTCTCTTAATCTTAATTAGTTCTTTATCAAATTTTTTCTTAACCTGCCTTTATAACTTTAGAGGCTAATTTATAAGCTTCTTTATTTTAAAAAACTATTTAAGTATATAAGGGAGAAATAATGACTGGCCAAGTAGCATTGCAAGCAGCAGTTAAAGCAGGACAAAGGGTTCTTCAAAATCCTCTTGTTCAAGATGCTTTTAAACAAGGAGTTGAAGTTGTAAGCAGGAATATTCTGCCTCTGGGAAAAGAAGGCGGATTAAAACTTGTAGATGTTTTTGGAAATTTAATACAAAGTGGAACCCAGTCAGAAGCAATAGTAAGAGCACAAGATTTAGTTAGACATGTATCAAGTAATTTTGAAATTGCAAAACAGTTTTTAGGAAGAGAAGCCGGTAAATTTGATAGTGTCTTCCAACAACTAGGAGAGCTTGAAAGATTAGTTGGTAATGCAGGAGAAGGTGCAATTCAGGATGTATTACAAAAGCATTTATTAGTTGATAATCCTAAACTTGTTGATCAACTAACAGAATTTGATAGCTTAGTACAAGGATTAAAAGATAAATTTGGTGGAGCTGTACTTGGTACAGATGGAGCTAGTGCAAGTGGACTTTTAGAACAAGCGTCTGCTATAGAAGTAGGCGGCCAAAGAATTGTTGTGGATAAGCCATTAATTGATGCAACTAGAACTCAGGTTAATGGACAAAGGACAGAAGTAATTGATAAGGTTCTTGGCGGTGCAGAAGAGAAGCTTGTAAATGGTGTCCCATTAGATCAAAGAGCTGTAAAAGATATTGAGCATGTTGCAGGTGATTTTGGTGTTCAAGCCGGTGATGTTGGCAAAACTAAAACAGTAGTACCTGAAGCACATAATACAGGGCATAGTACGGTAAGTAAAGCAGACATTATTGATGAACCAATAACAGCGCAAAGTCAAGTTCAACAAAATCACACTACTAATCCAAATGATGTAAGAGTTGATGACGTGGATGTTGATGTTAAACAAGGAGCTGATGATTTTACTCGTGGACGTTCTACAGAAGAGCCACAAATAGAAACATCTGCAGATGCCAATAATGCAAATAAAAGATCTTTGCCGGAAGATGAGGTAGAAAAAGAAGTAGAGAGAAGGGTACAAGAAAGACTTAAAGAGCTTGAAGCACAAGGTGGTGTAAAATCTGGAAATATTCCGGATGATCCAATAGAGAAAATATTACATGGGGCTGAAAATATCGTTGCAGGTGAATTTGGTAACTTAAGTTCTGAGGTTGGTTTGCTTATGAAAGCAACTGGGATGACCCCTGAAAAAGTAAATGGACTCATGAGAAAATTTGTTACTCCAGAACTTAGGAAAGATTTGGAAGCCTTTCTGAAGGCACAATTGGAGGGGCACGAAAATCCACTTTCAGTAATTAGTCACCTAACTCCAAAAGAGCAACAAGGTATGAAATGGCTTGGAAGATTAGTCAATGTTGGTGCGAAGGTGCCAAGCTGGGCTTTTGATGCTATAGCGTTTGGAGGAAACCTTGTTGATTATTTTGATTGGGCTTTAAGACATTTACCTGGCGGCAAATTAATTTTAGGCATTCCATTTATGAGAAAGTTTATAACTGGCTTTGGTCAATTTGTTGGCAGATTCTCCGGGAATATTAAACTTATTGGTGAAGGTGTAAAAGACTTTCAGGGATCACTTGCTAAAACAGCATCGAATACTGCTATAGGTGCAGAAGCTGTAGTAGCTGCTTCTAGTGCAACTTCAAAATAATATATCGTATTCAGTATCTCGTATACAGTATCACGCCCAATAAGGAATTTATTTATAAAATTCATTTTGGTAATAATCTATGGAATTATTCTCTATGGATGTAACTATTGGTTACATGTAAACACAGTAATTTGATGATTGTTTATTAAAGAGGTATTTAAGTATACTTTTTTATATGGCAAGCGATTTGCAACAATATAGAGCTCAAATTTTTCAAATATCTGGATTTGCTCTTATGTCACCAATTGGGAAATTTGTTCTTGATCTAAAAGATACAAAACTTAAAGACATGGACATATGGTATTTTATATGCCTTGTGATTGCATTTATGTTAGGTTACTTTGGTATAATTTTATATTTAAAGGGGAAGAAAAGCTAGAAGAGTTAAGGAAGAAACATTATGAATAATGAGTGGATATTATATGCAACTGGACTTTTTATATTTCTAAATGTTTTTGTAATGTTTTTAATTATCTATAAAAGGTTCTCCCGTCCAGAGTCAAGAGAAAAAAAACACTAGTCTCCAGATACAACTACATCTCTTATTCTTATAGATGGTCCGCCAACTCCTACGGCAAGCCCACTTTGACCACCTTTTCCGCAACCGCCTGATTCATCCCAATACATATCATTTGCAATTCCTTCTATATTTTTTAAGGTTTGAAAGACATTACCGGTTAGATTTACATCTTTAACTGGTTCAGCAAGTTTTCCATCTCTAATCATTCTTGCTTCACCGCTTGCAAAGGTAAACATCTCACAGTTTGTTTGACCACCAAGCCAATTACCAGCCCAAATGCCAAGTTTAATACCTGATAGTAAATCTTCTGGTGAATGTTTCCCTGGTTCTATCCAGGTGTTTGTCATCCTAACAATTGGTGGAAATCTGTAATCAAGACATCTGGCATTTCCAGTTGATTTTTCACCAAGTTTTCCTGCTGTTTCCCTGCTATGTAATCTTCCAACTAAAATACCTTCTTTAATTAACCAAGTATTTTTCGATGGGGTTCCCTCATCATCAAATAAATATGATCCTCTATGATTTGGAATTTCTGCACCATCTAATATATTTAAAAAAGATTCTCCGAACTTTTTCCCAAATACCATGAACTCCTGCATATTAGGATTGTCAAAAATAAAATCACCTTCAGAAAGATGCCCAAATGCTTCGTGTACAAAAAGTCCGGTAAGTATAGGGTCTATGACAACTGTATAAGTCCCGGCTTTTGGTGATTTTAAATCTAAATGATCAACAGATCTTTTTGCTGTATCGATAATTCTTTTGTCCAGATTCTCTATTTCCTCAAATCCTTTTCTTGATCCAAGCGACTCTTGAGCTACTTGTAATTTCCCATCTTTTTTGGCAGTTGTGGAGAATCTAGCCTCAAGATCTATCCATCCATGCTCGATATAAGTACCATCTGAATTAGCAATGGTGACATTTTGTATCTTTTCTAAGTATCTGGCAGTGGAGTTAGAAATTTTGTTTGAGTATGATTTTAGTAAACCATGATAGTGGTCAAATAAATTAACCTTATCTTCAATAGAAATTGTTCTTGGATCTTTACCTGCTAGTTTTATAGGTAATTTCTTTTCTTGTGGCTTTACTGTTACAAGTGTTGTTTTTCCTTTTCTTTCGCCACCTAAAATTATTGCTTGTTTAATGGCATCTTCAATGTATTGTTTCAAATTCTTTGTTTCATTGAAAGAACAAAATCCCCATGCTCCTTTATAACAACTTCTTACATAGCCACCTGTTGCATTTGAAGAGTTTACGCTTTCTAAGCTGTCTCCAAAAAATTTAACCTGTGTGGTTTCACTATTTTCCAGCCTAATTTCCAGAAAATCTACTTTTTGTTTATATTTTTGTAATAATTCGCCAATATTGGGGTTCATAGTTATTTTGTCTCAATCGTTAAATATAATTAAAGGAGATAGTACTAATGTGAATATGGTTGAAGGATATTATATCGTTTTAACATTTTAGATGTTGATTAGATATATAAACTTTTGTGGAATGTTACAAGAACACCGTCTTATAAGTAATTGATGGATAATTTGAGATGGCAGATAGAAAAATGGAAAGCAAGAAAAAAGTACAAACACAAAATACATCAAAAGACCTGAAGACGGCTTTGCTCAATAAAATTCTTGAGCTACAGGGAAGTTCACTTGATGCAAAAGAATTAATTGGCACTCTTATAACATTTGCTCAATCACTTTTAGGGATTGATACAGTTGCAATTTACGCAAACTTTGCAAACCATGAAATTAATCTCATTAACTCTAGTCAAGGCACAAAACAATATACCCACCTGGGGCATTTGATAGAGCTTATTGCAGAAAGTGTAGATGTTCAAAGTCCTAAATACTATAACAGTTTGATTCCTGCATCTGAACTCAATATCAAAAATCTTTCTGAAGCAGAAGAAAATACATACATTTATCCAATAGTATCCCCCAATGCCAGGCAAATCTATGGGGTTGTACTCTTAACTAATTTAAGACTTCTTCCATCCAATGATGAATATAAAATTTTATTGTTTGTACTAAACTATATAACCAAAATTATCGAAGAAGCAGATCTTTCTTTTCAGGTTGATTCAAAGGACAGTAAATTAAGACTTCTTTCTGAGTTGTCTGCATCTTTAAGAGGAATGCTTAAAGCAGATAAAGCTATTGAGATAGTGTTGGATAGAATTTATAAGTTTCTAAATTTAGATGACATTTATTTTGCAAGATGGATTTCTGCGGAAAAAAGACTTGAAATAAATCATGAGATCGTCTTTGATGAAAAGCATACCTTAAAAGGATTTAATCATAAGGTAAGTAAAAACAATCCTCTTATAAAGCTCCTTATGAAAAATCAACACATGACTTATAACAATAAAAATGTAAAAAAAATAAGCAGAGTGTTTTTAGGCAGGCAAGAACCGTCTATCTTTTGTCTTATGCCGGTAATAATAAGAAATGAGCTCTTAGGTACTATTATTTGTATAAGTACAAAACCAAATGCTGAAGCAAGCATTGAAGATGTGAGGGTTGTCTTGGATATAGCTGGACAGCTTGCTGTTATATTAAATCAATCTAATTTGTACGAAGAAAGTCTTTCTACTGCTCAAAGAGAATTCTTGTTGAATTCAATTACTACTATGATACGAGATACTCTTGAGGTGCGTGGAGTGCTTGAAAAGACGGCAAGGGAAATTGGTCAGGTTTTTGGAGTTAATGCATGTGGTGCTTTTATTTGTAAAGAAGGAGAAACAGCATTTAATACTGGTAGTATTTGGGCTACTAAAAAAGACTTTGAAGAAAAACTTGCGGCAATTCCGCTTGTGGAAAATACCCCATTTTTACCTGATCCGATTATGCAAAGTATCTCAATGCCTGATGTTAATATAACTGATTTGGGAGAATATCAGGAGCTTATAAAAACTATTGGTCTTAAATCATATCTTGCTTGTTCTTTGTTGAAAGGAGATAAAGTTGCTGGGGTTTTGGTTTTAGGGCAATTTGAGCATCCTAGGGAGTGGACTAGTTCTGAAGTCCAACTATTGGAGGCAATTACAGATCAGGTTGAAATGGCTATTTCACAAGCTGAACTTCATGAACATCTTCAAAGAGCAGAAAGACAAATGAATCTTTTACATCAGGTTAGTGCAGCAATTCGAGACAGTCTTGACTTGTCAAATGTAATGGCAAGAACTGCACAAGACCTTGGCGAAATTATGTCTACAAGCAGATGCTTTATAAGAAGACTAAGCAGTGTTCAGCCACTTAAAATTCTTGCAACTGAAAAAGAATATATAAGCAAAAATCAAGAACTAAACAAAGCCGCAGATTTGATCCTTGAGTTTGAGCAAGAGTGGTTAGAGTCAATTAATGATTTGCCTGATGTAGAGCGTGCTAGTGCCATTCTTCATATTGAAGATGTAATGGAACGATATAAAAATGCCACGGAACCTTTAAAGTCAATTCTGGAAACTATTAAATTAAAAAGTTTTCTTGGTATTCCACTTGTTGCAGCTGGACAGGTAATAGGATGTCTTTGTATTCATCAGTGTGACAGAAATAGAAGATTTACTCAAAATGAAATTGATTTTGCAGGGAGAGTTGCAGCAGAAGCATCCATTGCAGTATTAAATGCAGATTTATTTGCTAAAGTTCAACATGAGGCTCAACGAGACGGACTGACAGGGCTTTATAATCAATCTTACTTTAAGACAGCTCTTCACCATGAAGTTGAGCGTGCTAAAAGAACCGGCTCAGATTTATCTGTAATTATGATTGATTTGGACTACCTGAAAAAGTTTAATGATACTTACGGACATAAGGCAGGAGATGAAGCAATTATGCTTGTAGCTGGAAAGATGGAGCAATGCTTAAGACAAATGGATATAATTGCCAGACTTGGCGGGGATGAATTTGCAGCACTACTTCCTGAGACAAAATTAGATGATGCTGAAAAAATTGCAAAAAGAATTCTTGATACATTAAGTAGAACTCAACATTCATGTGGAGATAATTTAAGTGCAAGTATTGGTGTAGCTGGAACCCCTCATGAGGAAAGAAGTAAAGAAGCTATTTTAAAAGCAATGGATGAATCTGCATATGTTTCAAAAAGAGAAGGCAGAAACAGGGTTACTTCTTCAACAAAACTTGATGAATTAGGACCTATTGAAAAGAAACCAATTGCAAGGAATGAAGAAGAAGCTAAAAATCAAGAAAAATCTGACCAATAAAATAGCCGGTTAATGTATATCGGTTACTCTGGGTGTGTTAAATATTCCGGGTAACATGTCATTGCGAGCGAAGCGAAGCAATCCCGGACATTAATTTGGAGGATTACTATATAATTTATGTGCAATGTTTAACTTGTCTGATACTATTGCTGCCATCTGTACGCCTAAAGGTGCTGGTGCTATAGCTGTTATTCGAATATCCGGATCTGATAGCTGGGAAATAATCAGTAAGATCTTTGCAAAGAATACTCAAAGCTCAGCACTCAAAGCTCAGCACTGTTTTATTCACATGCAAGCCCTACATGGATATATTTATGATGAGGGTAAACAAATTGATGAAATTGTACTTTTACCTTATAAAGCACCAAAAAGTTTTACTGCAGAAGATGTAATTGAAATATTTTGTCATGGTGGCATTCGTGTATCTGAAATGATCCTTAATGTATGTCTCAAACATGGTGCAAGACTTGCACATCCGGGAGAATTTACATTTAGAGCTTTTGTCAACGGGCGAGTTGATCTTACAGAAGCTGAAGCAATAAATGATGTAATTAATGCATGTACAGATAAAGCATTACATTCAGCTTCACAAGTTTTATCTGGCTCTTTAAAAAATAAGGTGCAAGCTTTTAGAGATAAGATTTATTCTCTAGCGACATCTCTTGAAGGAACAATAGAATTTCCGCTTGATGTTGAAGATGTTAATAGAGAAGAGCTTTCTAGTAAGTTAAAGTTTATTACGGATGAATTGGAGCATTTAATTGAGGATTCTAGTGAAGGACGTGTACTTAGAGAGGGAATTAAGCTATCTATAATTGGAGAACCCAATGTTGGCAAATCAAGTTTATTGAATAGGCTGCTTGAGAATGAAAGAGCGATTGTGACA
>Ga0210019_1005246_pt1 | contig 10878 bp, 9 predicted proteins | sample CryGeyCG2114_020_2_FD_183969 | JGI IMG/M metagenome (GOLD analysis project Ga0210019, IMG submission 183969) | Groundwater microbial communities from aquifer - Crystal Geyser CG11_big_fil_rev_8/21/14_0.20 (SPAdes) (version 2) | ecosystem: Environmental > Aquatic > Deep subsurface > Groundwater ...
AAGCTCAGGGCAAGAGGATGAAGCTGAAGAGGCCAAGAAACCTGAAACTGGCGAAAAGACAACGGAAGATCCTTCGACAAGCTCAGGACAAGACGATGAAGATGAGGGAAAGTATTTTTCAAGATAATTTATTTAAGTTTCCTTGTCATTGCGGGCTTGACCCGCAATCCAGAAATATGTTCCGTGCGCTGAAACTGGATTCCGGCTCCCCGTATCGCGGTACGGGGCAGGCTACGGCCGGAATGACAAACAATTTTTATGTACATCACTTGGCTGGGACAATCATGTTTTAAATTGCAGGATAAAATCGCGCCTGGCGGCGTGACTTTGGTGACCGATCCGTATAACGATGATATCGGCATGAAAATGCCGCATTTTGAAGCTGACATCGTGACCATTTCTCATGACCATCATGACCATAATAATACCGGCGCTCTGCGCGGCAATCCTTTTCTTATTGACACGGCCGGCGAATATGAAACCAAGGGCGTGTTTGTCGAGGGCGTGGAATCTTGGCATGACTCGTCTGACGGTAAAGAGCGGGGCAAAAATATCATTTACCGCATTGAAATGGAAGATATTTCCATCACTCATTTGGGCGACTTGGGGCATATTCTAGACGCCAAGCAATTGGAAAAACTTGAAGGCACGGACATTTTGCTTATTCCGGTGGGCGGCAAATACACCATCAACGCGGCCAAGGCCGTGGAAGTGATTTCCCAGATTGAGCCGCGGATCGTTATTCCCATGCATTACAAAGTGCCGGGGTTAAAAATTGACCTGGACGGCGTGGAAAAATTCATTAAAGAATTGGGCATAAAGCCGCGCCAGGAAGAGAAACTGAAAATTTTAAAGAAAGACCTGCCGCAGGAAGATATGGAATTGGTGGTGCTGGGGTTATAAAAAAGAAAAGCCTGATAATAAAAGCTCCGCCAAGGCGGAGTTTTTTAGTAAAATTAGCGATTTTTTAGCAACTAAAAATGCCTTTACTTATTGGCTTAATTTTGCTACAATTTAGGTAGATTTGAGCGCTTTTCAAGAGCGATTTTTAAGTGTAATTTTATGCCAAGAGGAGGCGGAAAAAAGTTAAAAGTCAGGGTGAATAAAACGACAGCCGTAAAAAGGGCTGAACCGGTTACGGCGGAGCTTGACGGCGAAAAAGTGGAGCGGGAAAAGAAATTATTTATGTGGGTGGGCGTTAGCTGCGTCATGGCGGTTATTTTCATCATTTGGCTTTTTAATTTAAAATACCAGTTTGCCACTAATGCGGATAAAAGTGATAAGAATGGCTTTAGCTGGGAACAAACCAAGGCGGAGTTGGATAAGGCCATGGCGCAAATTAAGCAAGGCATCTCCGAAATTAAGCAGACGCGAAATAGCGAGCCAGAGTTGACGGATGAGCAGATTAGCGCGCTAAAAGGTAAATTGATGAGTGAGGTGGGGACGGGAACGGCGAGTAGCACGATTAAATAAGAATGTAAAATCCCCCTAGCCCCCTTTGTTAAAGGGGGCGATACTAAATATTTATGGCGAAAAAAATAGTGAAAAAAAATAAAAAAGAAGAAAAGGCGAAGAAAGCTGAAATTGAAAAGAAAGTTGAGCCTGAAGTAATTGAGCCGGAGGGTAAAAACGGCGTGGGTACGATTCCCAATCAAATTGTGGCCAAAAAAGAAATGACGGCTTACGGCATGATTGAGCCGCAACCGATCAACGCCGAGATGCGCCAGTCCTATTTGGATTACGCCATGAGCGTAATCGTGGCGCGCGCTTTGCCGGACGTGCGCGACGGGCTTAAGCCGGTGCATCGCCGGATTTTATACGCCATGTGGAGCATCGGCTTAAGGGCCGGAGCCAAATTCAGAAAATCAGCCACGGTCGTCGGCGAAGTTTTGGGCAAATACCATCCGCACGGCGACACCGCGGTTTATGATTCCATGGTCAGGATGGCGCAGGATTTTTCCATGCGCTACATGTTGGTGCGCGGCCAGGGAAATTTCGGCTCCATGGACGGCGATAATGCCGCGGCCATGCGCTATACCGAAGCTAAATTATCCGCCATCGCGGAAGAGCTGTTATTTGACATAGAAAAAAATACGGTTAATTTCGCGCCCAACTTTGACGGCTCGCAGTTTGAGCCTTTGGTGATGCCGGCCAAACTACCCAATTTGCTTTTAAACGGGACCATGGGCATTGCCGTGGGCATGGCCACTAATATTCCACCGCATAATTTAACCGAACTGGTGGCAGCGATAGAGCATTTGCTGGATAACCCCGAAGCCACGGTGGAGGACTTGATGCAGTTTGTTAAAGGGCCGGACTTTCCGACCGGCGGCATGATTTTTAACAGAAACGATATCCTCCAGGCCTACGCCACGGGCAAGGGCGGTATTGTCATGCGCGGTATCGCCGAAGTGGTGGAAAATAAAAGCGGCAACTTCCAGATTGTGATTTCCGAGATACCTTATCAGGTTAATAAAGCCGTTTTGGTGGAAAAAATCGCCGAGCTGGTCAAGGATAAAAAATTAGAAGGCATTAAAGATTTGCGCGACGAGTCGGATAAGGACGGCGTGCGGGTAGTGATTGATTTAAAAAAAGACGCTTACCCGAAAAAGATTTTAAACAGCTTATTTAAGATGACGCAACTACAGGAAACTTTTCACGTCAACATGCTGGCTTTAGTGGGCGGCATTCAACCCAAGGTGCTCACTTTAAAAATGGTTTTGGAAGAATATATTAAACACCGGACTCACGTGGTGAAGCGCCGGACCCAATACGATTTGGACAAAGCGCGGGAGCGGGCGCATATTTTAGAAGGCTTGATGATCGCCCTAAACCATATCGACGCGGTGATTAAAGTGATTAAAGCCTCTAAAGACAAGGAAGTGGCCAAAGTTAATTTAATGAAAAAGTTCAAGTTGACCGAGCGGCAGGCGATAGCGATTTTGGAGATGAAACTGGCGACTTTGGCCAATTTGGAAAGATTGAAAATTGAGAACGAACTGAAAGAAAAACGCGAATTAATTAAAAAATTGGAAGCGATTTTAAAATCCGCCGTTAAAGTCAAAGGCATTATTAAAAAAGAAGTTGCCGACTTAGTGGCTAAATTCGGCGACGAGCGCCAGACCAAAGTGATGGCGCACGGGGTTAAAGAATTTTCCACCGAGGATTTAGTGCCCAACGAAGAGGCGGTGGTGATGATGACGCGCGACGGCTACATTAAGCGCCTGGCGCCGGGTACTTTTAAAGTGCAGGGCCGCGGCGGCAAGGGCGTCATCGGCCTGACCACCAAAGAAGAGGATATGGTGGATTTTATGTTCACCATTTTAACTCATAATGACATTTTATTTTTTACCACCAAGGGCCGGGTATTCCAGCTCAAGGCCTACGAAATTCCGCAGGCCGCCAGAACGGCGAAAGGCACGCCCATAGTGAACTTTTTACAATTGGCCGGCGGAGAAAAAATCACTTCAACTTTGCCGCTGGACAAATTGAGTAAAAGCCAGTATTTGTTTTTTGCCACGGAAAAAGGTTTGGTGAAAAAAGTGGAAATCGGCGCTTTCGCCAACGTCCGGCGCTCCGGCCTGATTGCCATTAAAATTAAAGACGACGATAAATTAATCTGGGCCAAGCCCACCGCGGGCGATGACCATATTGAATTGGTAACGGCCATGGGCCAAGCCATCAGGTTTAAGGAAACCAACGTGCGCGGCATGGGACGAAACGCGGCCGGCGTGCGCGGCATCAAGTTAAAAAAACAAGGCGACGCGGTCGTAGGCATGGGTATTATTAAGAACGACAAAGAGAAAATCAAAAAATATCAGGTTTTGGCCATTACCGAAAACGGCTTTGGCAAACGCACGCCCATTGGTTTGTATAAAGTTCAGGGACGCGGCGGCTCGGGCATTAAAACCGCCAAAGTGACTTCTAAAACCGGTAAATTAATTAACGCTTTCGTGGTTAACTCCGAAAGCATGGCGGAAAAAGATTTGATTATCATTTCGGAAAAGGGGCAAGTTATTCGCTTGCCGTTTAAAAGCGTTTCCCAATTGGGCCGCGATACGCAGGGCGTTCGCCTCATGAGATTTAAGGAAGAGGCGGATAGAGTGGCCTGCGTGACCTGGGTGTAGGAAAGAATTTTTGAATTTTTAATTTTGTAATTTTATAAATAATTTTTATTATCTAATTTTTAAAAATTAAAAATTATTAAATAATATGCTAAAAATTTTAATTGTGGAGGACGAGGAGTTTTTGTCCGACATGTATAAAATAAGGTTCGAACAGGAGGGTTATGAAATTTTAGTCGCTCGCGACGGGTTGGCCGGTTTTGAACTGGCCAAAAAGGAGAAACCGGATTTAGTGCTCCTGGATTTAGTTCTGCCGCGATTGGATGGTTTTAAAGTTTTGGCAAAAATAAGAAAAGAACCGGACATTAATAAAATAAAAGTTTTTATTTTATCCAATTTGGGACAAACTGATGAAGTTGATAAGGGCCTGGCCGGCGGCGCGGATGGCTATTTCGTCAAGGCCAACTTAACTCCGACCCAGCTGACGGAGAAAGTTAACGCGATTTTTAATAATCCGGCCGCGGCCGGGAAAAAACCGAGCCAGGGTAGGGCGTCGGACCGGGTAGCAGCGGAAACGCCTCTGCCGGAAAATTCAGCGAAAATTTTATTGATTGAAGACGAGGAAGCCATCGTCAACATGTATAAGCTGCGTTTCCGAAAAAGCGGTTTCGTGATTGAAGCGGCCAGAAACGGCGCTTGGGGGTTGAAATTAGCCAGAGAGAAAAAATACGACGTGATCATTTTGGACATGGTGATGCCGGCCATGAACGGCTATGACGCGCTTAAAATTTTAAAAGCCGACGCCAGCACCAAAGATGTGCCGGTGATAATTCTTTCTAATAGCGCTCAAGACAAAGACATTGAAAGGGCGAAGAAGCTGGGCGCGGCCGCCTGTCTGTTAAAATCTTCCATCACGCCAGCCAAATTGGTAGGCGTGGTCGAGAGAATATTAAAATTTTAAAAATTTTTTAAAACATGATAAATGTCAATAAAGATTTGTGCATCGGTTGCGGCACCTGCGAGGCTTTATGCCCGGCTGTTTTTAAATTAAATGCCGAAGCTAAGGCCGAGGTCGTTAGCCAAGCCGATGCTGGTTGCGCTAAAACGGCCGCTGAAAGCTGCCCGACGCAGGCGATTAAAATCAAGTAAGAATATGTTGAAATGGAAAAAAAACGAAGAAAATATTGTATTATCATTAACCTGGTTCGCCCGTTTTCTTTTTGTCTGTTTGCTTATATTTGAACTTTTAAATGTATTAAAGATTTTGCAGTTCAATTTGGATTACACTTGGCTCGGACTAGTTGTTACTTCATTGGCGTCTTTTTTTGTTCTTGAAATTACCGCTTATAAATACCAAAAGATAAAAGGACATCAGTTGCATTGGTCAATGTGGCTGATTGTGGTGGCTGGGCTGTCGTTAGATGCGGCCGGAGATTTTTTTCATCTCTATAGTGAATTTATGTGGTGGGACCAATTTGTTCATACTTTCGTGAGCGCGGTCGTTGGTTTTACTTTATTTATTGTTATTAATGCTTTTTGGATAGACAAATTTAAATTCAGCCTGCTTTTTAGTACTGGTCGTCTTAAACTGTCTCTTTTTTTAGCGGCTACGACCACTTTGTCCCTATCAGCTCTTTACGAGATTGAAGAATACGCCGAGGATGTTTTGTTTCAGACTAACCGTCTGGGCCCTGGCGCAGACACGGCCAATGATTTGTTTTGCAATTTAATCGGCGTTTTAGCGATAGCGTCGTTTGTTTTAATTTATTATTCATTAACTCGTAAGAGAGAGGTTTTTGAGTAGAGTTAGATTTATGAGAGGCGCGTCCTTTAAGACCCTAATCAAAGAGACGAGAGGGGTTGTTTTTTATCGGTTGAAATGCTAAATTTTTTATATGAATTTAGCGGGAATAAAAAAATTAGATATTCCAACTACCCCCGGCAATTACCAGTTTTATAACAGCCAGGGCGAAATAATTTATATCGGCAAAGCGGCTAATTTAAAGTCGCGCGTGCTGTCGTATTGGCAAACCAGCGCGGCCCACACGCCGGCCAAGAGTAAAATGGTGGCGGAAATAAGAAAAATTAAGTGGATTAGTACGGACAGCGAAATTGAAGCGTTGCTGTTAGAAGCTAATTTAGTGAAAAAATATCAGCCGTATTATAACGTGCTCCTGCGCGACGACAAACGTTTTGCTTACATTAAAATTTCTTTAGACGATGAAATTCCCGGCGTATTTATGACCAGGACTATTGATAAGTCCGGCAAATATTACGGCCCGTTCACTAGCGCTTTGGCGGTCAGGGAAACTTCGCGGGCTTTAAGAAAAATTTTTCCCTACTGCGCCGAAAGAAAAAGAAAGAATAAACCCTGTTTTTATTATCAAATTGGCCTTTGCCTGGGGATTTGCGCCGATATTGTCAGCCGCCAGGATTATCTTAAGCGGGTAATTAAGCCGCTCGTAATGTTTTTGGAGGGAAAGAAGAAGGTAATAATTAAGAAGTTAGAAGCAAGAATCAAGAAGCTGGGGAAAATTGAGCCTGACAGTAACGAATTGGCCAGGTTAAAATATGAGCTTAAAAATATGAAGCAGGTTTTGGAGAACTCCCGAGTTTTAAGCGTGGGAGAAAAATACGCCAACGACGTGGTAGAGCTGGCTAAATTGCTCGCTTTGCCCAAAGCGCCGGAGCGAATTGAAGGTTATGATATTGCCAATATTTTCGGTAGAGAGGCAGTGGGCTCTATGGTGGTTTTTTCCGGTGGCGAGCCGGATAAAAATGAATACCGGAAGTTTAAAATTCGCCTGGGGCAAGGCCAAGCCAACGACACGCGCATGCTGGCGGAAGTTTTAGAAAGAAGATTTAAGCATAGTGTCGCCCCCCTTTTTAAAGGGGGCGAATGGCCCATGCCCGACTTAATTGTAATTGACGGCGGCAAGGCGCAATTAAACGCGGCCATAAGGGTTTTAAAAAAGCGGAAGCTGGAAATTCCGCTGGTCGCCATAAGCAAGGGTTTAGGTTTACGCTCCTCTATCGCGCCGGATAAATTATTTTTTCCCGGAGAGACCAAACCATTGGAACTGCCTTTGGCCTCGCCGGCTTTGCACCTAATCAAGCGCGTGCGCGACGAAGCGCACCGGTTTGCTATTGGGTATCATCGGAAATTAAGAGGGAGGGTGGCATTTAATTAGAGTATGCTTTCGTGCATTTTAGCTTCAATCTGGCGCGGCGTGATGCCGTGTTTTTTGTTATAATCTTCCTGAACGCGGCGGCGGCGCTTGGTTTCATTGATGGCATAGCGCATGGCCGGTGTGATTTTATCCGCGTACATAATGACCTGGCCTTCAAGATGTCTGGCGGCGCGGCCCATGGTCTGAATTAGTGAGGTTTCGTTTCTTAAAAAGCCGGCCATATCCGCGTCTAAAATAGCGACCAGCGAGACTTCGGGCAAATCCAGGCCTTCGCGCAAAAGGTTGATGCCTACCAAAACGTCATATTTGCCCAAGCGCAGGTCGCGTAAAATATCCACTCGCTCCAGGGTTTCTATCTCGCTGTGCAGGTATTGCACTTTAATTTTTTTTTCGGCCAGATAGCCGGCCAGCTCTTCGGCCATGCGTTTGGTTAGAGTAGTGACTAAGACCCTTTGGCTTTTATCGGTTCTGATTTTTATTTCTTTAATTAAGTCTTGAATTTGCCCCGAGCTCGGCCTAACTTCTATTTTCGGATCCAAGAGGCCGGTCGGCCTGACCAGCTGTTCCACCACTTGCGCTGAATTTTTAATTTCATAGTCCGACGGCGTGGCGCTTACGTAAACGACTTGCTTTAATTTTTCATTGAACTCTTCAAAATTAAGCGGCCGGTTGTCGCGCGCGCTGGGCAATCTGAAGCCGAAATCAATTAAGGTCTGCTTGCGTGATTGGTCGCCGGCATGCATGCCGCGGATTTGCGGCAGGCTGACATGCGATTCGTCAATAAACATTAAAAAATCTTCCGGATAAAAATCTATTAAGGTTTCCGGCGGCTCGCCCGGCGCGCGGCCGGTTAAGTGCCGCGAATAGTTTTCTATGCCGTTACAATATCCCACCTCTTCCATCATTTCCAGGTCGTAGTTGGTTTTTTTCTCCAGCCGATATGCTTCCACAATCTTATCCTGTTTTTTTAGCTCTTCTAATCTTTTGGCCAGCTCGGCACGGATATTTTTTAAAGCCCGTGCCATTTTTTTTTCCGGAGTGATGAAATGTTTGGCCGGCAGGATGGTGAGGCAAGGGAGAGGAGTGGCAGAAAAATCCCCCCTACCCCGTTCGGCTGAGCGCTCACGACGAAGCCCCTTTGTCAAGGGGGGAGGGGCGAGAGAAATTTTTTCAATGACGTCGCCGAACATTATGATTTTAACCACGGCTTCGCCCGTGGCCAGATGAATGCTCACGGTATCGCCTTTGGCCTGAAAACTGCCGCGTTTAAATTCAATTTCATCGCGAACGTATTGGATGCCAACCAGCTGGCGCAACAACTGATTGCGCTTGATGGTCTGGCTGACCCGAAAATGCTGGCTCATGGCCTGGTAATCTTCTTTTTCGCCCAAGCCGTAAATACAGGAGACACTGGCCACGATTAAAACATCCCGGCGGTTAAGCAAGGATTGGGTGGCGGCATGGCGCAGGCGGTCGATTTCCTCGTTAATGGTGGCTTCTTTTTCTATGTAAGTATCGGTTTGCGGGATATAAGCTTCGGGCTGGTAATAGTCGTAATAGGAGACGAAATAATGCACCGCGTTTTCCGGAAAAAATTGTTTGAACTCGCCATAGAGCTGGGCGGCCAGAGTTTTGTTGTGGGAGATTATTAGCGTGGGCTTCTGGATTTTGGCTATGACCGCGGCCATGGTGAAAGTTTTGCCCGAGCCGGTCACGCCTAAAAGCGTCTGGCCGCGATAACCCTTTTTTATGCCGTCCGCCAGTTTGGCGATGGCCTCGGGCTGGTCGCCGGTAGGGCGAAAATCGCTTTTTAAAATAAATTTAGGCATAAGCTAATAATAATCCCCCCAACCCCCTTTATCAAGGGGGATTTGCGAAGTGTCTTATCGCGAAATCGCGGGAAAACTTGATGTTAGCACGACGACAGTGGCTCGTGTGGCTTTATGGCTGAATAACGGCGCCGGCGGCTACCGGCTGATTTTAGACAGGCAAAACTCTCATCATAACTCTTCTAATGCTTTTAAGAAGAGTTGAGTTTTTATTTTAATATAATCAAACCTCCACCCTTCTTGGAAATAAGAAGGTGCGAGAAGTTTAAAAGACTTTCTTGCCCTCGGGTTTTTTTATTTTGCATAGATTGTAATATTATAATATTTATATTATTAGTTATTTTTATTTAAAATTAGCTAAATTTAATGATTTCTATTGATTTATTAAAATTAATATTTGCGTAGTTTTAAAAAATAAGGTATAATATTATTATGCAAAATAAAGAGTTAATAACAATTAATCAAACCTCGCAAATATTAGGAGTTTCTATAGACACGCTTCGCCGTTGGGATAAAAGCGGAAAATTACCGGCCATTCGTCTAAAAATCTCCGGACACAGATATTATGATAGAAATTTATTGGCAGAATTGATGCCAAGGCTGGATATTTATAAACTGGTTTTAAAATGGGCAAGCGGCAAAACTGCCGTTGAGCCGCTGACTGATTTTTATTGTCCCAACAGCTCGATTTTTCAGGCGCGGCTGTCAAGATTTGAAACCGAGCTTATTAAATCCGGTGTATTGCAAGATAAATTTTCTCTTTTAACTTCCGTTACCGGAGAAATCGGCAATAACGCCTATGACCATAATCTTGGAAATTGGCCGGATATTCCCGGAGTATTTTTTATTTATAATATAAATAACCGGCAGGTGGCCATCGCCGATCGCGGCCAGGGGGTTTTAACTACCTTAAAAAAAGTCAGGCCAGATTTAATAAATGATCAAGACGCTTTAAAAATGGCTTTTACTGAAATAATATCCGGGCGGGCGCCGGAAAGTCGTGGTAACGGATTAAAATTCGTCAGGAGAATAGTTATCGATAATAAATACGACCTTTTATTTAAAAGCGGCCAAGCCGAATTAAGGATAAATAAAAAAAGCAATGGCCTTAGCATAGTTAAAGCGAAAATTCCGATTAATGGCTGTTTAGCGTTAATTAAGTTTTAATCGTGTACTAATAAATAATATGATAATCCAACTAAAAAAATTCGGCGTGACTTTAACTTCAAGGCAATTAGGCAAAGAAGCTTTGTCCGCTTTTAAGCCTTCTTTAGCCGGCGCTGGCGAGGCGGAAATTATCGAGGTTGATTTTGACGGGGTTAATACTTTTTCCCCGTCTTGGGGCGATGAGTTTTTAACTCCGCTGGTAAAAAAGTACGGTGATAGATTTATTTTAAAGTGGTCCGATAATCCGTCGGTAATTTCCACCTTGAAATTATTGGAAGAGGTAAACAAGTATAGATTGAATATTATTTGAGCTCAATCGGAAAAGCATAATCCGATGAGCACGGAAATTAATCTATAGCCAGCCACCGCGTTAACGGTGGTTTTTTTATTGAAAATTAGGCTTGCCATTTCGCTGATTTGCGAAGCCTGGATGGTTGACCGCATGGAGGCGATAACATTTGGCAAATCGCTCTCTGCTATCAGGCGCAATGCGGCAACGACCAACGGAAATGCTCCGTTGAAAGCACGAAACTGGTTATGTTTCACCTGATCAAGGCTATCCAGACTTACCGAAAGCACGAAGCGCTGAAAGGATAAATCCTCAATTAATGCCAGGTGCTCTTTCGT
>Ga0210019_1005249_pt1 | contig 10874 bp, 10 predicted proteins | sample CryGeyCG2114_020_2_FD_183969 | JGI IMG/M metagenome (GOLD analysis project Ga0210019, IMG submission 183969) | Groundwater microbial communities from aquifer - Crystal Geyser CG11_big_fil_rev_8/21/14_0.20 (SPAdes) (version 2) | ecosystem: Environmental > Aquatic > Deep subsurface > Groundwater ...
TTAATCGGTAAGAGTAAAGCTGATCTGCCTAAAGACGGAGTGATAATTTTGGAACATGACGTTAACGAGGCGAAGAAATTAATGGATAAAATTAACGATTTGGCCCAGCAAATAATTGCCGATTCGACCAAATATGATGATCAGGGTTTTTGCCGGGAGTATTTTGAACTGGCTAGAGTCGGTTATAGAATGCTGGATAAATATCCGCCGGTCGGCATCCCGATAAGTTTGGAAAGGGCGGGTTTGGTGACGACCAGGTTGGCACTAAATTTAGATAAAGATGCGGTAATTGATAATGAGGTGGCGGTAGTGACCAAGCGGACCCATTTGATCGGCGAGCCGGAAACGAATTTGTCGGTGACCGTCCAGTGGCGCGACCGGGAAAAATTAAAAACTATCGACGGTCAGGAAATTTTGCTGTCAGATTTTGTCAATCCGGCGTCCGGGTCATCCGGTTTGGCCTTGGTCGTAGCCGCTAAAGAGTTGGGTGTTAAACCAATTCAGATAAATCACCGGTCGATCAGCTGTACGAGGCAAGGTGTAATTTTCGTCAGAAAAGCCTTGCAGGAATGGGGTATCAGCAGCACGTTTTATTCGGTCGGTGAGTGTGACGAGTTGAACGAAATGTATTATTTAACAGGTGGTCGGGCGGTGGCCGATGCCGGCCATGTTTTGCGGCATTTTTTACCGAAGTGGTATATAATGTAATTATGTTGAAAAATAATAATTTTACTAAAATTTTAAAACCGTTTATTAACCAATGGGTAGCTTTGTCAGAGGATGGAAGAAAAGTAGTCGGTAACGGAAAAACACCTAAGGAAGCGTGGGAAAAGGCGCAAAAAAAAGGCGAGGTTAAACCAATTTTGACCTTAGCGGCGGAAAATTACGCTTACTCAGTTAGCTAATGAAGTTCAAGTACAGTAAATTTTCGGCTCAACCATCGGCGGCTTTTCCTGACTTAAAAGAAGTTTGGCGGCCGGTAGTGCCGGTGACTATTTGCCATAACAACCAGGAATATGGATATTTAGCTTTGGTGGATTCCGGGGCGGACTCCTGTATTTTTCATGGTTATATCGGTGACTTGTTGGGAATACGGGTTAGGGAGGGTAAAACCGCGCCGCTTTATGGAGTTACCAGTGGCAAAGGGGAAGTGTTTTATCATCAGGTCGAGCTGGCAATCGGCGGCTGGAAAATCAAGAGTAAGGTTGGTTTTTCATATGACTTAAAATATCCATTGGGTATCCTAGGGCAATACGGATTTTTTGAATTTTTCAGCATAGTTTTTGATTTAAAGAAGCTGGTGGTGGATTTACGACCAAAATACCTATGAAGAAAAGAAACATAAAACTTGATAAATATGAACAAGGTATTGAAACAGCCCTGGGAAAGGGCGAGTTTGTCAGATCTCCGAATTTTACCGCCACCAAGAGAATGTTTGAGAATGCGGCAAAAAATAATAAGAATAAGGTTGAAGATTTTCTAAGTTTAACAAAAACCCTAAAGTTCCCTAGTATGACTGATAGTCAAATAAAACGAGCAATCAACAAGGGCAGGGTATAACCTATGTTAGTATTCTCCGGTTCGTCTAACCAAACGCTCGCAAAAAAATTAGCCAAGGAATTGGGAACGAGACTGGGAAAAGTAGAATTGGCTCGGTTTTCCAACGACGAAGCCCGGATATGGATTAATGAAAGCAATCCCGGGAAAACCGCGGTTTTAGTTCAATCATTATCCGCCCCGACCGATCAAAACTTAGTCGAGTTTTGCCTAATCGCCGATGCCCTGCAGCGTTTGGGAGTGAAACGGATCGTGGCCGTAATTCCTTGGTTGGGTTATTCCAAACAGGATAAAGTTTTTCGGCCGGGTGAGCCGCTATCGGTTAAAGTTATTGCCAAAATGCTGCAGGTAGTCCCCTTGGAAAAAGTGATTACTTTTGATCTGCACAATTTAGCCATTCCCGGATTTTTTGAAGTGCCGGTGGTTAATTTGTCCGGCCGGAAAGTTTTCCGGGAGATATTTTCCAAAAGAATCACTGATCGGACGGTGATTGCCGCGGTCGATGCCGGTTCGGTTAAATCCTCGGAGAGATTCAGCGAGGATCTAGGCGGCGTACCCCTGGTGTATATGAATAAAATCCGGGATCTTACGACCGGTAAAGTGGTCTATAAAAGTATGAGTGAATCAGTTGAAGGCAAAACGGTATTAATTAAAGACGATTTGATTTCTACCGGCAATACGTTAGTGGAAGCGGCCAAGTTTTTAAAAGCCAATGGTGCCGGTGTTATTGATGTTTGTGCCACACACCATTTATATGTTCCCGGCGCCCAGGAAAAACTAGATAACAGCCCGATGAATCAGATTATGGTCACCGATACGGTCGAACCCAGGTCAAAATCGAAAAAACTTAAGGTTGTTTCGGTGGCCAAAATGATCGCCGAAGAAATTAGTATTCCTGTTTCTATTCGCAAAGCTTTCGGCATTGATGGGGCAACAAAAGCGGTTTTAGAGAAAAAAGGCGATAAAATGATCATCAAACCGCAAAAAAGTTTTTGGCAACTGTCAGGTGGAATGAAATCTAAAATCAAGTTGACTGATAAACAATTAAGAGCCGCTCGCGATTCATTTGAAACTAGCTGGGCACAGGAATGACCATTGAATTAATAGATACCAATATTCTCACCAGATTTTTTATCGGAGACAGCCCTGATCAACATCGGCGGACAGAACAAGTTTTTAAGGAAGCAGAAATAGGGAAAAGAAAACTAAAATTATCTGCCTTGGTTGTGGCAGAAGTAACTTATGTTTTGGAATCTTTTTATAAAAGTAAAAGACAAGAAATTGCGCAATTTTTAAAAGTATTCATAAGTCAGAAATGGTTGGCTGTTGAAGAAAGAAAAATTATGCAGTCTGCTTGGCAGTGGTATTTGAAAGGTTTCCATTTTGTTGATAGTTATTTATTGGCTTCTGCCAAGATAAATGGTGAAAAAATCTTAACTTTTGATAAAAAGCTAAAAAAAATTGCCGCTTGACAGTTAACGCCTAAACCGATAAAAGTAAATTAGGGCTTGAAAAAGGCCCTTTTTTATTGGGCAGAAAGGAAGGAATGGGAGAATTTGTCTCGAATGTCCCTCAGGATGCAGATATTGAACTTCATGATTGGCAAGCCCCACCAGAAGTATATGTTTCAGATGAAACAGCGTCAACAGAACCAGCACCAACGGTACCAGCAGAACCAGCGGTATAGTGATATAATCGTTTATGGCGCTTGATTTTTTGGCCAAAGAGTTTTTAGAAGAAGCCAGGGTGTTAAATGCGGATAAGGGGTATATTTCCGTTCCCGGTTTTAATTTGCGGATGAAGCCGGCGGTCTTACAAGCGGCCGGTAAAGCAATCGCCAAAGAGTTTAAAAAAGATCAAGTCGAAATCCTCCACGGCATTCCCCATTCAGGTAATTATCTGGCAACCGCGGTGGCGTTGGAGTTGGGCGGCGATATTCGCCTGCACAGTTCCCGTAAAGATCAGAATATTCCCGCTTCCTGGAAAGATGTTTACCGCCAGGAAGTCCGGTCATTTACCACGTCTTCAGCCGGGGTTGACGTGTTTTCCGGGATCAATTTATCGTTTGTTAAAAAAGGCGACCGGGTGCTGGTTTTAGACGACGTTTGTGCCCGGGGAGAAACCGGCTACAAAATTGTCAAAGGTTTGCAGGATCGCGGGGTTAAAGTTGTTGGCTTTGCGGTTTTATTCGATAAAGTTTTTCAGGGCGGGCTGGAGCTGGTAAAATCATTAGGCGTTAAAGTTTTTTCCTGCGTCCGGGTAAAGGCGATTACTAAAATGGGACAAATCCAATTATGGACTGGTTAACTAAATTAGAATTAACTGAACTGCACACCCACGTAGGCGCGTCCGTGTCGCCGACGATGCTCTGGGAAATGGCCCACAACCAGGGGATTAAACTGCCGACTAAAGACTACTGGCAGTTTGAAAAAATGATCACTTTACAGCATAAAGAAAATTTAAATGACTATTTGAAAAAATTTGAACTGACAGAATTGATCCAGTCGTCTCCCGAAGCCATGTTTACCGCCATAGAGACGGCGGTCTCCGGGGCTTTCCGCAAAAATAACATTACTACTTTGGAATTGCGCTATAACCCAATTTACCGGAACCGCCGGGGGGAGCGGGACCTAGACCACACGATTGTGTTTTCTCTTCAGGGCATGGAGCGGGCGATGCTTAAGTACCCCGTCCGGGCAGGGGTGATTTTATGCATGGACCGCCGTTTACCGGTAGCCGCTAATAAGATTATTGTCGAAAAAGCGATCAAGTATAAAAATCGCGGCGTGGTCGGGATCGATTTGGCCGGTTCGTACGATGGATTAATCAAAGCCGGCATGATTAAAGATTTGGTGAAAGAGGCTAAAGCCGCCGGGTTGGGGGTAACGATTCATACCGGGGAAACGCCGGATGTTAAAGAAATGTGGGAGGTGGTGCGGGAGCTTCAGCCGGATCGGATCGGCCACGGCATTGCCAGCGTCCGTGACGTTAAATTAATGCGCTATTTGGCCCAAAGCAAGACGGTTTTGGAAATTTGCCCGACGTCTAATATCAATACCAAGGTGGTCAAAGACTATGCCGGGTTTAAGCAGATTTTCCGCCGTTTGATTGAGCATGGAGTTAAATTTACGATCAATACTGACGGTTCGGAAATGCAGCAGGTGAATTTGCGGGAGGAATTCCGGCGCTTGCTGGCCCATCGGGTTTTAAGCCAGGCGGAATTAATTAAGGCCAATTTAATTGCCAAAAAATCCAGTTTTATCAATGACTAAACTTTATTTAACTTACGATGACGTGCTGTTATTGCCTAATTTTTCCGAAGTAACGCCTTCAAGAACAGACCTTGAAGGTAAAATACCGATCATCGCTTCGCCAATGGATACGGTTTGTGAAAAAGAGATGGCTTTGGCGATCGGGCGGTTAGGCGGCTACGGCATTATTCACCGGAATTTGCCGATTAACGAGCAGGCCGATCAACTAGCGTGGGTTTTAAAACAGAAAGTCGGATGCGGTGCGGCCGTCGGCGTCGGGCCGGACATGAAGCAGCGGGTGGAAATATTAGTGAAAGCTGGTGCCAAAGAGATTTGCGTGGATAGCGCCCACGGTCATACGAAACATGTGGGCGAGGCGGTGAGCTGGATTAAAACATTCCACCCCGGGGTGGAATGTTTTGCCGGCAATGTGGCCACGGCAGAAGGGGCGGCCTTTTTATTTAGAGCGGGTGCGGATGCGGTTAAAGTCGGAATGGGACCGGGGTCGATTTGTACTACCCGGATTATGTCCGGCATGGGCGTGCCGCAACTATCGGCGGTGATCGACTGTGTCCGGGCGGCCAAAAAATTCAAGGGTAAAATTATTGCCGATGGGGGGATTAAAACTTCCGGGGACATGGTTAAAGCTTTGGCCGCCGGGGCCGATGCGGTCATGCTGGGATCGCTTTTAGCCGGAACTGATGAAGCCCCGGGTAAAAAAGTTAAAATTAAGGGCAAATGGTTTAAATATTATCGGGGTATGGGTTCAGCCGCGGCGATGAAGCACGGCAGTGCCGAACGTTATGGTCAAGCCAAAACTGCCAAAAAGTTTGTGCCGGAAGGTGTGGAAGGGCTGGTGGAATATAAAGGGAAATTAGCGGATTTTATTTATGAGTTTATCGGTGGTTTGCGTTCCGGCATGGCCTATTTGGGCGCCAAAAATTTAAAAGAATTGCGGCAAAAAGCCAAATTTATTCAAATTACCCCGGCCGGTTGGAGTGAATCCAAGCCGCATTCTATTTATGATTATCGTCATTGATTTCGGCGGCCAAACCTGTCATTTAATTGCCCGGAGAATAAGAGAATTAGGGGTTAAGAGTGAAGTTGTCTCTTACAAAATCTGTAATTCGGCTAAACGGCCGTTCAGTTCAGTTAAAGATTTGGAAGGAGTAATTCTGTCCGGCGGGCCCAGTTTTGTTAACTTGCCGGATTCACCCACGGTTAATAAAAAAATATTTGAATTGGGGATTCCGGTTTTGGGGATTTGCTACGGCATGCAGCTGATGGGTAAACTTCTGGGTGGTAAAGTCGGCAAAGGCAAAGCCAAAGAATTTGGAGTAGTTACCGGCAATTTGAATCAGTCAATTCTATTTGACGGCGAGACCGGGAAGCAGCCGGTTTTGATGAGTCATGGCGATCAGGTTTTAAAATTACCCAAAGGTTTTAAAAATATTGGCAGTTCAAAAGACGTTGCCAACGCGGCCATGTTTAAAGATAATTTTTATGCGGTTCAGTTTCATCCGGAAGTGGTGCACACTAAAAACGGGATGAAGATTTTACATAACTGGCTGTTTAAAATTGTCAAAGCTAAAAAAAGCTGGAACCACTTTAATTATTTAAACAATCAACTTCAATTAATTAAAAAGCAAGTTGGCCAAGATAAAGTGATTTGCGGTTTATCCGGCGGCATTGATTCGGCGACGGCATCAGCCATTGTCGGTCTGTCGGTCGGTAAACAATTAAGAAATATTTATGTGGATACGGGGTTAATGCGCGCTGGTGAAACCGAGCAAATAAAAAAAGCTTTCAGTAAATCACTGATTGTCATTAAAGCCGAAACGCAGTTTTTAACAGCCTTAAAAGGCGTCATTGATCCGGAAAAAAAACGGAAAATTATCGGGGAGTTATTTATCCGGATTTTCGAGAAAGAGGCTAAAAAATGGAGAGCAAAATGGCTGGTTCAGGGAACGATTTATCCGGACGTGATTGAGTCAGCCAAACTGCATGATGCAGCCGAGACGATTAAATCCCACCATAATGTCGGCGGTTTGCCGGAAAAGATGGATTTTAAATTAATCGAGCCATTGCGGGAGTTATATAAAGACGAGGTCCGGCAAATTGCCAAGAAACTTAATTTGCCCAAAACCTTGATTGCCCGCCAGCCGTTTCCCGGCCCGGGATTGGCGGTGCGGATCCGCGGCGAAATCACCCGGCAGCGTTTGGAGCGTTTACGGCAGGCAGAAGCAATTTTACAAGAAGAGGCCAAAAAATTTAAGTTGCCGGAGGGGATTTGGGTGACCGCCGGAGGGGATTTGGGTGACCGAAGCAATTTATGTGCCTTTGTCAACTACCGGCGTCAAAGGCGACGGCCGCAGCTGGGACGAAATGATCGCCATCCGGTCATTGACCAGCGTCGATGCGATGACGGCCGACTGGACCCGCTTGCCCTACGATTTATTAGCCGAAGTTTCTACCCGGATCGTTAACGAAGTGCCCGGTATCAACCGCGTGGTTTATGACATTACCACCAAACCCCCGGCAACGATGGAGTGGGAATGATTACGGTGATCGGTAATATCGGTTCGGGGAAGACGACGTTGACGCCGATTATTGCCAAAAGACTGAAAGCTAAAACGGTCATGGCCGACAATTTATTTCAAACCGTGGATCCGTTCCGCGAGCTTTATTTAAAGGATTTAAAGCGCTGGGCCTTGGCCAATGAGTTATGGTTGACGCTGGAGCGGGTTATTCTGGTTAAGAAATATTTGCGTACCCATAAAGACAAAAAACTGGTGGTGGACTCCGGATTGCTGATGAGTTGGGCTTACACACACGGCCATTATCTTTCTGGAATTATCACTAAAGATGAGTGGCAGCTTTACCGCCGGTTATTTGACCGGGTAGCCATTGGTTTATTTACCAGTTCGGTGGTCGTAGCTTTGGAGTGTTCGGTCGAAACCTTAATGAAGCGGATTAAAAAACGCGGCCGCCAGTTTGAACTGGAATATTATAATCCGGTATATTTAAGATGTATTGATAAGGGTTTGGCCAAGTTAAAAGAAAAATTAAAACGTAAAGGGATTCGGGTAGTTTCGATTAATGAAGAGGCAGCGATGATGAATGGTAAAGGTGAGGTTGAAGTAAACTTAGCAAATTATTTAAAATGACAAAATCGCCGACTTGATATTTAGGGTTTAAGCCGCCGGTGGCCGGGCACGGGTAGTAATTGACACGGTTAATGAATAAATGTTAAATTGATCCATCATGGTTTAAGTTTTCTTCTTCACGAGTTGGGTTTAGAATTTACTTACAAGGAGTTTTTATGGATAAAATTTTTTCAATCATTGCGCGCGAGAAAAAGAGGCAAAAAGAACAGCTGCAGATGATTCCGTCGGAAAATTACGCGTCCGCGGCGGTGATGAAAACGGTCGGTTCCTGCCTGATGAATAAGTATGCCGAGGGTTACCCAAACCGGCGTTATTACCAGGGCAATGTTAATCTGGACGCGGTTGAGGATTTGTGCCGGGAGCGGATTTTAAAAGCCTTTGGTTTGGATGATAAAAAATGGGGCGCTAATGTCCAGCCGCACTCCGGCTGTGAGGCCAATCTGGGAGTTTACAACGGCCTATTAAAACCGGGAGATAAGATTTTGTCCATGTATCTGCCTGATGGCGGGCATTTATCCCATGGCTGGCCGGTGACTTTGGTGGCCAAGATTTTTAAAGTTGAGTTCTACCATGTGGATAGAAAAACCCAGGTTTTTGACTATGATCAAATTGAGACACAGGCTAAAAAATTTAGGCCCAAATTATTAATTTCCGGCGGCACGGCTTACCCGCGGACGATCAATCACAAAAGATTAAGCCAAATTGCCAAAAGCGTCGGCGCTTATTATATGGCCGATATTGCCCACGAAGCCGGTTTGATTGCGGCCGGGGCTCATCCGTCGCCGTTCCCTTTTTGCGACGCGGCCACGTTTACCACCCATAAAACTTTCCGCGGCCCACGGGGGGCGGCGATCATTGCCCGGGCGTCTTTAATGGACAAAATTAATTTTTCCGTCTTTCCCGGTTTGCAGGGCGGGCCGCACTTGCATACGATTGCCGGTATCAGCGTGGCGGCGGCGGAACTGGCGACGCCGCAGTTCCGGGCATACGCCCGGCAAGTCATAGTCAATGCGCAAGTATTGGCTAAGGAATTAATCAAAGGCGGTTTGAGCGTGGTTTCCGGCGGCACGGATAAGCATTTAGTTCTGGTTGATCTGCGGCCGCAAAACTTGTCCGGCTGGACGGTTGCCTGGGCGCTGGAGGTGGCCAACATCATTGCTAATAGAAATACCGTACCGTATGATACTGCCTCGCCTTATTATCCGTCGGGTTTGCGCCTGGGAACGCCGGCCTTGACGACCCGAGGCATGAAAGTTAAAGAAATGATAAAAATTTCCCAATGGATTCTGGCCGCGGTTAGGTACGCGCAAAAAGTAAAATTGCCCCAATCAAAATCAGCGATAAAGGCCGACCGGCAACTGGCGGCAATAGGCAAAGAGGTTAAAGCTTTCGCGTTAAAGTTTCCCGTTCCCGGCCTGCCTGCGCAGGCAGGCTTATGATCAGGAATTGGCCGCTTTTATACCGGGACGTCTTGTTAACCGGCAACCTGGATTCCTGCGTCGGCGTTTGCAGTTTGTGGACCGAGCGGTCAATCGTCCAAAAAATAATCAATGACCCCAGCCGCTACGCGGTCATCGGCAACTTGTACTCTGCCCAGGGGATTAATGCGATGATCCGGAACATTATGGCCAATCCCCGGATCCGCTACCTGGTTTTATGGGGTTCGGAACTGTCTTTATCCGGCCATAGTCTATTGCAGTTGATGCACCAAGGCATTGATAAAAATCGGAAGATTATTAACGGCCGGGGAGAAATCGAAGCCGAAATACCCCATGAAATTATTGATGAGTTTCGGAAAAATATCGAGGTGATCGACTTGCGCGGCCGGCACATGGATCAACTGAAAACCACGATCACCGCTTTAAAGCCTAAGCCGCCGTTTGCAATCAAAGCCCGGATTTTTAAACCGGCCAAAGTGGTAAGCCGGATTCTGCCGTCGGAAAAAGTCGGCTTCCGGGTTGAAGGCCAAAAAGTGGCCCAGACCTGGTTGAAGATTTTGAATTTAATCGACAAATACGGTTTGGTTAAGCACAGCCGCTACTCGCAGAAAAATCAAATTCGGGAAGTTTTGAACCTGACTGCCGTGGTGACGGATGAGGATCCAAACCAAGTTTATTTTCCCGATTACCTGCCGTTTTCGCTGACGGAGCTTAAAGCTTATTACGCCGAGTTTTTAACCGCCCGGCAGACACCGGGAACGGCCTACAACTACGGCCACCGGTTAAGAAAACATTTCGGCATTGATCAAATTCAAAAGATTAAAGATTTAATTAAGACCCGGCCGGATTCCAAGAAAATGCTGGCGGTCACCGCCGACGTTAAGCTGGACTGGGGCCGGGCGAATAATGGCGATACGCCTTGCCTGACTCAAATATTAGGCAGTATTTACAATCATCAGTTTTATTTAACCGCTCATTTCCGCTCGCAGGACATGGTTCACGGCTGGCCGAGAAACGCCTTGGCCTTGCGGCAATTGCAGGCGGATATGGCCAAAAATTCGGGCTATAAACTGGGCCCGTTAACTTTGATTACCCATTCGGCGCATATGTACAGCGACGATTTCAAGCTGGCCAAAGATATTTTAGAGAAAAATTTTGTTAAAGAATCCGGCTATACGTCGTCGGTGCATTTTGAGTTTGACCCGCGGGGAAACATGGTAGTGGAAGTCGTGCCTATGCCCAAAAATAAAATCTGGCCTTCAGATAATGCCTTAGCGGTTAACCGGGTTTTAAGGAAAGTTAAGGGTAAGGGCCGGATGATTCGGGCGACATTATTTGCTCCGGATGGCGGGACAGTCGTCAAGGTGTTCGAGGGCCGGACGGCCCAGGAAACCGCTTGGCAGATTACCGACTTTGGTTATTTAGCGATCCCGTCTCACTCGATGTACATTGGCATGGAA
>Ga0210019_1005252_pt1 | contig 10870 bp, 10 predicted proteins | sample CryGeyCG2114_020_2_FD_183969 | JGI IMG/M metagenome (GOLD analysis project Ga0210019, IMG submission 183969) | Groundwater microbial communities from aquifer - Crystal Geyser CG11_big_fil_rev_8/21/14_0.20 (SPAdes) (version 2) | ecosystem: Environmental > Aquatic > Deep subsurface > Groundwater ...
CCGCGCATCCGCCGCAGATCACCGACTACGGCCAGAGCGGGCTGATCGCCCACGTCAATTGCTCGCAGCCGCGCGCGGGCATGGCCTTCGAACATTTCACGCCGCAAGGCCCGATGGCGCTGCTGCCCTATCTGGACGGCTACGAACTGGTGCTCACCGCCGCGCACAACAGCGCGCAGGAAATGCTGAACTGGGACGACGCGGCCTTCCTCGCTTTTCTGCAAAAACATTTCGGCGACCGCGGCTGCGACACGTTACTGGCGCAGCCAGCCGATTGCGGGAGCAGCTGCCTCGCCGCTCCTCCCGCACCAGAAGGCTACGCCACGCCGTGTCGGAGCGGCGTCGGCATCTTCACCGCCATCGGCAAACGCAGTTGCTACCCGCTGCGCCTGAAACGCGCACCCGACCTTACCTTCCCCCACACCGTCCTCATCGGCAACGCCGCGCAGACGTTGCATCCGGTCGCTGGTCAGGGCTTCAACCTCGGATTGCGCGATGCGTGGGAACTGGCACAAGTCATCCTCGACCACGCCCCGGACAACATTGGCACCGCCGCCATGTGCAAAGCCTACCGCGACTCGCGCCGCCTCGACCGCAACGCCGGCATCCGTTTCACCAACGGCCTCGTGCGCCTGTTCTCCAACGACCTGCCCCTGCTGGGGCCCCTGCGCTCCGCCGCGCTGTCCCTGCTCGACCACCTGCCGCTGGCGAAGAAGTTTGTAGCGAAGCGGATGATGTTCGGGGCGAACGGCTGAATCCGGCCATTGCCGCCATTGCTCTATCCTGAAATAAGCTGCCGTCCAGCTTCGGAATTGCACAGGGCCACTCAAAGAATGGTATTAGGTACAATGCCATAATACTAAGGAAGGTCTGATTAAGTCCGTCACACCGGCGAAGGCCGGTGTCCAGTTCATTGAAAACACTGGATTCCGGCCTTCGCCGGAATGACGAATGAGGACTTAATCAGAGATTCCCTAACGGGTGCAGCCCGAAGCCTTTTGCCTATGAGTCTGATCAAATCTCGAAAACGCGTCGCTGACCACGGAGAGGTATTCACTCCCGCTTGGATGGTCGATGCCATGCTCGACCTCGTGAAGGACGAGTCGGAGCGCATTGATTCTCGCTTTCTGGAACCGGCATGCGGCAGTGGTAATTTTATTGTCAAGGTCTTGCAGCGCAAGCTCGCGGCCGTCGAGAGGAAGTTCGGGAAATCTGATTTCGAAAAACAGCACTATGCGCTTCTGGCGCTGATGTGCATCTACGGGATCGAGCTTCTGGCAGACAACATCGCCGAGTGCCGTGCAAACATGCTGGAGATTCTCACCGAATATCTGGACATCGACGAGACAGATGACCTGTGCCGCGCCGCTTTCTATGTGTTGTCGCAGAATCTGGTTCATGGTGATGCCTTGACGATGTGCCTCAGCACTGGCGAGCCGATTACTTTTGCCGAATGGGGCTACTTGGGCAAGGGCAAGTTTCAGCGCCGCGACTTCCGCTTCGACACCCTGACCCATTCGTCGGCCTACAGTCAGGAAGGGACGCTCTTTGCCCATCTCGGCAAACACGAGATATTCATGCCGACGAAGACCTACCCGCCGATGACGGTGAGCGAGCTGGCTGGTGGCAAAGGGGAATGACCATGGCGAAAATCAAAATGAAAGACGCAGCAATACCCCTTTATGGGCATCTCTATTAATTCGTCTCACCGGCGAAGGCTGGTGTCCAGTAAATCAAACAGACAATGCAAGGCGCTGACAAAAAAGCATTTTAAATAAACCGCTGGATTCCGGCCTGCGCCGGAATGACGGAATTTGAATTTATAGAGATAGCCTTATGCCTATTGAATACGAGGGGCTGGGGTCAAATTATGGCGGATTCGCCACAGTTGGAAACGGGGGTTTCTGATGAGCAAGAACAGCCAGATTGTTGTGTTAAATGAAACCGTCCGCATCCAGAGAATGGATCAGGATGATTATATTTCGCTGACGGATATCGCCAAGTTCAAGAATCCCGATGATCCGAGGTTTGTCATTCAAAACTGGATGCGTACCCGTTCATCCATCGAATTTTTGGGTATTTGGGAGCTGCTGAATAATCCGGACTTTAACCGTATCGAATTCGACACGGTTAAAAATCAATCTGGCAGCAAGACCGCCATCCATCAGATGAAGCTGCTGTTGGCGGATGCGGGCGCACGGCGACTGGAAGGGAAGCAGCCATGAGCGACAAGCCGGTGCGCCTGACCGCGCCCCCCGAAGGTTATGCCGACTGGTTGGCTGATCTCAAGGGTCGCATCCACACCGCGCAGCAGCGCGCCACGCTGGCGGTCAACCGCGAGCTGGTTTTGCTTTACTGGCAGATCGGGCGCGACATTCTGGCACGGCAGGCCGAGCAAGGCTGGGGGGCGAAGGTGATCGAGCGGCTGGCGCATGATTTGCGCACCGCTTTTCCTGATATGAAAGGGTTTTCGCCGCGCAATCTCAAGTACATGCGTGCCGCCGAGGCGTGGCCGGAGGCTGAATTTGTGCAGCAGGCTGCTGCACAATTGCCGTGTGTTCACAATGTGGTGTTGCTGGACAGGTTGCCCGATGCCGAAACCTGCCGCTGGTATGTGTGATTGATGAACAGGAAAACCAGTCAAAACCAAAGTTGATTCGCACGATGGGACTGGCATAATCAAGTGACACCCCTAAGGAGATAAACCATGAACATGGACTTCAAACCCTATATCACCCGCGACCCCTCGATCTGCGGCGGCGAACCTGTCATCACCGGCACTCGGATAACAGTGCGCACCATCCTCGCCAGTCTGGCAGAAGGGATGAGCACGGAGGAGCTCTTGCTGGATTTTCCGACGCTCAGCCGTGATGCCGTGCGCGCCGTTGTTGCCTTTGCGGCAGTATCGGCAGAAGAAGACCTGCCTTTGTCGGCAACCCCGGTTTTGGCATGAAGATCAAGCTCGATGAAAACCTGCCCGCGAGGTTGGTGCCCATTTTGCATCAGCATGGACACGACGTTGACACCGTACCCGATGAGCACTTGAGCGGCAGACCGGATACGGAAATCTGGCAGGCTGCGGGCACGGAAGGCCGTTTTCTGATCACCCAGGACCTGGATTTTTCCGACACCCGCCAATTCGCGCCCGGCACACACGCCGGTTTGTTGCTGGTGCGTTTACGTGAACCGGGTGCCCATGCCCTGATGGAAGCCATCAACGCCGTTGCATCCGAAATCGCTGATTGGGCTGGCTGCTTTGTTGTCCTCACCGAAAACAAAATACGAATCAAGCGCCCATGACGATTGTTGCCGCGCGTTTCCACAAGCTGCTCAATGAGTTCAAACTGGAGAGCAAGAAGTCATGAGCGAGCAAGTTGCCTTCACCCTGCGCGGTCGCAATCCGGATGTGCTGACCTGCATCGCCAACCTGTCCAACGACGTGGTGTTCACCCCGCCGGAGTTCGCCAACCGGATGCTGGATACCTTAGTCTGCGCGTGGGCGGCCAGCCACAACGGGGCGAACCTCTGGGCGGACAGAACCGTGAAATTCCTCGACCCGTGCACCAAGTCGGGCGTGTTCCTGCGGGAAATTACCAGCCGTCTGAACAAAGGTCTCACAGACGAAATGCCGAACCTTGAAAAAAGAGTCAATCACATCCTGACGAAGCAAGTGTTCGGTATCGGCATCACGCATCTCACCAGCCTGCTTGCCCGCCGGAGTGTGTATTGCTCGAAGCACGCCAATGGATCGCACTCTATCGCCAAGGGCTTTAACAATGAAGCGGGCAATATCTGGTTTGAGCGTACCGAGCACACCTGGGCTAACGGCAAGTGCACATTTTGCGGCACCAGCCAAGCGGTGCTGGATCGCGGCGAGGAGCTGGAAACCCACGCCTACGCATTCATTCACACAGACAACATCAAGACTCGGATGACCGAGTTGTTTGGAGGCAATATGCAATTCGATGTCATCATTGGGAATCCGCCATATCAGTTGGACGACGGCGGCTTTGGCAAGAGTGCTGCACCGATTTATCAGTTGTTCGTGGAGCAGGCCAAAAAGCTCGAATCGCGTTATCTGTCTCTGGTGATTCCAGCGCGCTGGTTCGCTGGCGGCAAAGGTCTCGATGAATTCAGAGAGGCTATGCTTACCGATAATCGCTTGCGCTCCATTGATGACTACCTCAGTGCGGCGGATGTATTTCCGGGCGTGGGTCTCAAAGGTGGCGTGTGTAACTTCCTATGGGAACGGGATAACCCCGGCTTCTGCCGCGTGACCACCCGCTTCAAAGATTGGCCGGTTTCGACCGCCACGCGACGGTTGCTTGAACAGGGCGCGGATGTGTTCATTCGATTCAACGAAGGGCTATCCATTCTCAAGAAAGTCGTTTCTGTCGAAACAGGGCAATCTGAAACTCTCTTGCTACCAGAAAGTAAGCGATTTGATCGGCTCGTCAGCTCCAGAAAGCCGTTCGCCCTTGAAACAACTTTCAAGGGCAAGGCAACAAAGCGCGCTGGTGATGTGCTCATCTACCAGAACGGCGGGACAGGGTACGTCGCCAGAAACTCCGTGCCGTCTGGCACTGAACTCATAGACAAGTGGAAGATTTATGTTGGCCGCGCTGCGCCCGGCACCGGCAATCGCGACACCTATCCACATCGCATCCTCAGTACGCCCTTCATTGGTGAGCCGGGCAGCATCTGTTCCGAAACCTATTTGTGCATCGGCCCGCTCGATTCCAAGAGCGAGGCCGAGAGTGTTTTGTCCTACCTCACCTGCCGGCTGACGCGCCTGCTGATTCTTCTGCACAAACCTTCGCAAGACACCACGCGCAAGGTTTACACCTTCGTGCCCACGCAGGATTGGACTAAACAGTGGACGGATGCTGACCTCTACGCGAAGTACGGCCTGACGGTCAGTGAGATTGCCTTCATTGAAAAGATAGTCCGCCCGATGGATCTCGCCAGTGATTTGTTCGAAGATGTCACGGTAGTCGAAGAAGATGACTAAGCCCAAGCGGCAGATTTCTGCGGAAAAGCCGGATGCGCTCTTCGGGCGCGTCGTTTCCATCCTTGAGCAGGCGCAGGGCAATGTTGTCCGGGCAGTGAACACCAACATGGTGTTGGCCTACTGGTTGATCGGGCGGGAGATTGTCGAGGCCTTACAGGGTGGCGAGGAGCGGGCGGAGTACGGCAGGCAGGTTTTGGAAACGCTGTCTCGTGCCTTGGCGGAGCGCTATGGGAAGGGGTTTTCTGTCACAAACCTGAAGTACTTCCGATTGTTCTATCAAGCCTTTGCTGACCGCTTGGCAATTCGTCACCCGGCGGGTGACGAATCTGTAGCGCCCATGATCGAAGAGGCACCGTCGATGAAATGCTACCCGGCGGGTAGCGAATCCTCGCACGGCTTTTCGCCCCAACTCTCCTGGTCGCATTACCGCGCCCTGATGCGCGTGGAGAATGTGGCTGCCCGCGATTTCTACGAGCGGGAAGCCAGCGAATGCGGCTGGTCGAAGGCGCAACTGGAAAGGCAGATTCACAGTTTTTACTATGACCGGATTGTGGCCAATCGCGGCGAGAAGGGGCTGCTGCCCGCAGGCAGGGAGCGCTTGCCCGGCGAAAGGGTTGAGCCATCCCACCTGCTCAAGTCGCCGATGGTGCTGGAGTTTCTGGGGCTTCCCGATGCACATGATCTGCATGAAAGCCGACTCGAACAGGCGATTATCGACAACCTGCAAAACTTCCTGCTGGAACTCGGCAAGGGGTTTTCCTTTGTCGCCCGGCAAAAGCACATCCGCTTCGGAGACGACGATTTCTACATCGATCTCGTTTTCTACAACTATGTCCTGAAGTGCTTTCTGCTGCTTGATCTGAAAATGGGCAAGCTCACCCATGCCGATGTCGGGCAGATGGACGGCTATGTCAGGCTTTACGAAGACCGGTTCAAAATCCCCGGCGACAATCCCACCATTGGTCTGCTGCTCTGCTCGGACAAAGGCGAGGCGGTGGCCAAGTATTCGATCCTGAACGAGAGCAGGCAGATATTCGCTTCGAAATACCTGCCCAACCTGCCAACGGAAGAGCAACTCCGGCTGGAGATCGAAAAAGAGCGATGCCTCATCGAATCCGCCCTTGAGGACCGCGACAATGACTAAGCCCATCGAGGAAATCCTCGCGCCCAAGCCTGAAGCCCGCCCACGCATCTACGCCTACTCGATTGACGACAAGGCGCACAAAGGTCTGCTCAAGGTGGGGCAGACGACGCGCAATGTGAAGCAGCGCGTCGCGGAGCAGGTGAAGACCGCCGCCATCAAGAACTATCGCATAGAGCTGGACGAATCCGCCGAGCGCGACGACTGCACCCTGTTCAGCGATCACGATGTGCGCATGGCGCTGAAGAAGAAGGGGTTTGAAAACGTCGAATTGGAGTGGGTGCGTTGCTCGGTCAAGGACGTTAAGACCGTGCTCGCCGAGCTGCGCACCGGCCAGAAATTCACAGGTACGCATCACGAAACTTTCCCGATGCGCCGGGAACAGCTTGATGCCGTAGTCAAGACTTCCGACTACTACCACTCGATCTGGGCCGAAAACAAGGATGCCGTCCCGCGTTTTCTGTGGAACGCGAAGATGCGCTTCGGCAAGACCTTCACCGCCTACCAGTTGGCGAAGAAGCTGAAGCTAAGCGGGTGCTCGTGGTGACGTTCAAGCCAGCAGTCGAGGATGCCTGGCAAAGCGACCTTGAATCGCATGTTGACTTTGATGGGTGGCAGTACCTGTCGAAATCTTCCGGCGGCGATCCGACACAGATCAACGCCAGGAAGCCGGTGGTCTATTTCGGTTCTTTTCAGGACCTGCTCGGCCGCGACACGGCGGGCAACATCAAGCCCAGGAACGAGTGGCTGCACACGGTGAATTGGGACCTTGTAGTGTTCGACGAGTACCACTTTGGCGCGTGGCGCGAGACCGCAAAAGAGCTGTTCGAGGGCGAGGAGGAGGCCGTCGCGAAGAAGGAGGCCAGGCTCGAATATGCTGCCGGACTTGAAGACATGAACGAAGACTTCACCGTGCTCTCGGAGAAGGAGACCGAGTTTCTGCCCATCACCACACGGGCTTACCTGTACCTCTCCGGCACGCCGTTCAAGGCGCTGTCCACGGGGGAGTTTATCGAGGAACAAATTTTCAACTGGACGTACACCGACGAGCAGCGTGCCAAGGAAGTGTTCGCCGCTACGAATCCGGGCCAGCGAAACCCCTACGGTGCACTGCCGCAGATGCGATTGCTGACATATCAAATGCCGGACGAGCTTCTGGCCATTGCGAGCGGCGGCGAGTTTGACGAGTTCGACCTCAACGAGTTTTTCGCCGCGACCGGCGCGGGCAAAACCGCAAAATTCAAGCATAAGAGCGATGTGCAGAAGTGGCTGGACATCATCCGTGGGGGCTATGCGCCCAAATCGGTCGAGCATCTGAAGACGGGTACGCGGCCACCGTTTCCGTATTCGGATGTGCGCGTGCTGCCCTATATGCAGCACGCGTTCTGGTTCCTGCCCAACGTCGCGGCCTGCCATGCGATGGGAAACCTGCTGGCGGAAAAGCATAACGTCTTTTGGCATGACTACACAGTGGTCGCCGCCGCAGGCGCCTCGGCGGGCATCGGGCTGGACGCGTTGCCGCCGGTGCGCAAAGCGATCGGGAGCGGATTCGACACCAAGACCATCACGCTCTCGTGCGGCAAGCTCACCACGGGTGTCACCGTGGCGCAGTGGTCATCCATCTTGATGCTGCGCAATCTCAAGTCACCCGAGACCTATTTTCAGGCTGCATTCCGCGTGCAGTCGGCGTGGTCGATCAAGAATCCCAACGGCGACAACCCAAACGAGGAGGAGATACTCAAGCCCGTGTGCTTCGTGTTTGACTTTGCGCCCACCCGCGCGCTGCGGCAACTCTCGGAGTACGGGATCGGCCTGTCGCCCAACGAGCCGAACCCGGAGAATGCGGTTAAAGAGCTCGTATCGTTCCTGCCCGTGCTGGCCTATAACGGCGCGAACATGGCGCAGATTGATGCGGGCAGCATTCTCGATATCGCGATGGCAGGCACCTCGGCTACGCTGCTGGCACGCAAGTGGGAGAGCGCAATGCTGGTGAACGTGGACAACGACACCCTGCGCCGCATTCTGGACAATGCCGAGGCGATGGCCGCCGTGGAGCGTATCGAAGGCTGGCGTTCGCTGGGTGACAATATCATCGAGACCATCATCAACAAGAGTGAGAAGGTCAAGGAACTCAAGAACAAGGCGAAAAACAAGGAGCTGACGGAGAAGCAGAAAAGGCAACTCACCGACGAGGAGAGGGAATACAAGTCCAAGCGTAAGTTGGTTCAAGAGAAGTTGATCAAGTTCGCCACCCGCATACCGGCGTTCATGTACCTGACCGACTTCCGCGAAAACACGTTGCAGGATGTGATCACCAAGCTCGAACCGGACCTGTTCCTGGCGGTCACCGGATTGACGGTCAAAGACTTCCACCTGCTCGTCCGTCTCAAGGTTTTCAATACCGAGCAGATGAACCAGGCCGTCTTTGCCTTTCGTCGTTACGAAGATGCGTCACTTCGCTATACGGGAATCGAGAGCCATGAGGGCTTAAGACACTATGGGCTATACGGCACCGTGGTGGCAAAGGTTTGAAGGGACGGTTAGTGGAGCGTCGGGCGCACGAGTGGTCCATGGCAACTCCTTTGCCCCGCCCAAGAAGGCGAGAGCCTGCTTGAAGATCTAGTTCATCAGAAAGTTTCGGCGCTGGTCGCGCGGTGCCACGGAACCGTGGTATTGAGTGTCCGCTATTGAAATCGAACTGCTTACGTTCCGGGTTAGCAACAGTCATTCAACTTCATCCGATTCACAACTCTTCATCCGATTCACAACTCTTATGCCAGTCGCTTCAACAGCTTCTCATGTATCCCGCCGAACCCGCCGTTGCTCATCACCAGAATCTGGTCGCCTGATTTTGCAACAGCAGCGATGGCCTCGATCAGTTCGTTGAGGTCGTCCTTCACCACCGCCTTGTTGCCCAGCGGGGCGAGCGCACCGCGCGCATCCCAGCCCAGATTGCCCGCATAGCAGAAAGTCAGGTCGGCATCTTTCAGACTGCTTGGCAGCGCGTCTTTCATCACGCCCAGTTTCATGGTGTTGGAGCGCGGTTCCAGCACGGCGAGGATGCGCGCGTTGCCGACCTTGCGGCGCAGCCCGGCAACGGTGGTGGCGATGGCGGTGGGGTGGTGCGCGAAATCGTCGTACACCGTGATGCCGTTGACCATGCCGCGCACTTCCATGCGGCGCTTCACATTCTTAAATGCGGCGAGCGCCGCCAAACCTTGCGCCACTGACACTCCGGCATGCCGCGCCGCAGCCAAGGCAGCCAGCGCGTTCAGGCGGTTGTGTTCGCCCAACAAGTCCCATTGCAGCGTGCCTTGCACCTGACCGTTGAACGACACCTGCTCGTTCGCGCCGATCTTCCAGCCGTCGTCGCTGCCAAATTTTTCCACCGGTGTCCAGCACCCGCGTTGGAGCACGCGCGCAAGCGATTCCTCGCGCCCGTTGCAGACCACCAGCCCGTTGCCGGGCACGGTGCGCACCAAGTGGTGGAACTGCGTTTCGATGGCCGCGAGGTCGGGGAAGATGTCGGCGTGGTCGAATTCCAGGTTGTTGAGGACTGCGGTGCGTGGATGGTAGTGCACGAACTTGGAGCGCTTGTCGAAGAAGGCGGTGTCGTATTCGTCGGCTTCGATGACAAAGAATCCCCCACCCCCGTGATAACTCCCTCGCCCGCTTGCGGGAGAGGGTGAGGGGAGGCGCGCCGAGATACCAAAGTTTTGTGGCACGCCGCCGATGAGGAAGCCTGGGTTCAGGCCCGCATGTTCCAATATCCAGGCCAGCATCGAAGAAGTTGTGGTCTTGCCGTGGGTGCCCGCCACGCCCAGCACCCATTTGTCGCGCAGGATGTTTTCCGCCAGCCATTGCGGGCCGGAGACGTAGGGCAGGTTGCGATTGAGTATTTCTTCCATCAGCGGATTGCCGCGCGATACCACGTTGCCGATGACGAACACATCCGGTTTGAGTTCAAGCTGCGCCATACCCCAGCCTTCGATCAATTCGATGCCTTGCGCTTCGAGTTGCGTGCTCATCGGCGGATAGACGTTGGCGTCGCAGCCGGTGACGCGATAGCCGGATTGTTTGGCGATGGCGGCAATGCCGCCCATGAAGGTGCCGCAGATGCCGAGGATGTGGATGTGTTTTGGTTGGCTCATGTTCAATTCCAATTTTGTCATTCCGGCGCAGGCCGGAATCCAGCGATTAGACAAACTCCGCGAAGCGGCACAAAACCCAAGAGCCTATTTAATAACTGCGCTGGATTCCGGCCTCCGCCGGAATGACGACTAGGTTCTAAAAATAAAATACACCGCGCCCATCAGGCACAGTGCCGCATACAGATAATCCAGCTTCAGCGGTTGGTTCATGTATAGCACGGCGAACGGCACGAAGATGGATAGCGTAATGACTTCCTGCAGGATTTTGAGCTGGCCGAGACTCAACTGCGTGTAGCCGATGCGGTTGGCCGGCACCTGAATCAGGTATTCGAACAGCGCGATGCCCCAGCTCACCAGCGCCGCGACACACCAGGGCGAGGTCGCCAGATTCTTCAGATGGCCATACCAGGCAAAGGTCATGAACAGATTGGAGACGGCCAGCATCAACGCCGTGATCAGGAGCGGATTGGAAATCAGGTTCATTTGCGTTGTGGGACGGTTGCCGACGATGGCGCGCATTGTGGCGCAATTGCTTGCCGCCGACCAGCGCGCCACTGGCAGGGATAA
>Ga0210019_1005256_pt1 | contig 10862 bp, 9 predicted proteins | sample CryGeyCG2114_020_2_FD_183969 | JGI IMG/M metagenome (GOLD analysis project Ga0210019, IMG submission 183969) | Groundwater microbial communities from aquifer - Crystal Geyser CG11_big_fil_rev_8/21/14_0.20 (SPAdes) (version 2) | ecosystem: Environmental > Aquatic > Deep subsurface > Groundwater ...
ATTAAAAACACCTTTCATGAAATGAAGAGTTTTGGCGAAGGAATTCAGGAGATTAAGAATTAGTCCTCTTCTGGCTTATTTTTCAGTGCAATCTCCAGAGCGTCTACTGTTTTAGGGAGGACTGCTCCAAGCTTTTTCAGTTCACGATACGTATGATTCTCACGTTGGAGCATCACATCGACGGTACTGTTTACCCCTGTCATGTAAATATATTTGTCTTTTTCATACAAAATTTCAATAATTTCATTCATAGCCTCAATACCATCAAGGTCAATAAAATGCACCTCTCTCATACGAAGAACCACGCTATGATACTGTTTGAGTGGACGCTCAAACCGAGCAATGTGCGCCTGACAGTTTATGTATGCGAGCGCACCTTTGAATGAGTATACCAAAACATGTTCAGAACCTTTCAAATTGATGAGATCTTCATGACTCAATGGCTTTGCTTGCTTGAAATGCTTACTATTAACAAGAAGATCGTACTCTCCTTTTGAAAGGCGCTCCATAAATATGAGTAAAGCAAGAGCTGTCCCAAAGAGAATCCCGATAATCGGATCTTCATATACCGTGATGGATGCAACAATGATTGCAAGTAGAAACCCTTTGGAATCGTACTTTATATACCGAATGAAATGCTTTTTTTCAACCATACGAACTGCAACAAAGACAAGAATAGCTGCTATTACGGCAAGAGGAATATACTTGAAATAGACAAAAAATATAAGCGAAATAACAGCAATCGCAACGCTACTTATTATGGCTGACGTGTTGTGCGTCGCACCAGACTTGATATTGAGTGACGTCCGCGCAAGCGCAGCGGTTGCAGGAATTCCTCCAAAGATACCCGCGACTACATTGGCAAGACCTAACCCAAACATCTCTTTCCGCGGCTCATGTTTTGTCTTTGTCATACCGTCTGCAATTTTTGCCGAAATCATAGTTTCAAGAATTGAAATTACAGCGACAGTAAAGGCTGTTATGATAATTGGTGAACTCATGTGAAATTCAGGTCGAATAAAGAACGTTGCTTGAATATCGCCAAACTTCGTCTGAAGGGTATCTAACTGCAACGGAATTATATGTTGGCTCCCGAGGTACCCGAGGAGTATCCCAAACGGCGTAAGTAAAATTGCCCCAGGAATTTTGGGGACAAGTTTTGAACAAGTAAATAAAAGAGCCAGAAAGATAGAAAAGATGACGAATGCCAAAAGAGATGTCTGATCTAAATGCATTACCGTTTCGAAAAGATTGTCAATAAACTTTTCATGTTTTTCAAGTCCGCTGATGCCGAGCGCAAAATTTGCTTGATTGAGCGCAATAATAAATGCCACTCCAAGAGTAAATCCATGCACCGCACTGGAGGGAATAAATTTCAAATATTTTTCCAGTTGAAAAAAATAGGCAACCAAAATAAATATGCCTGAAACAACTGCAACCATCGCCAGTGAAGGTGCGCCGTTTGCTATTGCAAAACTTGCAAGAATTCCTGTCAAAGCTCCTGTTGGACCGACAATATTGAATTTACTTCCTCCAAAAATTGCAGCAATAAGTCCAGCCCAAATTGCTGTCACAATACCTACAACCGGAGTCGTTTGTGAAGCAACCGCAAGTGAAATAGAAAGAGGGATTGACACCAATGAAACAGTCAGTCCAGCTTTCCAATTGACTTTTATTTGTGAAACAATTGTTGAAAGATTCATGAATCTTCTATTATAGTACTGTTTATATTATTTTGAGAGTTATTTTATATCTATTGTTATTTTTGAACTCAGGTTGAATTTTAAAAGAAACTTTAATATGATGTACTTTTATGACCATAACATTTGTCGGACACGGGTATGTCGGTCTTGTCACTGCATGCGTCTTTGCAGATTTTGGCAATGACGTTTGGGTAGTTGGTCACACTCCCGAAAAAATTGACAAACTTAAAAGTGGTGATCCTCTCATCTATGAACCAGGTTTGAAAGAACTTCTCAAAAAAAATCTTAATGCAAAGCGTCTTCATTTCACTCTTGATTTTGAAAAAGCAATTCGTGAATCTGATATTGTATTTATTGCTGTTGGGACTCCCCCAACCGAAACAGGCGAGGCCGATCTCTCAACCGTTCTTGCCGTTGCTGAAAAAATAGGGAAAAATCTGAAAAAAGGATACACCGTCGTGTCATGCAAAAGTACCGTTCCTGTTGGAACAAATCTAAAAGTCGAAAAAATATTAAACGATGTCAAGCCCGAGGGAGCCGAAGTCGATGTCGCATCATGTCCTGAGTTTCTTCGAGAAGGTACCGGGATTCACGATACCGTCAATCCTGACCGAGTTGTTGTTGGCTCAAAATCCCAAAAGGCAATTGAGGTAATTCTTGAAGCACACAAGCCTCTTCCAGGGGCTCGGGTTGTTACTGATCTTGCGAGCGCAGAAATCATCAAATATGCATCAAATGCGATGCTTGCAACAAAAATCTCTTTTGCAAATCTTATCTCGCTCTATGCCGAAGCAACGGGTGCAGATATTGAAACCATTATGGACGCGGTAGGAGGAGACAATCGCATCGGACGAAAATTTTTATTTGCCGGTATTGGGTATGGTGGTTCATGCTTTCCAAAAGATGTTATGGCACTTACCGAAACCGGAAAACAACTTGATCTTGATACCGGGATTCTTGATTCCGCTGAGCGCATCAATCGAATTGTTCGAGATAATTTTGTTCACAAAGTGGTAGAAAATACGAAAGGAAAAACCATAGCTATTTGGGGTCTGAGCTTTAAACCAAATACTGATGATATTCGATTTGCTCCATCCGTCTATATTATTGAAGAGCTCATAAAAATGGGGTATTCTATCACTGCATACGACCCTGCAGCAACAGCAAATATCAAAAAGATATTTGGCGAAAAAATTACCTATAGTACCGACATGTATGAGACCGTCAAGAATGCAGATGCCCTGTGTATTTTGACCGAATGGAATGAATTCAAACAAGCAGATCTTTCCAAAGTCAAAAAACTCTTGAAAAATCCAACAATAATTGATGGTCGAAATATCTATAATCCTGAAAAAATGCAAAAGTATGGTTTTACGTATATCTCTACGGGAAGGAAGTCGGTATAATACTTGATATATGAATATTCTCATTACTGGCGGATCTGGCTTTATCGGATCTCATCTCAGCAAACACTATGCTGACAAGGGAAGCAGCATTTTCATTATCGACAACCTGATAACGGGAAATCGCAAGAATATCGCCTCAATACCTTCGGACCAAATTACTTTTCTTGAACAGGATCTTATTACCGCAGACCTTTCAGTACTTCCACCCATTGATATTTGTTATCACCTTGCATCTCCAGCTTCGCCCATTCAATACAAAAAACATCCTGTGGAAACCATGCGAGTCAATGCTGAAGGAACACATAAAATTCTTGAATTATGCAAGAGTAAAGAGTGCGACCGAATAGTTCTCACGTCAACTTCTGAAATCTATGGAGATCCCCTTGAACATCCACAAAAAGAATCCTATTGGGGTAATGTGAATACCTTAGGTGATCGCGCATGTTACGATGAAGCAAAACGATATGCAGAAAGTATGACAATGACATATCACCGATCATTTAATGTCGATGCTCGTATTGCGCGCATCTTCAACACGTACGGTCCAAATATGGAACTGAACGATGGCCGCGTGGTCTCAAATTTTATAATTCAGGCTATCCAAAACAATCCAATCACCATCTACGGCGATGGTACTCAAACACGATCATTCTGTTATGTCGATGATATGGTTTCAGGACTGGCATCACTTGGCGAAACGGAAGGAATTGAAGGAGAAGTAATCAATCTTGGAAATCCAGATGAAAAGACCGTTCTTGAACTTGCAGAAATAATCAAAGATATGACTGATTCGACGTCTGAAATTACTTTTGAAGGAATCGGACAAGATGATCCAAAGAAGCGAAAACCAAATATTTCAAAAGCAAATACAATTCTCTCTTGGGAGCCAAAAATATCCCTCAATGAAGGTCTTAAAAATACCATTGAATATTTTGAAGCAGAATTACATAATCAAAAATAACCAATGAAAAAAGCAGTTATCGTTCTTCCCACATACAATGAAAGAAAAAACATATCCAAGGTGATTCAGAGAGTTTTTTCCATATCTGAAGGACTCAAAAATTGGTTAATATATATACTCGTTGTTGATAGTAATTCTCCCGATGGAACAGCAAATGAAGTAGAAATGCTTCAAAAGAAATACAAAAACCTTTCGCTCTTGAAAACTGAAAAAGAAGGTCTTGGAAAAGCATATATTCGTGGTTTCTCTCTTGCACTTGAAAAAATAAACCCATATGTTCTCTTTGAGATGGACTCAGATCTTTCTCATGACCCAAATGATATTCCAAAATTCCTCAAAAAAATTGAGGAAGGCGCGGATTTTGTTGTCGGATCTCGGTATATTCCTGGTGGATCAATTCCACAAGATTGGGGAATTCATCGAAAAGTTTTTTCAATTCTGGGAAACTGGATTGTGCGACTTGGATTTATGAAATTATCGGTGACCGAGTGGACCAATGGATATCGGGCGATGAAATCATGGATCATCAAAAAACACCTTCAAGATATGAAAGGGTACACGGGATATGTTTTTCAAGTAGCACTTCTTGATAACGCCATTAAGTCGGGTGCGAAGTTAGAAGAAATCCCTGTCAAATTTACCGATCGCGTAGAGGGGTCATCAAAAATTAACTCAGTCGAATACATCTATCAAACGATAAAATATGTATTTTTAAATTCTTCATTTATCAAATTTGCAATCGTTGGAGGAATCGGATTTATAATCGACTTTGGCATTTCATATCTCTTGATCGAGACTCTCATGATCATCATTTGGCTCAGTACGATGATCAGTGCTGAAGCCGCTATCATATCCAATTTCTTCTTGAATAATCAATGGAGCTTTAAACATAAACGCTTAAGTAGAAAAGAAAGCTCACTTTTATGGAGTTTTGTTAAATTCAATCTCATTGCTTCTGGATCACTACTGATTCAAACAGTCGGAATGACCCTTACTACCAATATTTTTGGTATTACATACTGGTATATTTACAAAGTTCTTCTGATTGTGTCCATTATCATTCCCTATTCGTACTTTTTCTACAATAAACTTGTGTGGAAGGATAAGTAAGATTACTCGGAAAGTTCCACATAATCTCCAAACACCCATCCCTCTTCACCTTCTTTTGTCTTAATTAAGTACCACCCACCACTTTCTTCAGTATAGGCAAATTCATCTCCCGGACTGACTTCGGTTACTTTTTTACCCGATGTTGATGGATCCTCACGAACATTTAAAAATCCTGTTGGCGTCTCCAAAATCGTAAGGGACTTACTTGCTTTTGCATCAGTATTTTTTTCTGCGGAAACCTCAGCAGATTTGCTTGCTTCTTTTTTGTTTTCTTCAAGTTCTGCGTCAAGCGTTTTGTATGTTTTATCGAGGCCCAGTTTGAACATAGTTTTTACCACATGCCCCTCAATAACATTAATTTTTTGAGACCGACGAAAAAAACCTGGAAGATACACGGCAAGTTCATGGTCTCCTGGTACAACTTCATCAAGAATAAGTGGTGCCACTCCTTTCTCATCATTGTCCAGAAACACAATTGCTCCAGTAGGTTCGGTTTCGATAGAAACCTGCCCCGTTTTTTCTTTAGGTATTTTCTCCATCTTTACAATCGTCAATATCTCGCCAGCTGAAGTCAGTTCTGTCGTTCCCATTTCGCGACTGACATAGGTCAAGGCATTCTCTCTCACCGCGACTTTTCCACTCCATGAAACAGTTTGCGTATCTTCACCCTCAGGAATGAGCTTGACCATATACTCTCCTGGTTTCAACCTTGTTTCATATGGCGTTTTTCCCATGGCAACATTGTCAATAAAGATTCCCGCAGTTGGTGATGATAAAACCTTGAGTCGTCCAGTGGTTCCTGGATTATCAAAAACAAAAAAACGAACCAATACAAAAACAGCAAATAAAAGAACGAGAATGCCAAGCACAATGAGTTTTCGTTTCATAGAGTGCTACTATTCTAGCAACTGCCGCTCAAAATGCAAGATCGGTATTGTAGAAGCATCAATTACTGTGATATTCTGAACATGGACATTATGAAAAAAAAACTTCATTTATTTATCCCCTATTTTATCCTCATAACTTTTTTGAGCTTGTTGTCTGTTGTGGTACGCGGAGCATTTCAAGACTCTGGGCAATTTTTGCATGATGCGGACTTTCAATTGTTTGTACTCGGTGGAATGATTTTTATCGGGTACTATATCAACCGAATCGCGCCAAAAACGATTATTCCCTCGTTTGTCTGGGCAATTTTTGCCGGCATTGCACTCCAGCCTTTTTTGTCCTTCTTTACCAATGATATTGATTCCTTAAAGATTGTCATGGAGGTATTTGGGGCAATAATACTCTTTGCGGGAGGGCTTGAAATTCCCTTTCGAAATTTCAAAAAATGGTTTGTGCCTATTGCATCACTCTCTCTGGTTGGTGTCATTTTCAGCTCCGTGGGATTTGCATTCATTATGTATTGGATTATGAATCTTGTTGGTGCGTTTGATGCGGCGCTCATCCCCTCAATTCTCATACTAAGTGCCGCACTATCATCAACCGATCCAACCGCAATTATTCCAACTTTGAATATGCTGAAATTCAAACGTCCTCAACTCAAGCAAATTGCAATATCAGAATCTGCACTTACCGATGTATCAGGAAGTATTTTCACTCGATTCCTCCTTCTTGCACTAATCTCTGCTCCCGCAATAAATAATGGTATTTTTAGCTATTTTGGGCCACTCCTTCAAAAGAGCACTTATGATGCATTTGCGCTGCAAATCATATCCGGCATATTGGTCGGATACTTTGGATTTGTTCTTATAAAAAAATTCTATTATAATCAGGAAGTCCATGAAGAATCCGATCCAGCGCTCCTTCTTTCGATACCAATCTTCACCTTTGTCTTAGGAAATATTTTAGCAGGTGCTGGTTTTCTTGCTGCGTTTACGAGTGGTCTATTGACTGATGCATTTGGAAGCGTTAAGAAAGTTTCGCATTTTTACGATAGCTTGCTTAATCATCTGATCAAACCATTTATTTTTATTATTCTCGGTGCACTGGTCCCCCTTTCAACGCTTATTAAGCTTGCACCAATTGGCATTGGAGCGGCGCTCATATTCATGTTTGTGCTTCGTCCTATTGTAGTATTTGTGTCACTTGCTCCTTGGTGGATTCAAAATGTGTTTAAAGTGAAAGATCTCCTCTTTTTAAGTCTCATTCGTGAAACAGGGATCATTGCCGCAATCTTACTCGTCATTGCCGCAACATTTGATATTATTCAATCAGAATTTGTGATTGCAATCGGTATGTGGGTCATTCTTATGACCCTTGTTATTGAACCACCGCTTACGCCATGGCTTGCAAAAAAAATGGGAATTGCTGAAGAAATACGGTAGGCGAGAACTTCTTTTTTGGACGTTATTGACGTTCCACTTTTATCTACTTTATGTTATCATAATCGCATAATGAAAGATCTCATTCACGAAAAAATACGCCATACTCTTGAGGCTCTCAACCTTCCGTTTGAAAGACTTATGATTAATCCGCCAAATAATGAAGATTTTGGAGATTATTCAACGAATGTTGCGCTTCAGCTTGCAAAAATAGAAAAGAAAAATCCGATGGAACTGGCAAAGCTTATTGCCGATGCAATAAAAATCGATGAGGTGATCGAAAAAGTAGAGGTTATGAAACCAGGATTTATCAATGTGTGGTTATCAAAGCAGGTACTCATAAAAAATCTTTTAGAATCTTCTCAGAATATGTATTCATTCCAAGAATACCACCTTGGAAAAAACAAAAAAGTGATTGTAGAGTACGCACATCCAAACACGCATAAACTATTTCATATTGGACACTTAAGAAACATTACAACGGGTGAGACAGTTGCACGGCTTCTTGAAGTGACCGGAAATACCGTTATCAGAGCAAATTATCAAGGAGATGTGGGATTACATATCGCAAAGACTCTCTGGGCTGCTCCAAAGACAATGTACGAACTGGGAGAAGAAAAAATCAGCTCAATGCCAATACGGGAGAAAATATCACTTCTGGGAAAAGCATATGTCAAAGGAAGCGAAGCATATGAAAGTAATGATGTGTCAAAAAAAGAAATCATTGAAATCAACAAACAAATTTACAATCAGGATGGGAGGATCATGCCATTATATGAAAAAACGCGCGCATGGAGTTTGGAATATTTTGATGAAAAATATGATCGAGTCGGAACAACTTTTGATAAGAAATATTTTGAAAGTCAAATGGCAAAGCGCTCGATTGAACTTATCGAAGAACTGGTTAAGAAAAATATATTGGAAAAAAGTAAAGGAGCAGTAATATTCAATGGAGAAGGACATGGCGTGCATACACGCGTATTTTTAAATCAAGAAGGGTATCCTACCTATGAAGGAAAAGAGCTACCACTTGCTGAAAAAGAAACAACTGACTTTGGCGAAGTTGATAAAATCATTCATGTGGTAACCGAAGAGCAAACAAGCTTTTTTGCAACGACGTTTAAAGTGGAAGAGCTTACGGACTCAAAACGTTACACCGGCAAACAAAAGCATCTGAAGTATGGATGGGTGCATCTCAAAGGAGGCAAGATGTCCTCAAGAAAAGGAAATGTAGTCGAAGGAGAATGGCTTCTGGATGAGGCAAAAAAACAAATCATCAAAGATTATGAATCTACAGAAGAAGTTGCTGAAAAACTCGCCATAGCAGCGGTCAAATATTCATTTTTGAAAAGTGGTCTGCAAGGCGATGTATATTTTGATATGAAAGATGCAACAACATTGCAGGGCGATTCAGGACCGTACCTTGTCTACGCCTATGTCCGCTGCAAATCAGTTCTGAATAAGTCAAATTCATCAAACAATGTCATTCCGCGCAAAGTCGAGGAATCTCTTTCATTAAATAATGAAGAACTCACCCTTCTTCGCGCACTCATAAAATATCCTGAGGTAGTTCTTGAAACTGCTCAAAACTTTGCCCCCAATTATCTGTGCTTATATTTGTATGATCTTTCACAGAAGTATAATTTGTTTTATCAAAAAAATTCAATTCTCAAAGCAGATAATGAAGATGAAAAAAATCTGAGACTTACCATAACGCAAGCTACTGCAAATATTCTCAAGCACGGACTCAACCTTCTTGGGATTGAGACGGTGGATAAGATGTGAAAAACTCGCTCCAATCCCCCGTCTTCCATTCATTTAAAACGAGACATATATCCAAATCATACGGATTTTTTAAGTAAACCCATACATTATTTGGTCTGGGGTCATAAATACCTTCGGGAAACAACTTTTGAATTATTTGAGCATCTTCTTTGATCTGAAGATCAAACTGTATGAGCGGTTGAGAAGATTTGTCAAATGATACAATCTCAAATTTTGGTCGTCGAACCACTGAATAATCCAAAGATTTTTTATCAATAATTTCTTTCCGACTTGCGGGAAGAATGAAATCCCACGGCTCACCGGTTGGAAATAGTTTATAGATTGATTTATTTCCAAGATTAGTTCTGAGTTTGAGAATTTCAGGATGAATTCCATCAAACCACGGAAGATTAAATCCCGTGTGATCAAGCTCAATCATCTTTCTCCCCGTAAGTCGATCTACTACCGTTTTAAGTTCTATTGGTTCGTATGAATGTGGGCTATCTTTTACCTTGCCCGTACTGTTGACAATTTCTGACTCAATTTCAAAACCATCCGTTCCATGAAAGATGACTCGAGGCACTTTTGATCCTTTCATTGAAAATGATACCGTTGGCACAAAAGAATCAACAGACTTTGTAAAAGTTATTGTATCTCGTGATACTTTTCCAACTGGAGAAAGAAAAGAAATAAGCTCTTTCGTAAAAGCAGTATCTTTTTCTGGGAGAATGATATGAATTGAATCAAGAATATTCATAGAAAGAGCACATCATACTAAAGACAGAGCTTCATGAAATATCGAATCGTCTATCAAGCACTCACAGTCGGACTTGGTGTTGGCGTCTTGGTCTCAGTGGCTTCTTCAGTAGGCTTAGGCGTCTCCTCAGCAACTTCCTCAACGACCATGGAGTCACCATCAGAATCATTTTGTCCAATTATTACCACAACATCAGAGTCTGAATCAGCATCGTCAAGAGTCTCAACACGAGATTTGACGTCATACTTTCCTTTCAAAACTTCTTTCAACTTATCAAGCCATGCTTCGCTCACTCCTTCTTTTGCTTGAATCACTGTTTCTGTATAATCATAGTTGTCTGCATTTCCCGTCAAGTCAACGACAAATTCTTCTCCCTCAATGAGAGATTGGGCGCGACCTGCTTCTCCGGCGATGCCACTTCCATTTTGTATTTCAATGGAATATTCATCAATCTTGACATCTTCTGGCGTTGGGGTCGCAGATGGTTCATTTGTAATAGTCACCGATGTATCAGATGGAGGATTTGCGAGTTTTTTTTGAGATGATTGATAGTAAAGAAATCCGCCTGCTCCAATCAAAACAACGACAACTGCTCCGATAATTACTTTCCACATATATTAAATAAAAAACTTCTAAAAAGAATCACCCCATTATAGGACACAATCTCCTACAACTCAACATGTTTCACCATCCCCTGTACGTTTTTTTGCCCATTCCATTCGTTAAGATCAAGATGATACACCAATGTGATCTTCTGATTCTTGGATAACTGCTTAAAAATCTCCGCTTGACCAAAGGCGATCATATCAAGAGGAAGTGATTGCCCAGACACATCTT
>Ga0210019_1005268_pt1 | contig 10844 bp, 11 predicted proteins | sample CryGeyCG2114_020_2_FD_183969 | JGI IMG/M metagenome (GOLD analysis project Ga0210019, IMG submission 183969) | Groundwater microbial communities from aquifer - Crystal Geyser CG11_big_fil_rev_8/21/14_0.20 (SPAdes) (version 2) | ecosystem: Environmental > Aquatic > Deep subsurface > Groundwater ...
AATTTCCTCAATGGTGCGCGGGAGAGGATTTGAACCTCCAAGCTCTTGCGAGCGCTACCACCTCAAGGTAGTGCGTCTACCATTTCGCCACCCGCGCAATAAATGGAATTTACCATAATCATAAACCTTTAGCAATAAAAAAATCGCCAAGTAAGGCGATATTTTTTTATAAACTGACCCCAATTTTTCTTCTAGTTTTCTTTTTAGATAAATCTCTAATGTAATATATTTTTGATCTTTTAACTTTTTCGGGCGAGGACATAATCTCAATTTTTTTTATAGCCGGTGAATTAAAAGGAAAAACTTTTTCTACTCCCACATCAGCCACATTACCACGAATAGTAAACGAGGCCCCTGCCTCATCTCCATGTTTAACACTCAAAATAATCCCCTCAAAACGACCGGATTCATCATACACTCTTATTTTAGCGCCCGGTTTTATTTTTTCTCTAATTTCTTTTTCCATAATTAACTTAATTTTTGTCCTTGTAAAAAACCTTGTACTTTGCCGACCAAATCATCAATTGACGTTTTCGCTTTTATAAAATACTCAATCGCTCCTAAATCTTTTCCCTTGGAAACATCCGAATCTTGACCTAAATTAGACAAAATTACAATCGGAATATTTCCTATTTGAGGATTATTACGAATCGCCTCCAAAACCTCAAACCCTGATTTCTTTGGTAATATTAAATCTAATAAAACAACTCTTGGTATATATTTTTCCGCTAACTCTATAGCCTGCTCCCCATCAGTCGCCAATATCACTGACAAACCTGATTGCTCAAGTTTTGTCTTCATAAGAGATGATAAAAATGGATCGTCCTCAACCAATAATACAGCTTGACCAAAATTTATCTGGGGTTGAACTTGAGACGCTTGAACTGTTTGATTATTTTCCTCTGCAATAACAGGTTGCTTAACTGGTATAGCCGGAGTCAAAGGTATACTTAAAGGCTCTTGCGTAGCTGGTTGTTGTGGTATTTGAGGTGCTTGATTTAGCATATTTGTAATATACATAAATATAGACTATAAGTCAAATTAAAAGAGAGTTTTTTTGTTGCCCTAATTAAAGTAATTTAGTTTGGGAAATTCTATAAAATTTTATAGAACAATCGAGACTTAAAGCTCCTCGATCAAAACTTTTTTGTATAAAAATCAACCTAAGATTTAAAAAAATCTTTAATTAATTGATCCACGTACAGCTTCCGCTACACGTGCCTTGTTACGACTTAGTCCGTGTCACCGAACTTACCCTTATCCCACGAACGTAGGACTTCAGGTACTCCCGGCTCCCCTGACTTGACGGGCAGTGAGTACAGGACTCGAGAACGTATTCACCGCGCCATTGCTGATGCACGATTACTAGCGATTCCAGCTTCATGGAGGCGAGTTGCAGCCTCCAATCCGAACTAGGGCTATGTTTGATGAGATTAGCTCCGTCTTACGACTTAGCAGCCCGTTGTCATAGCCATTGTAGCATGAGTGTAGCCCAGGGCATAAAGGCCACGCTGATTTGACGTCATCCCCACCTTCCTCCCGGCCCTAAATCTATAAAATTAAATTTATAAACTTAGGGCCGGGCGGTCTCGCCTGACACATATAACAGACGACAAGGGTTGCGCTCGTTACCCCACTTAAGGGAACATTTCACAACACGAGCTGACGACAACCGTGCAGCACCTGAATAAGCAGTCCGAAGAGGGCCTCTATTTCTAGAAGCTTTCCACTTACTTCAAGCCCTGGTGAGGTTCCTCGCTTGATATCGAATTAAACCTCATGCTCCACCGCTTGTGCGAGTCCCCGTCTATTCCTTTGAGTTTTAAGCTTGCGCTCGTACTTCCCAGGCGGCCTGCTTAACGCGTTAGCTTCGTCACTCCGAGGGTCGATACTCGAAACAACTAGCAGGCATCGTTTACGGCGTGGACTACGAGGGTATCTAATCCTCTTCGCTCCCCACGCTTTCGTGTCTCAGGGTCAGGAATGCCCCAGTGTGCTGCCTTCGCCTTTGGTGTTCCACATGATATCAACGGATTCCACCCCTACACCATGTGTTCCACACACCTCTAACATCCTCTAGCTCAGTAGTTTCGACTGCAGGCTTGGAGTTGAGCTCCAAGATTTAACAGTTGACTTACTGTGCCCCCTACACACGCTTTACGCCCAATAAATCCGGATAACGCTCGAGGTCTACGTATTACCGCCGGTGCTGGCACGTAGTTACCGACCTCTTTCCACAGGGTACCGTCAATGACTTCTTCCCCTGCTACCGCGGTTTACAACCCGAAGGCCTTCATCCCGCACGCGGTGTCGCTCCATCAGGCTTTCGCCCATTGTGGAATATTCTCGACTGCTGCCTCCCGTAGGAGTACGGCCCGTGTCTCAGTGCCGTCGTTGGGGGTCAGGCTCTCACCTCCCCTACTGGTCATAGCCTTGGTGAGCTATTACCTCACCAACTAGCTGATCAGACCTAGGCTCCTCTTCAAGTGGACTAAAGTCCTTTACTTATTATCTATGTGGTAATAAGACTATTTGGCATTACTCTAGATTTCTCTAGATTATTCCAAGCTTAAAGGTAGATTACCAAGGTGTTACTAACTCGTTTGCCGCTAATTAAAAAAATTACAAATTATCTTTTCAAGACACAGCAAGCTGTATCCATCTTTTCCAATAAGTTCTTTAAATAATCCGCTCGACTTGCATGCCTTATCCACACCGCCAGCGTTCATCCTGGACCAGGATCAAATCCTCATAAAAAAGATAAACAAGTGAAAGCTGAAGTTAAATCAGACCTCACTTGAATACCTCACAAACCAAACTCAAATACTTTTGAATAATTGGGACAACAAAAAAGCTCTCTTTAGCTTCTTCATTTACATATATGATTTGTAAGGTCCACAGACAACAATTATAGAGGCTCTTTTGAAACTGTCAACCCCTTGTGAACCCCCTTAAGCTTGCCAAATAATCAAATATCTTATAAACTAGACCTATAAAAATATGAAAAAAGATATCCACCCAAATTACCATAAAGAAGCCAAAGTAAGATGTGTTTGTGGTCATGAGTTTATTATGGGCGCCGTTCAGCCTGAAATTAAGGTTGAAATTTGTTCCAACTGTCACCCATTTTACACTGGTAAAGAAAAAATTATTGATTCCGCCGGTCGTATTGAAAAATTCAAATCACGTACCATCAAAGCTCAAAGCAATACTAAAAGTCTCCAAGCAAAAAAGGTTACTAGAGCCACTAAAAAAGAGTCTAAAAAATCTTAACCCGTTATAAAAATCTGCCTTTTAGAGGCGGATTTTTATATATCTAAAAATGGAAAATGAAATTAACAAAGCAATATTAGAAATTAGAGCCGGCACTGGCGGCGACGAAGCCGCTATGTTTGCCGGCGATCTGCTCCGTATGTATCAAAGATATAGTGAAATTAAAGGCTGGAAATTTATTATCAAAGACGAAAACGGAGGCGCTCTAGGAGGCTATAAAAATGTGACCGCCCAAATAAAAGGCGAGGGCCTATATAGTGAACTTCAAAATGAATCTGGTGTTCATCGAGTCCAAAGAATTCCGGCTACCGAAAAACAAGGTCGAGTCCACACCTCAACTGCTTCCGTGGCTATTCTACCGGAAGTTGCCGAAACAGCCATAAATATAAACCCCAACGATTTAGATGTTTCAACTTTTAGATCTAGTGGCCCGGGCGGACAAAATGTTAATAAAGTTGAAACCGCTGTTCGTATAACTCATAAACCAACTGGGGTTGTAGTCGCCTGTCAAAGCGAAAGATCTCAAGCCGCCAATAAAGAACTGGCTATGAAAGTTTTATACGCCAAGTTATACGAAGAAAAAAAACGCCAACAAGTCGACGCCGTGTCTGATTTAAGAAGAGAGCAGATTGGCACCGCCGATCGCTCGGAAAAAATCAGAACCTATAACTTTCCCCAAGATAGAATAACCGATCATCGTATCGGTAAAAAATTTTCCCACATTGAAAAAATACTAGACGGCACCGACTTTCATAAAATAGTTAAGGCTTTTCAACCTCCAAAACTTTGATCGGCATATCTAGATTTACATCATACTCTCTTAGTTTCTTACTAGATCCAGCTTCTTTATTATAAATTAATTTACTAATAGTTAAATTTCTACCCGCAAACTTTTCTTTAAAAGCATCATTAAACACAAAAGTTAAAGAATCTACACTATCATCCTTTACCCGAATTGGATTATGCAATAAATATTCCCCCATTTCTCCTCCATATAAATAAGTATTAAAGTTAACCGCTACTCCGTTTATATATGTCTCCTCTAAATATTCTTTTAAATCATTTTCTCCTAACACACCCATAATAATACCGTGAATATAAAAAGAATTATGTTGACTATAATTTATAATCTCCACTTGATCTAAATTATTTTGAGTATTATTAAACACCACCGATGACAGAAGAGTCTCTCTCTTACCTTGAAACCCAAAAACATATAATAAAACTACTACTAACAAAATAATAATAATCCAAATAATTTTTTTACTCATAATATAATTGTATTAATTACCATTTAAAATATCAATATCTTTTTGAAAATTACGCGCTCTTTCAACCACCGGCTCTCCATAAATAAAACGATATGTATACCAACGAGAACCAGAATAATATTGAGCCGCCGCACATCTTTCCTGAAGTGTTTTGGCATCGCTTGGAATAATTTGACCATACTCTTTACAAGAATTTGAGTAATACGAATCTTTTAAATATAAAGCGGTGGCCATAAAAGCATCCTCGTTACTCCAGGGTGAGGGCGGATTATTTCCTGTTGCCCGAGCAATATCATCTTTATATAAATTCCAAGTAGACGGTATAAATTGAGCCGGACCCATCGCTCCGCCATAAGCTCCATGGAGAGTAATTGGACACGACACTTTAACTCCAGCTGGGTCAAGCCCAAGCTCGGCTGTAATTTTAAGAAAAACCGGAATATCTCTCGTTGGATGCATCGCTGTTTGATAGGTACAGCCTCCCACATTTTTACCAAGCGCCGACTCCTGATCTAAAACTGCCAACACCAAAGCCGCTCTAATTCCAGTCGCATCCGATGCCTCCTTGGCTAGTGCGTAAGCCACCTCAAAAGTAAGTTCACCTCCGCCCAATATACGGAATATTCTATTTCTAATTTCACTAGCTGTCTTTTTGGTTTCAGATAAAAGCTCCTGATATTTAGACTCCTGTCCTTGGGTTACTTGCAGTAAAGTATCTTTATCACTTTTTGTACTCGCTATCACTAATTGTTGTTTAGCCTGATAATTTTTTAAAGCCTCTTTATCATTTTTTTCTAAAGCCAAAATTTCTTTTTGGTCAATTAAACCATCTCTTAACTCAATTATTCTCTGTAAAGTTATTCGCAGTCCATCCTGAACTAAAATCACATCATTAACATCATTCACAAAATCTGAAAGTTGCGCATTCTTAAGCATTATTTGGAGTAATCCCTCACTTTCAGTTTCGTATATATTTTGCAATATCTCTCCTAAATTATCTCTATTATCAGTTATAGATCTCTCTGTACTTTGAATTTCGTTACTGGTTTGCACAATTTGGCTATCCAGTTTTGCAATTGAAATATTAGCCGCCTTTATCTGTAAATTAATCTTATCTATTTTAGTCTCAAGCGACCTAATTTCACCTTTAAGAGAGGTTCCTTGTTGTCTGTATTTACTAATAGTAGACTCATATTCCTCAATTTGTTTTTCTAAGTCAGCCAACTGGGCCTCAAGCTCGGCTCTCTCCTCGTTACTTGTAGCCGCCAGAATTGTTTGTCTAAGTATCGGTGCCTGCGCAAAACCAAAGAAAAAATAAACTACTGAAAAAAACAAAACTAGGCTAAAAAATATATTTTTAAAAGGAATATAAACCACTTTTTCACTTCTTAAATTTAAAGAAGTCTTAAGACAATCATAAGATTTATTTTTACGTTTTATATCAACCAAAACCGTAGGTCTACGAACGTAACTCATATATTTATTATTATACCAAAATAATATAAAAAATAAACGCCTTAAGGTGTTTATTTTTTATCAGTTTCAGATTCTTCCTTAGATTCCTCCTCTTTCTTTTTATCAGAAACCTCAACTGCCGTCACATCAACCGGTTCACTTTCTTTTATCTCTTCCTGTTTTTCTCCGATAATAACCACTACCGACTCCATATCACTTAACACCTCAACCCCGTTTGGTATTTTTATATCACGCACATATAAGGCATCGCCAATATTATTTAACGAAGAAATATCAACTATTAAATTATGTGGCAAATCTCCCGGCAAAGCCGAAACCTCAATTTCATTAATAACGGTTACCAAAACTCCTCCGCCACTTTTAACACCTTGCGACTCTCCTACAATTTCAAGAGCTACGCTAGTCTCAACCTTCTCTTTCATATTCACCTGATAAAAATCAATCGCCAGCCACTTATTATTTAATTCATCATACTTAGCCTCATAAATTAAAACTGGCCTTTTGTCTCCATCAATATCTAAAGTTACAACCGTACTTTCTCCCGCCTCCTCATAGGCTTTATTAAAAGCCTCCGCCGAAACCGCTAAATGAAGGTTGTCAATTCCTTTTCCATAAAGCTCCGCCGGCACCAAACCAGAACCCCTAAGATCCTTTACCTTTTTACCTAGTATTTCTCTTGTCTTTACTACTAATTCCATAATGAATAACAGTATATAAAAAAACCTAGCTCTTGGCAAGTTTTTTTATAAATTAATCATATAAATAACTATGAGTTCCTATAGTAAAAAACTCTACCTCTTGTTCACTTAAATATATATAAATAGCTCTATAATCTCCAGTTATATTTATACTTCTAAACTTCTGCCATTTCCCTCTAAGAGGATGATTTTCTAATATAACATTATTAGGGTCAGCTAAAAATATTTTAAGACGCTTTTTGAACTGGTCTTTAATTTTTACTGAACATTTTTTATAACTCTTATTAAAATTCCTATGAAAGTAAACTTTCATATATTAAAGTTCATCAAGATAACGAATAGCCTCTTTATAATTAAAGGGACCAACCGAATTTTTATTCTTCTCGTCTGTATTTATTTTAGCTTTTTCAAAGAGTTTTTGCAATCTTTTATTAGGCGTAGGCGACACTAAAAATATAACTTTTTTTTTACGCACAAACTCTTTTAAGTAAGCATTTAAAATAGTACTAAGAGATAATCCTAACTCTCGCGCTGTTTCTTGCGCTTCAGTCTTCACTTTTTTATCCGTTTTAATATTCAATACTGTCTTTTCCATAATAACCTTATTATATATCTTGGTTAATTCATGTCAAACGCAGTAGAGATTATATTACTTTTCTAAATTTCTCCTCTTCTATTTCTGCTAGCTCAAGAATACCAAGAAATGTTCTTAAAATTTTCACCATTTCTTTCCCAGAGAATGTCTTAGCCACAACTAACTTCTATAGAAGTAATAAAAGGTATATCTTGAGTAAGTATATTCTTCTTTTTTGGCATATCCTCAAGATACAACACGACTGCTTCTTTTAGATTTTTTTTGGCATCTTCAATAGTTTTTCCTTGACTTGTTATCCCTAACTCCAAAGCACGCGCAACAAACCATTTGCCTTCTTTTTTAATAATTGCAATAGATTTATATGTCATTAAAAACAATAATACTATTCACCTATAAATAAAGCAACCCAAACCTAATAAAAATCAATTTTAATTTACTTCTCTAATATATCTAAATTCAAATTAAAATTTTTTTCTAATACATTCCCCACTATTCCATTTTTAGAATAATATATCTTAGATATATTAATTTTTTTACCACTAATATCACTATCTATATTTAATTTTAAACTCATAAAATCATCTCCATTTATACTAAAAATTTTTTTATCAACAACATAAGCTGGTCTTAAATAATATTCATTAAAAGGCCTAGAATCTAAATCTATATCGTCATTAATCTTCACAATAAAATTATTTATATCACTAAATCCTTCAATATTCGCCATAAAACCAATTATATCCAAAGAATCTATATTAAAATCAAAATCATCAAAATTATTTAAAAAATCATTTTTATTTATAACAGCATAAAAATCATTATTCTTATCACTTAAAAACGGCAACGCCCATTTAAAATTAGTATTCTGCTCTCTTATGCCATTAACATTGCTATCAAAAGAATAAATAACCTTTCTGATAGTAAGTTTTCTATTAACTAAACTTGGATCATAATTAAATTTAAAAACTAAAGACGAACTTCCCTCTGATTTCACAAATAAGGCATCACCATTAACATGATATAGTGCTAAATTATCATCATCTCTATATCTACTGTTAAATTTAAAATTTAAATCCTCATTATATAAAACTATACTATCCAAATATCTTTCCACATTAGAAATTCCTTCAATCTCTAAAATAATAGTGGATACATATATATCTTTTTGAGATTTATTATTAATATCCAAAACACCCGAATCCTTCAAAAAAACATCTGAAGCCATAACGCCTTGACCATAAATATCAATATTATTGTTCAAAGAAAAATTAATAAAATTTTGTTTTTTATAAAAATAATATCCAATCAAAATAACTCCTATAATAAAAAACCATAGGATAATATTTTTATATTTATTAAAAAAATTCATTATTCAAAATACCCCCAATATAAAGCATTACTTCCACCCCAAACACCGGTATTATTTTGATTCACTCCGCTAGTTTGCCCCGTACTTTCAGCTTTTAACGAATCTATATAAGAATCAAAAGTAGCTTCACTATTTAAAGTGGCTGTTATAGCTCTTGTATTAGTAAACGACCCGACACTCCCATAAGAAGGTAGTTCGTTTGTTAAATTAACATTTTTATATTCCGATCTATATAAATCAACATGCCCAGTATAACTTTGGATTGTATAATCAACTCCCGCTAATACAGAGTTGTACATTTCAACTCTTCCGTCGTCACCACCATTTCCACTATTATCATATATAATTCCCCTACCATCTAAATTAACCATAGCCACATTATTTAAAGTTAAAACTCCGGATACATAAGGACTATAAGATCCGAATAAACTAGATTCATATGTTCGAGCTCCATAATTATTTCTCGCTTTTATAATCATACTGCTCATAGTTGCGTTACTATTCCACCATAAACCATAAAATCTATCATTATCCCCATGAGTACCATTACCAACCATATCTATAATAGTATATTTACCATAACCCTTAAAAGTTAATGGCTTTGTTATATATATACTATTTTTTCCATAAGACACTGCCGTAGCTTCCGCCCAAGTAATAGTATGAGTTCCTGGCATTAAAATAATAGTATGACCCGAAGAAGCCGTATCTATAGCCTTTTTTATTGTTTTAAAAGCCGTCGCTGATGAAGTTCCATTATTTGTATCAGATCCACTTGTATAATCCACATAATAATTACCAGTCAAAGACACAGGAACCTCGCCTCTATAAATAGAAGATGCCTCATAAGGATCTAAAGCTTTATTATAAATACAAACATCATCTATTTTTCCAGGATAAAAATCAGAAGAACCAGCTCCAATAGAACCAGCGTACAACTGATTAGAGTTTAAACCGGTATTACCCGATAAAGATGAGTTAGTTATAGACTGGTCAACTCCATTTACATAAATTTTTTTAACAGATCCGTTATATGTGGTCACTATATGATTCCATTGATTTAGAGGAACACTATTACTTGGAGTATCCGAACCACCATCCCAACCATTTGTATATATATGCCATCTTATATTTTTACTTGCAGGTAAATAATAAATTCTATTATTATTAGTTTTATCTAATATTGTATCTGTACCAGCATCTCCAGTAGGATATATCCAAAAAGAAAAACTTAAATTACTTACCCCATCAATCTGATTTATATCTCCTAAAGCAACATAATCATTCGTCCCATCAAAACTATAAGCTTTAATAATTTGTCCAGACTGATTAACGGTAGCTCCATTAACAGTTCCGTTATAACTACCAATAGAATCAGTTGCTGTCGTTCCACTCGTTTCATCAAATTTCCAATTAGCTACTGGGGATCCTATAGAACCACAGCTTATGAGAGGAGAAACCCCACCCTCTCCAGTCAAATACCTAATAATCACAATACCAGATCCGCCCGCTGCACCGGCAACACCATTACCTTGGTAATATGCACCTCCACCACCACCTCCCGTATTTGGTGTTCCGGCAGTCGCTGCGACACCAGAATAAGCTCCTGCTCCACCTCCGCCAGAACCACCCACACCATTGTTGGCTGAAGAACTCCAAGCACCACCTCCTCCTCCACCTGCATATGTTACTGACGATCCTGAAATAGAGTTTGTTAAACCAAGGCCACCATCACCACCTGAACCTGGACTTACATACACAGAATCTTCTCCAGCTCCTCCAGCGCCTCCGCCTCCAGCGCCTCCGCCATAACCACCTGAAAGAGAGGTATAACTACCTCTTCCACCATTACTTCCTTGACCGCTTGTACCAGAACCACCGATACCATCATATAATGATGCGCCACCGCCAGAACCACCATTTAAACCATGAGTTGTACTACCACTCCATGCACCACCTCCACCACCACCGATTGCTGTAATAGTACTAAAAACAGAGTTCCCACCATTAGAACCTCTAGTATAACTTGTACTTCCACCTGCTCCACCTGCTCCAACAGTTACAGAATAAGCTTGCCCAGTTACAGCAAAAGAAGTATTATACACATACCCCCCAGCCCCACCGCCGCCGCCATAGGCTTGGCCACCTCCCCCGCCACCTCC
>Ga0210019_1005271_pt1 | contig 10837 bp, 10 predicted proteins | sample CryGeyCG2114_020_2_FD_183969 | JGI IMG/M metagenome (GOLD analysis project Ga0210019, IMG submission 183969) | Groundwater microbial communities from aquifer - Crystal Geyser CG11_big_fil_rev_8/21/14_0.20 (SPAdes) (version 2) | ecosystem: Environmental > Aquatic > Deep subsurface > Groundwater ...
ATAAAATTCACGGCTCGCTCCGCCGAGCTCGCCGGTGACGAAATTCGCTTCAGCGATGGGCTTGCCGGTGGTTTCGTTATAAACAATGCTCGGTCCGTTGAGCTGGTTGTAAAGATAACTGGCCTCGACTTTTAAAACGCCGCGTTCATTGTAAACTTTGACGGTTCCGTTCAAAAGCCCGTGAACGTAAAATTCTTTTTTCTTGACCTTGCCGGATGAATAATATTCCGTAACCGTTCCTTCCAATAATCCGTCTTTATAATTCCATTTTTTCATCCAGCCGCCATCTTCAAAATATTCGACGCCGCGGCCATCCTTCTCACCATTCTTATAATGCCACAAAAACTCCACCGTGCCGCTGGAACGCTTCTTGTAATAAATCCCGTGGCGTTTGCCGAGCTTGAATCCCTCAATGATCATCTCATGGCCTTTGTCATCATATTCATGGGCAAGGCCGTTGAGCCGGCCGCCCGTATAATTTTCAACGCGTTTCAGCTGATTGTTCTCAAAATATTCCTTGCGTTCTCCTTCCAGCGCGCCCGCTTTGTAAAACTCCTCAATCTGCGGAGTGCCGTCTTCATAAAATTCCTTGCGCGGACCTTCATGCGAATTATCAACAAAATTTTCCAACGTTTTGGTTTTGCCGTTGGGATAAAATTCCGTGAAAAGCCCGTAAGCTTTTCCATTCTTGTACGCGCCGGTTCCCTGAATCGTTCCGTCAGGGTGATATTGTTCATAAAGGCCCTCGGGCAATCCCTCGCTGTAACGCAAAACGCCTTTGATGGCCTCATTGGGATAATACGTGTTGAGTTTGCCTTCGATCTTGTCATTCTTGTAAAATCCGGAGGTCTTGACCGGGCCGGCTATGTAATACTCTTTGAATTCCCCTTCCTTCAAGCCATTCTTGTAATACGTCTCGCGCCTGACTTCTCCCGTGGAATAATATTCAATGGTTGAACCGTTTCTCTTGCCTTTAACATACGTTGAGCGTTCCTTCAACGCGCCAGTGGAATAAAACTCCCGGTGTGTTCCATCAGGCATCATCGAAATCTTTTTGCAGCCCACGATTAAAAAAATGACTGCCAAAAGCAAAAAATAATACTTATGCATTTTCATTGCGTAACCTTTTCGCCGTTCATTTTTGTATCCATTGCCCATCGTCACCCTGAATCCGGTCGCCGCTTTCCGCTTTGTCGCGTTGAACCTGCGCAAAAACTTTTTCAATAGTGTCCAACTGTCCCTGCAAATCGTTTTGTTCGGCAATGGTTTGATAAATGACTTTACGGTCGGAATTTTCAGCGATCACCAAAGATGGGGCGGCGGCGCCTGATTCAAGAAACTCGATGTAACCACGGTTATTTTCACCGACAATTCCCTGCGCTTTCAAAGCGTGCAGCTCATTAAATCTGGCCCGGCGATTCTCCAAAGCCTGCCGGACTTCCGGCGTCATCTGTTTGATATCATATTGCGCCGCGTAAATTGTTGAACCTGCAGACAAAAGGGCGGCCGTTACAAAAATCTTCAACATTGTCTTCATGGAATTTCTCCTTTTTAAAAATAAACGTCGTGATTAAATTTGAGGCGTCTTGCCGCTGACAAAATCTTCGATGCCGGAAGCTGTCTGCTGCAATCCCTGAATATCCACCGTAATGTGAGCGTTGATGGTGATCGGACGGTTGGGATCGCCCACGGCTTTCACCGTGCATCCGGCTAAAACAAGCGCCGCCGTCAGGACTAAGATTTTTTCATGCCATCTCTGATTCATGATTCCTCCTGGCCTTTAGGGTTTAGAAAAAATTCTAACATTTCAAAAACACTTTGCAAGCCTCCCTCAATATTAACGTCGATAACCGGATTCAAAATGACGTTAAGTTCCCTGGCTGTCAAATGAATATCCGCCGAAGCTGTATTAACGCCGGATTTCCTGAACACCGCGTGGCCGGTATCGTAATACACATACCCGCTTGCCGCGATGGCTTTTTCCAATCTTTTTCTGACATCGCTTTTGGCAGGCAAATAGGGAACGAGACTCTGCAATAATCCGGATTTTATTTTGGCTCCGGACGGAGCATCCATGACAATTTCAAAATTGTTCAGCCTGTCGGCAAAACCATTGGCCTGGAATGTTCCGTTGACGACTCCGATCACGCTCCCATCAAACATATTTTCATCCAGCGCCAGATCGTGAAACCTCAGGTCAAACACATAAGACAAGGCCTGACTGAAACCGAACGCCGCCTCTCCTTCCACCGGGCCGTTAAGATAACGCGTGGAAATGTTTTTCATCTTCAGCCATTCAGCCGTTCCATCGAGTTGTGCGGAAAAATTGGAAAACGAATTGCCTGCCAATTGCAATTGGCGGCAGGCTGCATCACCTTTCAAGGTCTCCAACTGCAAATGAGAAAAATCCATAGCGGCGTTAATCCGGCAATCCTGGGCCTTGATCGGCTCTGATTGCAAAGACACGCCGAGCGCCTTCACAACAGGCGCTTCTGTCCCGCGAACCAGCATCCAAAAATTGTTAAAGCTCAATTCGTCGGCTTTAATGAAATAGGCCTGATCCAGCTTGAGGGTCATTGATAAATGATGAAAACGGATCACGCCCGGCCAAAGGATGTCTTTACGGCCATAATCCATCTCCGTAATCGTCCAGCCGGGACCGAAATGATTGAACACAACAGGTGAGGCTGTTTTCCAAAACCAGTCTGTGCGGACGGCCGCAGCTGACGCGCCGATCATCAGCGCGGCTGAAAAAAATAAAATCATGAAAAAATCAAAAATTTTCCGCATCAAGGGATTGTTTCAACGGGTTTCGGCGTGCATCACGCTTTGAATGGCTTTGAGCGAAGATAATTTCAAAAGCTCATCGGCGAAACGACCGGCTTTGCGCGAATCGATGTTTTGGATCACTTTCTGCACTTTCGGGAGATAGCCCGGATTAATGCTGAACTTGCGCAGGCCGATGCCGATCAAAAACTCCAGATATTGCGGGTCATAAGACATATCGCCGCAGATGGAAATATCGCACTGATGGCGATGGGCGGCCTCCAGCATTTTTTTCAAACCTCTGAGGATCGACGGGTGATGCGGCAGATACATGTCCGCGACTTTTTCGTTGGTGCGATCGACCGCCAGCATATATTGAATAAAATCATTGGTGCCGATGCTCAAAAAATCCGACTCTTCGGCCAAATCGTCAATGAACTCCAGGACCGACGGCAACTCAAGCATCGCGCCGATCAACGGCCGGCCATGACAATCTTTCCCTTCTCTCTGCAAATCTTTAACGCAGTCGTTCACCATGCCTTTGGCCTCGAGGAACTCATCCATCGAAGAAATCATCGGGAACATGATCCGCAATTCTTCTCCTGAGCCGGCGCGCAGAATGGCCCGGATTTGCGCAGTGAAAATGTCGGGATGTTTGAGAGAAAAACGGATTGAACGCATGCCCAAAAACGGATTCTGCTCTTTCGCGTGCTGCTCAAAATAAGACAAGATTTTATCTCCGCCGATGTCCAGTGTGCGAAAAACAATCTCGCGGCCGGACACCCCTTGCGCGAGCCGGCGGTAAATCAAAAACTGTTCTTCTTCATTTGGAAAATCCGGCCGAATCATAAAGGGAAACTCTGTTCGGTACAAACCAATTCCATCCAGTTTGAAATCCCTGGCAGTTTTTAAATCGCACAGAAGATTGATGTTGGCCAGCATCCGGATTTCAATGCCGTCGGACGTGACGGTCCGGTCGCTGACCGGAGGATACGTCTGTTTTTTTTCATAAAGATCAATCTTGTCCTGGAACATTTTTTTGATGTGCGTGTCCGGATCGATATAAAGATTGCCGGCTTCGCAATCCAGAATCGCCCGCGTATGATCCGGCAAAGATAACAGCCGCTGCTCACCGGTGATCATCAATGGGATATGAAACGAGCGGGACAGAATCGACAAATGCGAAGAAATTCCTCCGCTGAGAACAACGATCCCGCGGACATTCTGGGAAACGAGTTTGATAGTATCCGATGGGAACAATTCGCTGGCAATCACAATTTTATTCTCCAGCGAAACATCCTTCTCGTTGATCCCCAAAAGATTATTCAGCAGACGCCGGCCCACATCCTGAATGTCGTGCCCGCGCTCCCGAAGATAAAGATCATCAATCTTCTCAAACTTTTCCAAATAACCCCGGACCACGCGGATCAAAGCCTCAGCCGGAGAAATGCCGGAAACGATCAGCGCTTTGACCGCGTCCATGAAATGCTGATCTTTCAAGATCAAAATTTGCGCGGTGAAAATCAGCGCGGAAACGTCCGAAACTTTTTCTTCCACAACTTTTTGCAAATGCTCCAGTTGTCCAAAAGTCCGCTCCAAAGCCTTCTCAAAATCATCCAGCGTCAGCATCGGACTTTTTCCCGCGGAAAAATCTTTGGTCAAGAAATCCTGGGCATTGATGACGACTGTCTCACCGTAAGCAAATCCGGCAGAACCCGCCTGGCCGCGCACAATTTTCAATCCTTTGGCTGTTGCCGGCAACGGGGCAGGCTTAGCCTCAAGGGCAAGAATCAAACGGGTCATTTCGATGGTGTTCGCTAATTGGCTGGTGATCGCCTGCAGGATGCGAATGTCCTCATCCGTAAAATAATTGCTTTCCGCATTCTGGATGACCATCGCGCCGATGAGCATTTTGCCCCGAACGATCGGGACCGCCAGAAAGGACTCGAATTTTTCTTCTCCCAATTCCGGAAAATAGCGGAAATTCGGATTCAGGCTGGCGTGGCGCTCGCAGATCGGCCGCAATTCTTTCGCGGCCAATCCCGTCAACCCTTCACCAATTTTGAGATGGACGTTTCCGATGTAGGATTTATTCAACCCCGTCGTAGCTTTCAGCTGAAGCTGCCGCGATTCATCAAAATACAAATAAACGGAACAAACATCCGCGTTCATGTGGCCGGCGATCAATTCCGTAATGTTCTGCAGAAATCCTTCCAGATTTCTTGAATGCGCGAACAAAGCGCTCAATTCGCTGATGTCGCAAATCAATTGAGTGTGATCTCTTTTTTGTTTCATCGATAACGTCCTTCAAATGCAGGAAAAAAAGCCCCGCCATGGGCGGGGCAGTGTTCGAATCCCGTTTCGATTATTATGGAGACGGCATTGCAGCCGGAGCCGATTGCCGGGTGCTGAAGGGACAAAATTTCATGCCGGATTTCATCACCGGGCACATTGAAGCCATCTTAAACCACATCGATCCTATAAAAAATGTGATCAAAACCAGACAAACCACAACAACAAATTCAAACGAAGTTAATTTTTTACTGCAGCATTTTTGATCCGATGATTGTTCGTTCATGTTCTCTCCTTTATGGTTTGAATAAAATTAATAAATTGTTGAAATGTGGCGTGTATCCGTTTTTCCATTTTAGCGTCCCGGCACTGACCCTCGATAAAAAACTCACCGACACGGGAAATATAAATGAATTTCGAAAAAACAATCGCGCCCAGATGCAAACACACGCTTGCCAAATGCTCAATGGCTGTCACCGCACCAAGATTCCCGGAAGTCACGCCAATGAGTAAGACGGGTTTTCCCTGCAATGCCGACGGATCACCCAAATTTTCAAGAATCAGTTTCATGACACTGCTGAACGTGCCGTGATATTCGGGGGTTGCCAGAATTACGCCGGAAGACTCTTGAACCACGCGCTGAATCTCGTCCGCGGATGAGTGCCCCTGATGTCCGGGAAAAAGTAATATTTTTTCCGCCGGATCAATCACGGAAACCTGAACCTGGGAATTCTTTTGAAGCCGGTCAATGGCGAAATTCAAAACTTGTCCCGTATAATTTTTGGGCCTGACGCTTCCGCATACGGCAGCAAGCTTGATTGTCTCCGGCAGATTCAATATTCCTCACTTTCCGGTGGGCATCTTATCGATGAGAATGCCGGATGTCAAGCTTCTCGTGCTTTCTTCGCCGCAAGACATTCAGCCCAACCAAACCTAAACCTAATATAGACATCGAATTCGGCTCAGGCGTTGCAACCATCGGCGCCGTATTCATTCCATAACCCGGAGAAAACAGCTTGCCTTCATAAAATGGAACTCCGGAATGCAAAACAAAAACACCGGACGCATTTTCAGGTATTCTGACAATCGATTGATCATGATTGCCTGAACTGTTGTAATCAACCGCTTCCGTCAGCGATGCGCCGACATTGAAGATTTGAACGCTGTCACCGATATTATTCAACGAAAGCGCGCCTGTCGAAGCCTTTTGTTTAAAAACAGTTTGAGGAAAAGTCCCTCCACCGAAAACAGTCAGGTAGCCATAAGGATCGAGGATTGTTCCACCAAGAAAAACATGCCGGGTCGCGAGGGCATCGTTGACAAACCAATTGGAAATATCCAATGGCATCACGGAGTCATTGAAAAATTCGATGAACTCATCCTGCGATGTTGATCCAATCCCGTCGCCGTTGGCGTCTCCGGCAAGGCCGGCCGGAGGATCCGCCAGGATTTCCGTGATGATCAAAGAAGCGTGAGCGGAGGAAACGAAAATGAAATGACTGATAACTGCAAACAGGAGAAATTGGAACATAGCGCGTCCTTTCTATGTCTCTCCCCGCAAAGACCGGTTAATCCTTCGACAAGCTCAGGATGGTGAGCGAAGTCGAACCAAATAAAAAAATCCCCCCTCAAAAGAAATTTTAAGGGGGGATTGGTAAAGAATTCCCGGCAACTTTCTACTCTCCCGAAGCCTTGCGACTTAAGTACCATCGACCTCAAAAGGATTAACTTCCGTGTTCGGAATGGGAACGGGTGTTGTCCCTTTAGTATCATCACCGGAAAAATCTAAAGAGCAAATCGACAATTATGTAATATTGAAAACCTTGAAATTGAAAAGAAAATGTCAAGCGTTTGACCGATTAGTGCTGCTTAGCTCAAACCCTTACGGGTCTTACACATGCAGCCTATCAACCTTGTAGTCTACAAGGTGTCTTCATCCCCGAAGGGAAACGATACCTTATCTTGAGGGGGGCTTCGTGCTTAGATGCATTCAGCACTTATCCTTTCCAGACATAGCTACCCAGCTATTACCCCTGGCGGGATAACTGGAACACAAGAGGTCTGTATCTCCCGGTCCTCTCGTACTGAGAAGATATCCTCTTCAAGTATCGTGCGCCCACACCAGATAGAGACCGAACTGTCTCACGACGTTCTAAACCCAGCTCGCGTACCCTTTTAACCGGCGAACAGCCGGACCCTTGGAACCTTGTTCAGCTCCAGGATAGGATGAGCCGACATCGAGGTGCCAAACAGCGCTGTCGATATGAACTCTCGAGCGCTATCAGCCTGTTATCCCCAGAGTACCTATTGTTCGTTGAGCGATGGCAGTCCCATGACCAACCACCGGATCACTAAGCCCTACTTTCGTATCTGCTCCACCTGTCGGTGTCGCAGTTAAGCTCCCATGTGCCTTTACACTCTACAGATGATTGCCAACCATCTTGAGGGAACCTTTGGACCCCTTCGTTACATTTTAGAAGGGACTCGCCCCAAGCAAACTGCCCGTCTGGCACTGTTTTCCGCCTGGATTCACAGGTCGAAGTTAGAACCTAAATATCATCAGGGTGGTATTTCACTAATGGCTCTGTCCCGGCTAGCGCCGGAACTTCAAAGCCTCCCACCTATGCTACACAAACAACATTCAAACTCAATACCAGAGTGCAGTGAAGGTTCTGGGGTCTTTTCGTCTTGGTGCGGGAAGACGGCATCTTCACCGCCGCTACAATTTCGCCGAGTCTCTCTCCGAGACAGCGCCCAACTTGTTACACCATTCGTGCGCGTGGGAACTTACCCCACAAGGAATTTCGCTCAGTTGATCCCACTCTGTTTCCAGAGAGGCTGGACTATATCTTTACATCCTCTGTTCATTTGAGAAGCGATCATTTTGATTTTTTCAATGCCATCCAATTTCAAGTGTTCCTGATTCTTCATCATCAGAAGAACCTTTCTGAATTTCAAGAAGTCCAGCTTCTTTTTTGTTTTAAGCGAATGCTCTTCAAAAAAGGGGATAATCCGATCGATCAAATGATCGAAGCCTCTTACGCGATACGCCATCCGGTCGCCGTGATTGATACGAATCACTCCACAACCGAAAAAGCTTTTTAACGCGTAGAGAATTTGAATATCCTTTTTATGCTGGACAACGGTGAATTCAGGAAGGGCTTGAAAGCCGATCGACATTTCAGGGTGAGGATTGATTCCGATGTAAAAACAACCTTCACCATCGACAAATCCTACAACCCATTGCGCTTCCAAATGAGACGATGCTGTTGAACGTGTAGTCTCTGAGGGTTCTTCCATTATCATCACCTTCTTTCCGATTTTGGAAGCCTTCCCTGCGGATGATCCTCATGTCTTTTGATTTTTTACTGCTGATCCCAAGGATAAACGAGTATCAAAAGTTTTTGGGGACTTTCCCGCATATAGTTCAATTTTACTAAGGCTAGCGATTAAGTTAACCTTAGGACCGTTATAGTTACGGCCGCCGTTTACTGGGGCTTCAGTTCGCAGCTTCGTCTTACGACTAACCGCTCCCCTTAACCTTCCAGCACCGGGCAGGTGTCACGCCCTATACATTGTCTTACGACTTCGCAGAGCGATGTGTTTTTACTAAACAGTCAGCAGGGCCTCTTTACTGTGACCTTCAGGACTTCAGTCGTAAAGACTTACATCCATCCGGCACCCCATCTCCCGAAGTTACGGGGTCATTTTGCCGAGTTCCTTAGAGAGAGTTATCTCGAGCGCCTTACCATATTCTGGTTATCTACCTGTGTCGGGTTACGGTACGAACAGCTATGAGAACACATGCAGGTTTTTCTCGGCAGCATGGAATCAATGACTTCTCTCTTGCTTTCGCTTGAGATCGCCCACCTCTTGTCCTTGCGGACTACGGGTTTAGACAGACACTTCCAACCGTCTGCTCACTTATCCTTCCGCGTCACTGCAGCTTAATCATAGCCGGTTCCGGAATATTAACCGGATGTCCATCGACTACGCCTTTCGGCCTCGCCTTAGGATCGACTAACCCTGGGTGGATTAACCTGCCCCAGGAAACCTTAGATTTTCGGCGCTACAGTTTCTCGCTGTAGTTTTCGCTACTCATACCAGCAGTATCACTAGTGTCAGCTCCAGCACTCCTTACGGTATGCCTTCACAGCATAACACTACGCTCCTCTACCCCTGACCTAGACGAATCTAGATCAAGACATGGCTTCGGTTATAAGCTTGAGCCCCGATCATTTTCGGCGCAAAACCACTCGACCAGTGAGCTATTACGCACTCTTTAAATGATGGCTGCCTCTGAGCCAACATCCTGGCTGTCTGTGTGATCTCACTTCCTTTGCCACTTAGCTTATATTTGGGACCTTAGCCGATGCTCTGGGCTGTTTCCCTCTCGAACATGAAGCTTAGCCCTCACATTCTGACTCCCGGAGTACGATTATCAGTATTCGGAGTTTGGTTAGGTTTGGCAGGCTGGTGAGCCCCCTAGCCTATTCAGTAACTCTACCCCTGATAATTAATGGTCCGAGGCTAGTCCTAGAACTATTTCGAGGAGAACGAGCTATTTCCAAGTTTGATTAGCCTTTCACTCCCAACCACAGCTCATCTCTAAGCTTTTCAACGCTTATGAGTTCGGTCCTCCACACAGTTTTCACTGCGCTTCAACCTGGCCATGGTTAGATCACCTGGTTTCGCGTCTACTATACCGTACTGATTCGCCCTATTCAGACTCGCTTTCGCTACGCCTACGGCCCATAAGGCCTTAAGCTTGCACGGCACAGTAACTTGCTGGTCCATTATGCAAAAGGTACGCCGTCAGCCATTCACACCTTGCGATGTGCATAGGCCTTCGACAGCTTGTAAGTTTGTGATTTCAGTTTCTATTTCACTCCCCTCCCGGGGTTCTTTTCAACGTTCCCTCACGGTACTATTCACTATCGGTCAGATTCGAGTATTTAGGCTTGGCCAATGGTCTGGCCGGATTCCTGCAGAATTTCCCGTGCTCCGCAGTACTTGGGATACCTCTAGAGTGCTTAAGAATGTCACTTACAGGACTTTCACCTTCTTTGGTGTGCCTTTCCAGACACTTCTGTTATTCTCTTGCATCCCACATTGAGGTCCCGCAACCCCGTTCAGTAAACTGAACGGTTTAGCCTTTTTCCTTTTCGCTCGCCGCTACTGGGGAAATCCCTCTACGGTTTCTTTTCCTGAGGCTACTGAGATGTTTCAGTTCGCCTCGTTCGCTTTTTACACCTATGGATTCAGTGTAAAATATCCCGCTGTTAAGGCGGGATGGGTTGTCCCATTCGGAGATCTCCGGATCAAAGCTTAATTGCAACTCCCCGGAGCTTATCGCAGCTTACCGCGTCCTTCATCGCCTGAACCTGCCAAGTCATCCATCACAAACTCTTTGTAGCTTGACGAGAAACTTTTCGCATTCAAGACTTTCAATATTACATAATTGTCAAAGAACATCGCGCCCAATGAGCGCAAATATATGGTGACCAAGTACTGTTTTTACCGTCGATAAAAAAATTTGATTCAAGTCCAAATTTAAATGTGGACCTGAGGGGGATCGAACCCCTGGCCTCACGCATGCGAAGCGTGCGCTCTCCCAAGCTGAGCTACAGGCCCAAGTAGATTCTCCTCCCAAGTTCAAAAACAAAAATGGACCTGAGCAGGATCGAACTGCTGACATCCTGCTTGCAAAGCAGGCGCTCTCCCAAGCTGAGCTACAGGCCCATATCGCCTGGATTAAATTAAAATGGGCCCGAGAGGA
>Ga0210019_1005272_pt1 | contig 10832 bp, 9 predicted proteins | sample CryGeyCG2114_020_2_FD_183969 | JGI IMG/M metagenome (GOLD analysis project Ga0210019, IMG submission 183969) | Groundwater microbial communities from aquifer - Crystal Geyser CG11_big_fil_rev_8/21/14_0.20 (SPAdes) (version 2) | ecosystem: Environmental > Aquatic > Deep subsurface > Groundwater ...
CCGCCACAGGATAAGGATCCACGTTCGGAACATAGCCCGTGGGAACCACTCCTCCGATCATCGGGTAGACTTTGTAACCCGCCAGCCAGGACAGATTGAACAGAATACCGGCGAACAGGGCGGCCGACCGAGGAAGCGCGAAAAAATCTTTTCTTATGACCATCCCGAGGGAATAATTGACGAGCACCGATGCGATCAGCATCAGGGGGAAAACGGGATCCGAAGATCCGTAAAAGAACAGGGAGGCCAGCACCAGCCAAATCGCCGCGCCGTCGATCCTCCCCTTGCTTCCCAGCAGAAAAAAGACCGCCAGGACGAGGGGGAGAAACAGGAAGATGAAGGGATACGAGGGAAACGGCATTCAAAGAATCCGGAAAAAACCGCGGGGGTTTACAAACAAAAATCGGCGAGGCGTCCGGGGGACGTTCAATCCTATTGCCCCATGAGTTCGATGATTTTTTTTCGGCGGTAGGAGAAAATCCGCTCGAGGTCCTGCCGCACGAAGGGATGCGCCACCACGTCGCCGGGAACGCCGAAAGGCACCCGGTAAATTGCCCGGTCGCGGATCACCGTTCCCCCCTCTTTTTCAAAAAAGTCGTGGGTGTGGCGCCAGTAGGCATAAGGCCCGCGCGTTTGCACGTCGGTGAAAAACCTTCCCTTCTCAAACTCGGTAATGGTGGACTGCCAGTACACCGGGAATCCGTGAAGCGACAAGCGGTAATCCAGCACCGTTCCCTTTTGCAGACTCTCGGTGGAAACGCCGGTAATCTTAAAATGAAGAAAGGCCGGGGTGAGAATCTCCAGGTTGCGGGCATCGGAGAAAAACGCAAACACGCTATCCAGGGGACGGGGAACCCATTGTTCCGTCAGGAGGAGGTGGTTTTCATGGGAACAGACTTCGCGCAGGGCCGATTCCAGGTCGGGATACCGGAACGCATATCCCCCCTCGACGGCTTTTTGGCCGGAAACCTTCTGACTCCCCAGAAGCAGATCGGACATCTCTCCCAGAGCCAGACGCAGGACGGAAGCCGGGGCGGGAAGAAACGCGGGTTTGCGAAGCTCGCGGGCCAGACATCGGGTAAACTCGGCATTGGTCACCGGTTGAGGGGCCACGGCATTGACACCTCCTTCGACGGTTGGGTGTTCTAAAGCGTGGACGATGAGCCCGGCGAGATCGTCACGATGGATCCAGCTCATCCATTGCGTTCCGTTGCCCAGCGGTCCGCCCAGCCCGGCCCGGAACGGGGGAAGGATGCGGGCCATGGCGCCTCCATGGTCGCCCAGAACCAGTCCGATGCGAAGGACGACGGTCCGTACCCCGGCCTCGGCGGCGCCGAAAGCCTCCTTCTCCCATTCGCGGCATACCTCCGCCAGGAAACCTTCTCCGGATGGGGAAGTCTCGGTAAACTCCGCGCGGGGGTCCATCCCGTAATAACCGATGGCCGAAGCGCAGAGGAAAACCGCCGGCCGCGGGCTCGCTTGACGCATCGCGTGGACCAGGCGGCGGGTGGACTCGATGCGCGAACGGCGGATTTTATCTTTCCGCGGCGGGGTCCAGCGGCCTTCGGCCACGGATTCTCCCGCAAGATGGACCACCGCCTCGATTCCTTCAAACGCCTTCAGGGGTGGATCCCCGGCGAGTGGATTCCATGAAATCACGGAACAGTGCAGGGGAAGGCGAACCCAGGCCTGGTCGACATCCCGGGAAAGCACAACCGGCTCATGGCCCTTCTCGCGCAAGAGAAGCAGTAGCCGATGTCCGACAAACCCGGTGGCTCCCGTGACTAAAACTTTCATGAATCCTCTGGAGCTGATTGACAATCTATAGGGTTAAAGTATAAACCTGAATTCAGGACAAGTGAATCGCACAAGCTCTTTTTTATCCGAACGTCAACTCTATCAAAAAGGAAGAACAATGGCTTATCAAAACTCGCCCACGATCGTCAGCGAAACCCCGGGAACCAAGCATTATTGCACCTGCGGGGAATCGGCCAACAAGCCCTACTGCGACGGATCCCATTCCAGACTGAATACCGGGAAATCGCCCAAGATGTATGAAGTCACGGATTCGCGGCGGGTCGCCATCTGCGATTGCGGGCACACCGGGAAATCACCCTTCTGCGATGGAACGCACTCCACGCTTTGAACCGGTTGCTTCCCCGCGTCATTCCCCACACGAATCCTCCAGCCAACCCCTGGAGAATCATTCATGGAGCCGGGCACCTGGCAACGGGTGACTCCGGCTTATTTTTTGGCGATTCCCGGGCAAAACCTCCCTCCAAAAAATTCTACGGAATACTTCGACCCCTACCCCCGGCCCTATGAAAAAGAGGTTTGCCTCGGTTTTTCATCGGCATTCGGGAGAAGATCCCAGGATCAGGCCAATTCAGGCATAGAATCCGGTTAGTCAATTGTGACACAAATGTGACTCAATCTTCGTTGATTCGAGACATCGTTTTCCTATTCTGTTCATCAAATGAATAAAACGGACTGGAATGCGGAGGACGGACCCAAGAACCCACCGCATGAACTTCAAGCCGGGAAGTCTCCGGACGAATTCAAGGAACGGGAGGTGTGTCATGTTTCATCCGGTTAAAATTTTAAAACCCGACGGAACTTTGTCAAAAATCATCAACAGCAACCAACTGAGCAAGATGTATTGGGATACGTTCAAGAATGAGGAAGGCCGGGTTTCTCTGGTCAACACCGGGCGGAGCCGGGTTCCCCGCTGGGTGAAGGAACGGCTGGATCGCGAATATCCGTCCCCATCCGAGTCCAATCCGTCGTTGCGGTAACCGGGACCGGGAGGGTAAGGAGCTTGCCATCGGCCTCCTTATCTTCCCAGTAAATCCTCGTAAACCTTCAACATCGCCTCGGCGTTGCGCGTCTGGGTAAATGTCTCGGCCAGCTCCCGGGCCCCGAGCGACAGGGTTCCGCGATTTTCCTCTTTTAACGCAAAATTGATGCAGGCCGCGATTTCTTCGGAACACGTGGGATCTTCGATCACCATTCCGTCGACCTTCGGCGAAACAATTTCCGCCGCGCCGCAATACCGGCTGGTCACGATGGGCAGACCCGCCGCCAGGGCTTCGAGATTGGCGTTTCCGAAAGGCTCATACAACGAAGGCAGAACGAAAAGGTCCGCCGCGGCATAGTAGTCTTCGATGTTATCCACAGGGGCAAGAGGAATGATCCGGGAACGTTCCCGGGAGGGAAGGGGCTGAAGATATTTTCCCCAATTGCCCCGGCCCATGAGCACCAGCCGCCAGTTTTCGGATTCCAGACCGGATAGGGATTCAAGCAGGTAACGGGTGCCTTTGCGCTCGAACCCCGAACCGACGTGGAGAATCACCCGGTCTCCAGGCGGGATTCCCAGACGCTCCCGGACGGCTTTCCCCACCGTCTCCTTTTTCCCGGGGTGAAACCGCTCCAGGTCGACCCCGTTGTAAACCACCACCACTTTCCCCTGAGGAACGCGGTAGAGATCCTCGATATCCTTCTTGACCATTTGGGAAATCGCAATGATCTTGCGCGCGCCTTTTCCCTCGAACATGCGGCGTTCCAAGGCGAGAATGAGACGGTGGAAGGGATTGAGCCACATCAGCCCCCGTTTGAGGGGAGAGTAGCTTCGCGACCGAATCTCCAGCCAGCGTTTGTGGCACCCGTCTCCCGCCCGAAAGACATCCTGCCAGAAGGTCCGCTCGTGGCTCTGAACGATATCGAATCGCTCCCGCGCCACCGCCCGGTTGGCGAACCAGGCAAACGAGAGCGTCCGAATGAACGCGTTGATCTTCCAGGCGGGCACGGAATGCACCCGGATCCGGTCATCTTTCCGGGGGGCCCATTGGTGGGCGAAGATATGAATTTCATGTCCCTTCCGGGCCATGCAGTCGGTGTACTGGAACACGAAGCTTTCCGCCCCGCCATAATTCACGTATTTTTGCCGGATCACCGCGATCTTCATTTTATTTCCGGAGAAACGCCGGCCTCCCCCTTGCCCAGGGGTCGATGGAGCACCGCATCATAAACCGCGATCGTTTGGTCGATCATCTTCCCGATGGACATTTCCTTTCTGCAATAGTCGAATGCGTTTTCCGCCAACCGTTCCGCCAATCCGGGGTCGTCCAGCAGACGCACGATTCCCTGCGCGAGAGATTCTCCGCTCCGGGGTTCCACGAGCACGCCCCGTTCCCCTTCTCCCAGCAATTCCGGTGTGGAACCGATTCGCGTGGCCACCATGGGGGTCTTCATGGCAAACGACTGGGGGATGACCTGGGGCGTCCCCTCCCCCGCGATGGAGGCGAGAACGATGACATTGCAGGCGGCCATGAGTTCGGGCACGTCTTCCCGGTGACCGAGAAGCGTGATCTTGTCTTCGAGTCCCTTGGCCTGGGCCTTCCGCTTCACTTCTTCAAATCCGGGGCCGGTGCCGGCGCACACGAACCGGGCGTCGGGAAACCGTTGCAGAACCCGCGGCACGGCTTCGAGCAGGTAATCGTGTCCCTTCCATCCCCGCACCACGCCGATCTTGCCGATGAGGGGAACGTCGGGACCGATCCCCAACTCCTTTCGCACGGAAGCGCCCGAAACCCCCGGATGAAAACGGTTGAGGTCCACTCCCGCCGAAATGGAGACCACTTTTCCGGGATCGACCCCCCGTACCCGGGTGATAACTTCGGAGATGCTCTTCCCGCTGGTGATGATGCGGTCGGGAAACCGGGAATAGATCAGGTTGTTGGGGAAAAAATCCCGCACCGGCAGGGAAACGTGACGGCTCCTCACGAGGGGAATCCCTTTCATCCGTCCGGCAAGGGAAAACACCCAACTGTCCACCGAACTGTGGGTGTGCACCAGATCGGGGCAAATTTTGCCCAGCAACCCGAAGGCCCGGCCGATCGTCAGGGGGCAAAAGGAACGGGTCATGCACAACGGATAGACGGCGAAATGGGAATGCGCGACCTGCGAACACCGCCCCATCAGCGGAGTTCCCGGCTGACAGACGACGGATACGCGGAATCCCCGGTCGAGCAGATGCATGGATTCCTGAAAAATCCGGATCTCCTGCCCCCCCCAACCGGTCGCAGACTCGGAATGTAGGATGTGGGGGAGGGTCAAGGCAGGGCTCGCGGGTCGGATGAATGACGGTTGAATGTGGTCGGCAAATAATCTAGCATATCCCCTCAAAGGTGTCGATACCGGACCCCCGATGGCCCCGGCCGGTTCTCGCACCACTCCCGGTTTTCCCGCCCGAAACCTCCCGAATCTCCAGGTGCTTTCTCCCGGACTTTTCTGGAAATGGGCTTTTCTCCCGGCCATATCGTTTATGATCCCGAGCATCCCAAAGGACTTCCAATGGATTCCCTGTGAAAACTGCGGATCGGATTCGTTCGACCGCGTGGTTTCCCGGGACCCGTCCGCCGTGGTACGATGCAAATCATGCGGACTGGAATTTATCAATCCGCTTCCGGAAGAGGACTATCTGGCCTCGCTGTACCAGTCTGAGATGCAGGGCAAAAACGATACCGGCCCCTACTTCAAGGAGTATATCGAGGATCGAAGCCGGAATGCGCGGTCGTATGAAAAAATTTATTTCAAGCGCATGGAGTTGATCGAGGGATTCGTCCCCGCCAAGGGAGCGTTGCTCGATCTCGGCTGTGGGGCGGGGTTCTTCCTGGACTTTGCGAAAAAACGCGGCTGGGAAGCGCACGGACTCGACATTCTTCCGGAATACATCGATCTCGCGCGCAACCAGTTAGGGCTCGATAACGTGCATTGCTCGCGGCTGGAAGAAATGGACTTCCCCGAAAACCGGTTCCGCGTGGTCACGCTCTGGGACCTGATCGAACATTTGCGCCACCCGCTGGATTATCTACGCCGGATCAACCGCATTATGGAAGCGGACGGCAAACTGGTGATCTGGACCCCCAACACCCGGAACGCGGCCTATCTCAGGGACCGATGGACGGGATATGGCCCGCGCCAGCATCTCTATTTTTTCAGCCGGGACACGCTGGGACCCCTGTTGCAAAAAGCCGGGTTCCAGCCCGCATACTGGCAAACGACCAAAACCAAGAAGGGCATGTTTATTCCCCAGGATTCGCTGACGTTTCAAAAAATCGTCAAGCCCGCCAGCCGGTGGGGACGAATCGTTTTCTCCATGAAGCGCGACCTGAACAATTTTATCAATCCCATGACGTATCTCAGCCCGGTGATGGACGAGCTGGGATTTGGATTCAATCTGCTTGTCGTGGCGGTGAAATCCCGTCCCCTCTCACCCGATGCTTGCAACTCCTGATGGATCTCTGACCGCGGTGATCGCGGTGGAGAACGACGGCCGTCGTCTTTCCTCCTGCCTCCACTCCGTTCGCTGGGTTCCGCGCATCGTGCTGATTTTTTCCGACGCGCAGGAGGCGGAACGGCACCAGTCCCGGTTTCCCGGTCACGTTGTCGTTTGCCGCGAAGCCGGTACTCCGCTGGCCCACCCCTGGAGCGCGGGAATGAAACATGTCCATACGTCCTTTGGCCTCCTGCTCCGGTCCAACGAGGTAGTGACGGGAAAACTCAGAAGGACTCTTCTTGAATGTATCGGCGTCCCTTGTGCCGGTCCGGCACGGTTTGCCCTTCCCCGGACCACGGTGTTTCTCAAAAAGCGCCTCAAGTACCCGCTGATCGGGTCCGGCACGCTCCCGTCCTGCCTGGCTCACATTCCGGAAGGAAGCGATGCGGGGAGCGTCCCGCGTTTTCCTGAAACACCGTTCGCGTTTGAGGGGGAACTGATCCATTACGCAGAGGAGACGATTGAAGATTGCATGCGCCGCGTCACCGAGTTGGCCGGGAACCACGCGGAACGACTTCACCGGGAGCGCCCGTCTCTTGCGTGGCCTACCCTCGCACGAAGGTCCTTCAGCGCGGGATTTCGATCGTTCTTTAAAACGTGGATCGGACAACGGGCTTTCAAGGAAGGATTCGAAGGATGCGTGTTCTGTGCGGTGGAGGTCTTCGCCGCCGCTCTGGGTCCCTTGAAGTATTACGAGCAGTTTGTCCGGTCCGGAAAACCCGGCTCGGTTCACCGGGATACTTTCAAAAACATTCTCGTCATCAAGTTGCGGGATATCGGCGACAACATCCTCTGCACTCCATTGATCTCCAACCTGAAACAAAGCTTTCCGCACGCCTCCCTGTCCGTGCTATCCTGGTCCTACTCCCTCCCGGTGTTTGAAAACCATCCCGCTCTGGATCGTCTGTTCGGCCTGTCCAAGCAACCGGACCCGGGTGAAATCGATCGGCTGTTGTCGGAGTTGAACGGGATCGGATTCGACCTGGTCCTCAACACCCACGGCGGGAAACTGTCGACGGATCTCCTGCAGAAAATCCACACTCGTTTTCGCCTGAACAACCACTACCGGGGCCGAAACAAAAACTACGACCTCATGGTCGAGGAATCGGACTATTACCGATCCTCCATCGAGCGCGATCTGGACTGCCTCCGCGCGCTGGGGCTGAAACCATTCGATACTCGAACCGGAATCTTTCTGCGGGAGGAAGAGATCGCCTGGGCCCGGGAGACGCTGGAAAGAAACGGATTCGATCCGCAAAAAAAAATCGTGCTGATTCACCCCACGGCGGCGGTGGACATCCGGGAATGGCCGATCGAGCGGTTCGGTCTGGTGATCGAAAAACTGGATGGCCGTCCGGAAATTCAATCCCTGGCGATCTGCACCGAGGCGGAATATCCCAAGGTTAAACCCCTGCTCGATTTTTCTCCCGGTCTGAAAATTTTTCACCAGATGACGGTGCGGCAGATGATGGCCCTGATTCACGAATGCCACCTCGTGCTGGACAACGATTCTTCTCCCAGCCATGTTGCCACGGCATTCGGGATCCCCACCATCGTTCTGTTCAGCCAGGCGATCCGCGAAGTATTCCGTCCGTACAGCGAGGAGAGGGACCGCCACTTCGTGTTTTATAAAGATGTGGACTGCCGCGAATGCGAGCTCGTGCATTGCGGTAATCGCGTATGCCTCGACTTCACCGCCGACGAGGTATTCGCCAAGACAATCGAGATGCTGGGCCTTCGGAGTTAAAATGTTCCACAATCTTTGGCAACGCTTTTTCCCGGCGAAACCCCGCCCGGAAATTCCCCAAACCATATTCCTGGGTTTGATCGGGGGGGTGGGAGACCTGGTCCTGGCGGCTCCCTGCGTCGAAGCGCTGAAGAAAAAATTTCCCGGCGTGACAATCACCTTCGGGGTCGGGGATACGATCTTCTACCAGACGCTCCAGGGAAACCCGTTCATCGACAAAATCGAGACCCCGTTTTTTTACAATGTCTGGAAAAACCGTCAGCGTCAGAAAATGGAGCGGGAGAAAAGCCGGGATCACGATTGGGTCCTTCTTCTCGACAACGCGAACCGGGAGTGGTGGAAGGAAGGGAAACACCTCATCGACATTTACCAGGAGAAATGCGGGGTCGTCCTGGAACGGCGCCGTCCGGTCATCTACCTTGACGGGAAGGACGAGGCGGAAGGACAAGCCTTTCTCGATAAAATGGGAATCGAACCGGGGGATACCCTGATCGTCCTGTCCCCGGAGGTCCGCTCCAAGCGGGAAATGAAGGAATGGCCGCACCGGAACTTCCAGGAACTCATTCGCCGCATCCGCAATAATTTCAAGGTTAAAATCATCACGTTCGTTTCCAGGGACAGCGACCGGGAATACGATGGTACAATATGTATCAAAGGATTTCCCATGCGCCCTTCCGCCGCGGTCATCCGCAAAGCCGATCTTTATCTTGGACTGGATAACGGCCTGACCCACATCGCGGCGGGATTCGACGTAAACATGATCTCCATCCACATCGGATTCCCCGTGGAGTGCAGTCAGCCGATCTCCCCGTATGCGGTGGTCATCGCGCACGAACCGTTCTGCCCTCCCGATTCCATCACCGTGGATGAAGTGTACGAAAAAGTGAAGGAAGCTCTGACGCGTCATGTTTAATCTCCGGCACCGTATCAATCGTCTCAAAATCAAAATGGCCTATCGGCTGGGCATGTCCCGGATTACTTCCATGCCCAAGATGATCTCCATCGACCCCACCAATCATTGTAATCTCAAATGTCCTTTGTGCCCCACCGGCCTGGGCGACAAGACGGTGGACCGGGGATTGATGAGTCTCGACCGGTTCAAGTCGGTCATCAACCGGTTGGGAACCTGGCTCCAGTCGGTCAACATGTACAGTTGGGGCGAACCCCTGCTCAACAAATCCCTGGTCGATATGATCCGTTACTCGGCGGCGGAACATGGCATCCGGACCATCACCAGCGTCCACCTCAACAACATCACCGACGAGCAGATCGAGGGAATCGCCACCTCCGGCCTGGACAAGCTGATCGTATCGGTGGACGGGGCCACGCAGGAGGTCTACCAGCAATACCGGGTGGGAGGAAACATCGAAACCGTTTTCGACAACATGCGCAAACTGGTTGCCGCCAAAAAGAAGCACGGTTCGGACTTACGCATCGTATGGAATTTTCTGGTCATGAAACCCAACGAGCACGAGATGGAAATGGCCCGGCAGAAGGCCGCCGAGATCGGGGTGGAGATCTCCTTCAGCATCATGCGCACCAATCTCAAGGACGATATCATCGGCAAGGTGGAAGACAACATCGAAAAAGACGCCAAGTGGATTCCCGAATCCCCGCAGTACAACCCCTACAACCTGGAAAACAAGACCCGGAAAAATCCGATCACGTTCTGCAAGCGGCCCTGGCAGGAGACGTTCATCAACTGGAACGGAGACGTCTTCCCCTGCGGATGCGTGGTGACCGAAAAGCAATACAGCATGGGAAACATTTTCGATCAATCGTTCGAGGAAGTCTGGAACGGGGATAAATATGTCGCGGCGAGAAAGGAAATCCTCGGCCAACCGAACGGGATCAAGACGATTTGCCATATCTGCAAGGCAAACGGATACTACACGCCATGATTCTTTCCGGAAAATCCGGATAAATTCCATCGGAAAAAATGAAACGGATCCTCGTGGTCAGCACAACGGGTATGGGCGACAGCCTCTGGGGCACCCCCGCCCTTCGTTCCCTGAAGAAATCATTCCCCGGAGTGCGGATCGATCTCCTCGCGCTTCCCGCGTGGAAATCCCTGTTTTTTGAGAACCCCCACATCGATCGGTTACTTGAATATCGCCCGCAATGGTACCGGCAACTCGCCCTCGCCGCCCGGCTGGCGGGGCACCGCTACGACCACACGCTGATCTTTCACGCCAACAAGGACTTCCGCCGCATGCTGGGATGGCTGAGATGCGGCACCCTCTGGGCTCACCAGAATTTCGACTGGATCCCTCCCGACCAAAAAACTTCTTTTCCCGATAAGGTGCACGGCATCGAGCGTCGGCTGGTCCTGATCGAAAAAATCGGAGCCCGGCGCGACGGACCGGATATGGAAATATATTTTTCACCGGAGGAGGAAAAGCAAACCGCGGCGTTCCTTCAGGAAAATGGATTCGCTCCCCGGGAATTCGTTTACGTCAATCTGGGAGCCTCGCTTCCGCACAAGCGATGGCACGCAGACCGGTTTGAGGTATTGTGCCGGAAATTTCTGGAGGAGACCCCGTTCGGGGTGGCGCTGGGAGGAGGGCCGGAAGAAAGGGATCGGATGCACTCCCTGTGCGCGCGCCTGAACTCCCCGCGCGTGGCGAGTGTTCATGGGCGTTCGGTGAGACTCAACGCATGCCTGATCGGAAAAGCGCGGATGATGGTGACCACCGACACGGGACCGATGCATATCGCCTTCGCGTTAAAAATTCCTACCGTGGCCCT
>Ga0210019_1005273_pt1 | contig 10831 bp, 11 predicted proteins | sample CryGeyCG2114_020_2_FD_183969 | JGI IMG/M metagenome (GOLD analysis project Ga0210019, IMG submission 183969) | Groundwater microbial communities from aquifer - Crystal Geyser CG11_big_fil_rev_8/21/14_0.20 (SPAdes) (version 2) | ecosystem: Environmental > Aquatic > Deep subsurface > Groundwater ...
TAATGGCAGCGCCGTCCAAAGAAGAAAGTAAAACTCTTCTTAAGGCATTACCGATAGTTACGCCGTAGCCGGGATAGCAAGGCTCAATATTAACAGTTGCCTTATTGCCTTTGGCTTCGGTAATATTTAGTGATGTAGGTAAAGGAATGTTCATAGGGCTTTTTATTAAAATTTTAGCGAGAATAAAATTCAATGATTAAGTTAAGGTCAAAAGGCACATTAAGATCTTCCTTAGTCGGTTCGGTCACTACTTTACCTTCCAATTTCTTGGCATCCAAAGAAACCCAGCCCGGAGTTTCAACCTTATCCAGCTTGGCTAGCCTTTCCTCCCAGAATTTCTTGGCAATAAACTGCTCTCTGACTTTGATTATATCGCCAACCTTAATCTGCAAGCTAGGAATAGAGACCTTCTTGTTATTAACTGAAAAGTGAGCGTGATTAACCAGTTGTCTAGCCTGATCCCGGCTGTCAGCCAAGCCCAAACGGTAAACAACATTATCCAGCCTTTTTTCTAATAATTTAATAAGATTTTGCTGGGTATCGCCAGTCTGGCGGTTAGCCTCAACAAAATATTTATGAAAATCCTTTTCCAGCAAGCGATAGGTTCTCTTAGCCTTCTGCTTTTCTCTCAAACGAATACCAAAACCGGTTAGCTTGTTAAATTTAGCCTTAGCCGGTCCATGAACTCCCGGCGGATAAGGACGCTTAACAATCGGATTCTTGGGAGAAAAATTCTTTTCACCCTTTAAGAATAGCTTGGTCCCCTCTCGTCTTTCTTGTTTGGATTTTGGTCTTAAATCTCTAGCCATAATTTAAAAATTAAACTCTTCTGGGTTTTTTAGGCCTACAACCGTTATGAGGAATAGGGGTCATGTCTTTAATGGACATAACTTCCAAACCATTAGCATGTAAAGCTCTAATGGCAGATTCTCGGCCTGAGCCGACGCCTTTAACAAAAACGTCAACCTGCTGCATACCGGTATCCTTAATTTTTTCCACCAAATTCTTAACCACAATGCCGGCGGCATAAGGAGTGGACTTTTTAGGTCCTTTAAAACCGGCGGCGCCTGCCGAAGCGGTAGCTACGGCATTGCCGTTTTGATCGGTAATAGTTACTAAAGTATTGTTATAGGTGGCCTGAACATGAGCCTGGCCCCTTTTAATACTCTTCTTAACTTTCTTTTTTTTCTTTTTAACTTGCTGCTTAATAGCCATAGTAAATTAATTTAAGTTTTCTGAGCTGACGGAGCCTTGCCACTACCCATAGTTCTTCTGACATTACCCCTAACTGTTCGGGAATTGGTTTTGGTTCTCTGGCCCCTAACTGGCAAATTTCTGGTATGCCTTAAACCTCGCCAACTCTTAATTTCTTTTAATCTTTTAATATTACTCAAGACTTCTCTCTTAAGTTCACCTTCCACCCTAATCTTCTTTTCAATATAATCTCTGAGCTTATTAGCTTCATCAATCTTTAAATCCTTAATTCTAATATCGGGATTAATGCCCAATTCATTTAAAATCTTCTTGGAACGGGAAAAGCCGATGCCGTAAACAGCAGTCAATCCAGCTTCCACTCTTTTTTCGTTCGGCAACGTAGTGCCGGCAATTCTAATAGCCATAGTTTAAATAATTAACCTTGTCTCTGCTTATGCTTAGGGTTTTTACAAAGACAAACTACCCGGCCTTTGCGTCGGGTAACCTTGCAATCTTTGCACATTTTCTTAACTGAAGCTCTAACTTTCATAAAATTACATTCTATAGGTAATTCTGCCTTTAGTTAAATCATAAGGAGTCATTTCTACCTTGACCTGGTCACCCGGCAAAATCTTGATATGGAACATTCTCATTTTGCCAGAAAGATGAGCCAGTATTTCATGCCCGTTATCCAGTTTGACCCTAAAGGTGGCTCCGGGTAGTAGCTCCTCAACAGTGCCGACTACCTCAATAAACCCCTTGGAATTAGTTGTTGGTTGATTATCTGTCATTTAAGATAACAAAAAAGGACTTCTCTAAGATCACTGTCGCGTTTTTAACCGGTGTCTCGAAATTTTAGAGAATTTTCCTGTTTTTTTCTAGGAAATTAACTAATTTTTAAATAATTAACTCAACGTAGAGTAATTTTACATTAAAAATAAAATATGTCAAGCTTTTTATCCTGATTTTTAACCAGAAATAAAAATTACTCCAGAATCGCCTTAATTCTCCTAATTCCGGCTGAAGAAGCCTCTTCTTTCTTGATTTTAAACTTACCCATAGTTCCTGTTTTCTCCACATGGGGTCCACCACAGATTTCCTTGGAATAATCACCAACAGAATAGACCTTAACCACTTCTCCGTATTTATGGCCAAACAGGCCAATAGCTCCGGCTTTTTTAGCTTCCTCAACAGGCATTTCAGCAAAAGAAACCGGCAGATTGTTTTGAATCTGCTGATTGACAATCTCCTCCACTTTAACAATTTCTTCGGCCGTCATCTTCTCAGGATGAGAAAAGTCAAACCTCAACCTCTGATCAGTAATATTAGAACCTCTCTGTTCAACGTGATCACCTAGAACGTCTCTTAAAGCCTGATGTAAAAGATGCGTAGCTGTGTGATATTTAACCGACATTTCGCTATGATCTACAAGTCCGCCCTTGAACTTGCCAGCTGAAGCGGTTTTAGATAGTTCTTGATGTTTATGAAAAGCTTCTTCAAATCCTTGCTCATCAACTTTAATATTAAGCTCCTTGGCAAGTTCCTGAGTCATCTCCAAAGGAAAGCCGTAAGTGGCATAAAGGTCAAAAGCCTCATCAGAACTGATAGTCTTAGATTCAGCATACTTCTGAAACTGCCTTAATCCCCTTTCCAAAGTCTTCTCAAACGACTCTTCCTCTTTTTTTATTTCTTCAATAATAAACTGCTCTTTTTCTTTTAGCTCAGGATAATAGTCGCCATAATCTTTGACAGTTTGCTTAATAATAAATTCAGTTAGACTAAAAGACTGAGGCAAGCCTATTTTCTTGCCGTGCCTGATTGCTCTTCTGATCAGCTTTCTGACTACATAGCCTTGATCCAGATTGCCTGGCACTATTCCCTCTGCAATAATAAAAGTGGCGGCCTTAAGATGGTCGGCAATAATCCGACCCGACTGATCGTTATAACTGCCAGCTTTGTCTTTAATAAACTCCAGAGTTGAAGCAAAAACTTCAAGTTCATAGACCGAAGACTTGCCCTGAAGAGCCACAGTGGTTCTTTCCAAGCCTAGCCCGGTATCCACGTTTTTTTGCTTTAAGGGCAGATAGTTGCCCTTGGCGGTTCTTTCAAACTCCATAAAAACGTTGTTCCAGATTTCCACCCAATTTTTATTCTTCGGATCAAACTCTGCCGGAGCCGGCTCTTGAGCGGTCCAATAAAAAATCTCCGTATCCGGTCCTTGAGGTCCAACCGACTTTCCGCCAGCCGGCCACCAGTTGTCATCTTTGCCTAATTTGGCAATTCTTTCTTCTTTCACCCCTAAAGACAGCCAAATATCAAAAGACTCCTGGTCAAAACCGCAATCCTGGTCTCCGGCAAAAACCGAAACTGCCAGCCTGTCTTTGTCTAAATTAAGCCAGCCTGTTGAAGTCAGAAATTCCCAACTCCAGTAAATAGACTCATTTTTCCAATAATCACCGAGCGACCAGTTGCCCATCATCTCAAAAAAAGTCAGATGCGAGCTGTCGCCGACTTCATCAATATCCACGGTTCTGATGCATTTTTGATAGTCTACCAGCCTGACGCCTGACGGATGCTTTTCACCCATCAAAAAAGGCACTAGAGGGTGCATGCCCGCCGTGGTAAATAAAACCGAGGGATCGCCAACTGGAATTAAAGAAGCTGAAGAAATCACCTGATGGTTCTTAGTTTTGAAAAAATCCAAATACTTTTGCCTAATCTCGTTAAGTTTCATATTTTACTGTCTTTTCTTGAAGTTAATCTGCTTGATAAGGTAATTATAAAAATAAAAGTAGATAAAAATACTGGCTAGCAGGCCGCCGGCAAAATCGTACAATAAATCATATAAAGTGTCAAAATAAACTTCGCCGTAATTGCCCAGCATATGGGAGTTTTCAAACAACGAGTCAATAAAGTACTCATAGAACTCCCAGACAAAACTGCCAAAAATAATAAAGACAAAATTAGCCACTATCACAAACCATCTGCTAATTTTGCTGAAGAAAAAATTCTGAAAGCCGGCCACAAAGATCGGACTGACGCAGAATATCATTAAAGGATTAATAAAATGAACAAACTTGTCATAACCTTGATAAGTGGGATTGTAATAACCGGCCAGAGAACCTAAAAGATTAAAGAAGCTGGCTATAGCAATCACCATTTGGATTAACTGGATGTATTCCAAGCTAATAAAATTCTTCAGTCTCTTGGAGTAGGAATAAATATAAAAAGGCAGCATGATTAGGGCAATAGAAAAAGCGTAGCCGCCTACTTTCAAATAATCGCCAAAAAATAAAAAAATCAGCAAGCTAAAAGCCAAAACGTACAAAACAATGCTGATAATTCTTCTTTTTAAGATAAATGATTTTTCTTTGGTCATAATATCTTGGCTCCGCCCAGGCAGACCTGGTCTTGATAAAAAACAATGAACTGGCCCGGGGTAATGGCTCTTTGAGGCTCCTTAAACCTAACTTCCAATAAATCTCCGGACTTAACAACTTCACAGTCCTGATCAGCTTGGCGATAGCGGATCTTGGCCTGGCAAGCTAAAGGAAACTTTGGCTCATTGCCACAAATCCAGTGAATCTCTCCGGCCTGAAGCTCTAAGTTAAATAAAGCTTCATCTTTATCGCCTCTGGCTACAATTAATTTATTATTTTTTAAATCTTTGCTAGCTACATAATAAGGAATGCCTCCGCCTATGCCTATGCCTTTCCTTTGTCCAATAGTGTAGTACCAAGCTCCTTCATGCTCGCCTATCTTCTCGCCTTCAGTGGTTATTATAGCACCTTTCTTGGGTTTTATTCTAGTTTTTAAGAATTCTTTCATGGCTACCTCGCCGACAAAACAAATCCCCTGGCTGTCTTTTTTAGCGGCCGTGGCTAAACCAAACTTCTGCGCCAGCTTGCGAACCTCCGGCTTTTTATAGCCGCCCACGGGAAACAATGACTTCTGAAGTTGCTCCTTAGTAATCTGGTATAAAAAGTAAGACTGATCCTTATTATGATCAGCTCCCTTTAATAACTGATCGCCTTCTCTTCTGACATAATGACCGGTAGCTACATAATCAGCTCCCAGCTCCAAAGCTTTTTTGAGAAAAACTTTAAACTTAATCCTGGAATTACATAAAACGTCAGGATTGGGAGTTCTGCCTTCCTGATATTCCTTAAAAAGATAATCAACTACTTCCTTTCTATACTCTTCTTCAAAGGAAATAACCGACAACTTAATACCTAATTGGCTGGCTACCAATCTGGCGTCTTTTTCATCGGCTTTTAAAGGGCAGGTCAAAAGACCCTCGGCGGCTGACTTAGGAGTCCAGTTTTTCATAAAAATAGCTTCAACCTCAAAACCTTGCTCTTTTAAAAGAGCGCAGCTGACTGAAGAATCTACGCCGCCGGACAAACCGACTATAACTTTTTTACCTTGATTAGACATTGTCTTGAATATTAACCTAAAAACAGGCTTATATCAAGATTACAAGATAAAAATCATAGTTTGATTTTTCTGCCGGATTAAAGTAAAATTGAATTGAATAAAGCTAAATTATAACCTAACAAACTCATGATTCTTTCTGACAAAGACATTAAAAAAGCCCTATCTGATGGCCAAATTATCATTGAGCCGTTTGATAAAAAAAACATTCAGCCGGCTTCAATTGATCTACATCTGGACAAGTATTTCCTGGTTTTTGATACCAGTCAGTATTCAGCCATTGATCCCAAAAAACCCATGGACGATATGATGACTGAAGTGGTTATCGAAGAAAACCGCCCTTTTGTTTTGCATCCCGGCGGCTTTGCCTTGGGTATGATTTATGAAAAAACCGGAGTTAATGGTAAAATGGTCGGCCGTCTGGAAGGCAAAAGCTCTGTCGGCAGGATGGGCCTTCTGATTCACGTTACCGCCGGCTTTCTGGATCCGGGCAACTGCCTTAAAATGACCTTAGAACTTCATAACACCTCTACCCTGCCGATTCTTTTATACTACAAAATGCCGATTGCTCAGATGGCTTTTGAAGAACTCACTTCTGAGTGTGAGCGGCCCTACTCCAAAGAAATGGGCAGTAAGTATGTCGGCGATCTTAAGCCCAGAGCCAGCCAGATGTGGAAAAATTTTCAATAAATATGAAGATAAAAGTTGGCTCAAAAAATAAGGTTAAGGTGGAAGCAGTTAAGGAAGCCCTAAACGATTATAACCAATTTACTCAAGCAGAAGTTGAAGGATTATCTGCGGATTCGGGCGTTTCTGACCAGCCTAAAAGCCTGGAGGAAACTATTGAAGGCGCCATTAACCGGGCTAGGAATGCTTTTCAGGACTGCGACTTAAGTATTGGTCTGGAGTCGGGCCTGATGCCGGTGCCCAAAAGCAAAACCGGTTATATGGATTTCTGCGCCTGCGCCATTTATGACGGACAAAATTTTCACTTAGGCTTGTCCTCAGCCTGGGAATTTCCTAAAAAAGAAATTTTGGATGATATTTTAAACAACAACTTGGATATGAGCCAAGCTATTAACAAAGCCGGACTAACTACCAATCCAGACATCGGCTCAGAAGAAGGTGCCATTGGCATCTTAACTAAAGGTCGGCTGAACAGAAAAGCCTACACCAAGCAAGCCATTATCACCGCTTTGATTCATTTAGACAATTAATATGGAAATTCAAGATCCTCTTTACGGTAAAATTAAGATAGAAGATCCTCTGATTACTGAACTTATCGAGACTCCGGAAATGCAGAGGTTAAAAAAGATCCACAATAACGGGATCTATTTTTACTTTTACCCTGCGGCTAATTGGAAAAAATTTGATCATTCTGTCGGCGTCTGGTATTTATTAAAAAAATTCGGAGCTTCCAGGGAAGAGCAGATTGCCGGCCTGCTTCATGATATTTCGCATAAGGTTATGGCTCATGTTATGGATCACTTCTATGGCTCGCAGATTAAAAGCGACCATCAGGATAGCATTCACTTACAAGTGATGAATGCCGGCAAAGTGGAACAAATTTTAAAGCAAAATAATTTTGACACTTTCAGCCTCTCTGATTTAGGCAGCTGGGCTTTGCTTGATAATGAGCTACCAAACCTTTGCGTTGACCGTCTGGAATACACTTTGAGAGATTCTTTGCAGATAAATTTTAGTGATTTAAATTTGCACAAAGAAATTTTAAATAACTTATATCAAACTGATAATGGACTGACTTTTAAAACTCTGAGTGCGGCCAAAAAATTTGCCGATTTGTCACATAAAATGCAAACTGAATTCTGGCATATTAACTGGGGATGCTATTCCTACGAACTTATGGCGGAAATCATAAAATATGCCCTAAATAATAATTATATCTCTGAAGATCACTTCTGGCTGGGAGATCAGGAAATGATTGATCTTTTAGATAGCAAAAATGACCCTTGGATCGAGGAAAAACTGGGACGCTTTAAAAACATTATGAAGACTTCCCTAATCGGCTCTAAAAAAGATTATGACTTAATTCTGCCTTATAAATGCCGAATAGTTGACCCTTGGATAGGCGGCTGGAGATTGTCGGAAATTGATGAGGAGTTTAAAAAAAAATTTGAAGCTGAAGTAGCTAGGGCTAAAGAAGGCCATTACATAAAACTGAATAAGCTGAAGAACGAGGCGTCTTTAAAGAAAAAATAATCCTGGAAGAAGTTATAAAATAATAAAAAACTGGATTAAATCCAGCTTTTTATTATAAATCAATATTAATTATCTAGTCTTTGCCTGTCTAAGTTTTGATCTCGATCGGGCAAAGGCCTGATAACTTCGGCATTGGTCTCCATATTTTCTCTCCTAACTTCAATCTCTTGGTCTCTCCTTAATTCTTCCTTGAGCTCATCTCTAATTTGGTTTTGCTCAGTTCTTTGGTTCTGATCCCTAGTCTGCTGGCTGGCAGGCCGATCTACCACTGATGAACCTTCAGGTCTTTTTTCAACTGGCCTAACAGGAGAAACTTCCTGCCTACTACTATTGACGGCTGACCCCTCTGCGGCTTTTTCCTTTAGTCTATCTAAAATCTGCGACTCTTTATTAATCACTCTTTTAACTTCCGGTTTAGCTTCAATCATCTGCCTTAAAGTTTCGGCTTTAGCGCCGTCCTGTAAATTCTCTACTCTGTCATTTAATTTCCTGATTTGAACCTCCTGCCTTTCTTTCAGATCTTCTACTAGATTGCTGTCCTGAACTCTGGCCCTAATCTCTTCCAAAACTTCGACTGAGCCAACCTCGCCCTCTTCCAAAGGCTTAAGAAGCTCAGCCCTATCATCATCCGAACCGGCTTCCTCTAGCTTGCCTTTGAAGTATTGCAATCTCTCTTCTTTTAACCTCTCTATATTAGTATTTATAGCTCTCAAAGCCGGGGCAGTCTGAACCTTTTCCTCTAATCTCTCCTTAACTAAATTAAGAGCTCTGAGATTATAGCCTTCATCCTGATCGCTGACTGATTGCATGGATCTCAGTTTTTGCTCAAAATCATCATTCTTCTCAAAATTAGGATCAACTTGAATAAACTCAATCACCCTGTCGGTTATATTAACCTTGGCTTCCGTCAAACTTTCTTTGATATCTGCACTTTGAATCTTATCAGTCAATCTTTCTAAAACCGGTATGGCTTTAAGATTATCAATTTTATCCTGGTTCCTGTCTAAAACTTTTTCCAGCCTCTCTCTGATCTTTTCACCGTCAACATCTACTCTTTCCAAAAGATTGCTGTATTTTTCCAAAGTCCTCTCTTTCACCTCTTCTATCCTAACTTTCCGCTCTTCGGAAAGATTTTCCATCTTGACAGTTATATTATCAATGAGCTGCTGATGTTTAACTTCTCTGTCAGTAACTAAGTCCAAAAGCCGATCAGCTGATTGGCTATCGTTTTCCTGAATTTTTTCAATTCGCTGGCTAACCTTATCCTTAAGGCTTTCAATTTTTTCCAAAGCCTTAGCCACGACTTCTTGAGTCTTGGCATTGTCCCCTTCTCTCTCGGCCACTATTTTAGCCTCTAAAATTCTCTCATTAGCCTGTTTAAGCTGAAGCTCAGCCTTTTTAACTGAATTAAAGGTAAAGGCCGTCTGCAGGCTTCTGCCTATGTTCTTAAAAAAATAACCAACCGGGCTAGTTGGTAAAACAGTCGGCTCTTCAGTTAGTCCGAGATCCTCAGCAGTTATTTCCTCCAAAATAACTTGAGAATCGTCTTGAGCTATAGCGGCCGGCAGTAATAAGGCTAAACCGAATACCAAAACCATAATCGATATTAAAATTTTTGACATATTTATTTTTAGTTAATTATTTTTTCTTTTTACGTTTTTTACCTCTATTAATTCTTTGTTTTTTCTTTGTTTCTGACTTCTCGGCTAACTCAGAGTCTGCCAATTGCGTAGCATCAACAACTGAAGATTTAACATTGCTAGCTTTCTTTTTTTTCTTCTCCTTGGCCTGTTTTTTAACTTCTGCAATGGATTCTTTTACATTATCCATGGCTTGCTTCCAATTAGCCTTTAATCTATAGCTCAAAGCTTTTTCCGGCTCAGGATCAATATTCATGTATTTTTTCAGATAAGAGCGCATCTTTTTCCTATTACCCGGATTCTTTTCAGAAAAATACATTTCTTTCATCAAATTACGATGATTATCAATTCCCTCTGAGTTAGCCAATCCCTTAAAAACCTTTAGCCGCTTAGCCGGCATCACATCCAATTTTACTGACCGCTTAAAGAAATCAATAGCCTCCTCGCTGAGCTCAAACATTCTATCGGACTCCTTAACCTTCTCTCTTTTCATGTGTAAATCAATAGCAAAACCTTTAACCGGATCAGCATAATGCTCCATCTGCCTGACTTCTTCCATATTAACCGGGCGTCCAGGAAAGCCTGAAGGATCGTCAGTGATGCCATATCTTTTCTTGATGTTGGTAAGTAAACTAACAACTTCCTTGACACTCCACTTTTTCTGCTCACCGTTGTATAAAATTGATATCTGTCCATTTTCTTGAATATCTCCAGTTAAAATTAAGCTGGAGGGCCTGTAATCCTGCCCAGGCCAGACAATTTTTTCTATCCTTCCGGAAAATAAGTCATCCAAGGCCTGCAAGCCGCCCATTGTTGAAGAATCAAGACGAATACCCCAGCCGCTGATTGAATCAATTAATTTATCGCTTAAACCAAATTTTTTAAACAAAGCCTCATTGTTAGATATATCAACATAAGCGTCTTTTTTGAATAAATTATCCAAATCCCTCTTAGAAAATTTTTTATCCGGATCATATTTATTCATAAAATTTATCATATCTTGAAAATTCATGGTTCCGAAATCCTGATTATTAATTCTAAAGAAAACTACCCCCTGATTATTAATATCTATAAAATCACAATGAACTCGGCTGCCGTCTTCTAAGGTTAAAGGGAGGGCTGCGTTCTTACTAAACTCGCTTAAAATCTTAAGGCCTCTTAATTTTCTATTTTCAACTTTGATCTTATTCTCTTCTATAATATTAATTAAACTTTTATTAATGCCTTCATTAACAAGGAATTTTCTATCCAAAAAATCAACCAAGCCGGCTTTTACTCTCAATTCATCAAGCTTGCCGGTCAAATCTCTGTTAGCTTTTTCTAAGGTAAAGGTAATGCCCACC
>Ga0210019_1005283_pt1 | contig 10814 bp, 6 predicted proteins | sample CryGeyCG2114_020_2_FD_183969 | JGI IMG/M metagenome (GOLD analysis project Ga0210019, IMG submission 183969) | Groundwater microbial communities from aquifer - Crystal Geyser CG11_big_fil_rev_8/21/14_0.20 (SPAdes) (version 2) | ecosystem: Environmental > Aquatic > Deep subsurface > Groundwater ...
AAATCGGAAGATGAGACGAATGATTTCTGACTAAGCTTCTTCTGAAGCTCGGCGCGCTCTTTCAAAAGTTTTTCAACCCGAGCGTCCAATTCCCTCTTGGGAGCCTTTAATTTCTCAGCAACCCGATCCAATATGGACTCTTCTTCCAAAACATAATCATAGGCCGCTTCGCCCGTTACCGCGACAATCCGCCGAACTCCCGAAGCAACGCTTGATTCTTGTGTTATCTTAAAGATTCCCGCTTCAGCCAAACTTTCTGCATGTGTCCCACCACAGAGTTCAATTGAAAACTCTCCAATTCTCAAAACCCGAACGCGATCAGAATATTTGTCCTCAAAAAAAGCTTTGGCACCTGAAGCGATGGCTTTCTCCAGATCCTCTTCCGCCAGATCCAAAAGCGGATTCTCCCAAATTTTTTGATTACAGAGATTCTCAATTCGACTCAACTCGTCTTTGCTCACAGCCTGAAAATGTGAAAAATCGAATCGAAGATAATCCGGCCCCACGAGGCTTCCTGCTTGCTTAATATGATTGCCCAAGACTTTTTGTAGAGCCCAGTGCATCACATGCGTCATCGTATGATGAATGCGAGTTCGCCGACGCAGCTTCTCATCGACCTTCGCCTTCACGGAATCTCCGAGTTTGAGGTGACCTCTCTCAAGCCGTCCCATTAAACTATGAAAACTTCCTACCGGCTTTTGGCAATCTTCCACTCTAAAAATTCCAGTAGATGACTCAAGATTTCCTTTGTCACCAACTTGGCCACCAGACTCCGCATAAAAAGGACATTGATCAATGATAACCTCAGCTTCATCTCCCTCAGCCAGCCCTTGTACTTCCTTACCATTTTTGAGAACGGCCAGGATTTTTGCATCGGCCCTCAGATCTTTGTAACCGACAAACTCGAAATCCTTAGCAGCCGCCTGAATAGCACGATAAACATCTTCCACGGCTCGCTGTCCGCTGCCTTTCCAGGCTCTCCGGCTTCGTTCACGCTGCTCCTGTAGGGCTTTATCAAATCCTTTGTGATCAAGCTTAATTTGTCGCTCATCCAAAATCATTTCGGTCAAATCTAAGGGAAACCCAAAGGTGTCATAAAGTTGGAAGGCAACGGCACCATCCAAGGCATCTGATTTTCGCAAGCCTTTCATTTTCTCTTCCAAAAGCTTAAGTCCCGACTCAAGCGTTTCAAAAAACTTTTCTTCCTCAACCTGAATTAGTTTTGTCATCGCGGCTTGGTTTTGAACAAGCTCCGGATAAGCATCGCCCATCTCTTTAACGACATAGGCCACGCCCTCGTAAAAGAATGGGCGCTCGCACCCCAAGTTCTTTCCAAATCGAATGGCTCGCCTCAGAATTCGTCGCAAAACATAGGAACGACCTTCATTACCGGGTTGAACTCCATCCGAAATTAAAAACGTACAAGCTCGGACATGATCCGTAAGAACTTTGAGGGCCACATCATCCTGGAGATTCTTTCCGTAGGCTTTGCTGGTAATTTTCGCAAAACCTTGCAAGATCGACTGCATGCCGTCGATATCGTAATTACTGTCCACATTTTGAACGACGCTAGCCAATCTTTCCAAACCCATGCCCGTATCTACGGAAGGTTTTGGCAGTTTGATTATTTTCCCGTCTTCAAATTTTTCGAATTGCATGAAAACAAGATTCCAGATCTCTAAAAACCTTTCGCCACCATCAAAAATAGTTTCGTCTTTGCCGAAGCTTTCGCCTCGATCAATATGAATCTCGGTGCAAGGACCGCAGGGGCCGGTATCGCCCATAGCCCAAAAGTTAGAGGCTTCATCCATTCTAACGACGCGATCCTTGGGCACGCCTATTTGCTTGGTCCACATATCGAAGGCTTCATCATCATCCCTAAAAACAGACACCCATAGCTTATCTTTGGGCAAACCGACCTTCTCCGTCAAAAACTCCCAGGCAAACTCAATAGCCTTTTCTTTAAAATAATCTCCGAATGAAAAATTTCCGAGCATTTCAAAAAATGTATGGTGACGCGTCGTTCGACCAACGCTTTCCAAATCATTGTGTTTACCACCCGCCCGGACGCATCTTTGACAAGTTGTTGCCCGCGGATCCTTCGGCTTTTCTTTTCCTGTAAAATAATCCTTGAATTGCACCATCCCAGCATTCGTAAACAATAGCGTCGGATCATTATGCGGAATAAGAGCCGATGAACGAACGCGTCGGTGGCCCTCGGATTCAAAATAACTTAAAAAAAGCTCTCGCAGTTCGCGAACAGACTTCGACATTTATCCAGGCTAGCAGCTGATCTAGCAGGCCGTCTTCCGAAAAATCAAACTTGATGGTGGGGGATTCTTGAAGCCTAATCCGAATGAAAAGCTTAAAATTTGGCCTTCCCGCTTGAACTGTCCCCAGATCTTATATTCCCCATCTGGCAAGCCCTCTTGGTGGTTATCATAGGGAAAGGTATAAAAGGCCGGTTCATCAATCGGACTAAAAGAATGGAGGTGATAAAAAGTTCGATCCTCTATTTTCTCGCCATTCAAGCCGACAAGTACGGCATGTCCCCCCATAGTTAGCCATTCTTCCAAATTCTCCGCGGGCTGATAGACTCCATTACTATTTTCGAGAATTTTGAAATAGAACTTGGGTAAATAGTAATTGCACCAATCAAATAGTTCGATGGAAAATTCGACTCGATAGCGATCCCCCTCAACTCCAGGGCTCCCATTGTCTTTAAAATATTTTGCTACGAAATCTTCATTTTTATTCATATCGAGGTCGATGGGGAGTGGTTTAGCTCGTGTTGAAGTCGCGCTATCAGCGAAGATTTCAAATCGATTCATAATCATCATCTCGGCATCTTTAGGGAGAGCTTCCGTGAAAATGAAAAATCGTCCCGGCGATAAAACGCTTTGGGGAAGGTCCTGATTATCAGGATCTTCATCCTCGGCATTGACTCGAATACTAAAGCTACCATCTGGATTTAGTTTAGGATGAATATGGGCAAATTCTGAGAGATCATCCTTAACGACAATCATATGCATCAGCTTTCCATGCATCACATCATAATCAGTGATTTGCTGATGAGTATGACCATCAAAAAAGCGGAGTAGCCAATCAATTGGCTCGCCTGCTGGCATATGATTGGATTTTTCGCCATTAATCCTAAGCTGACCATGTGTTCCATGATTCATTTGAGCTTGGGCGTTACCCAAGCTCAAACAAGCCGCCAAGATACTGCAGGCCAAGTCCTGCTTAATGTGATTAATCTTTAGCAGCATTAAATTCTACGACATAAAGACCATCAGAAATATCCGACACGAGAATCTTACCGGAACTGAAAAATGGGTAGGCGCCCCAATCATCGATATAGCCGCCCCCGTCTTCTTTATCGGCCTTTGTAAAATAAGCCACCTCTCGAAGGTCGCCTGGATTGGAAACGTCGACGATTCTTAGTCCGCTTCCATAATGCGAGATATAAGCATAGTCGCCTTTGACATGAGTATTGTGAGCCAACTTACTGGGCGCCAAATATTCTCCAACTAAGCGAACATCGTTGAAATCTGAAAGATCAAACATTTTGACAGTTTTCCCGACTGTTTCTTCGGTAGTCATTAAATGCGTTCCATCTTCCGAAAGCCAAGCATTATGAACATAACCCGCGCTCTGAATCTTGAAGCGCTTTACAAGTTTTGGGTTGGGAGCATCGTTATAGTCATAGATTCCTATTGTGCCGTGGCCACCTTCGGAAACATAAACAAGCCCGTCGCGAGCCATCATATCGTGAGTCTCAACACCAAAGCTTGATATCTGCACGGGATTAACGGGATCCGCCAGACTCAGTATACGTACGGGAGCGGAATGGCCCCCTTGCGCAAATAGTATCCCACGATCTGTATCGATGAAGAGATTATGCGAAACTGTAAATTTCTTGTAAGTGTTCACAAGCTCCACTTTTTCAGGCAGACCAGACAAGTCTAGGATCTGCATCCCCCAACCAGACATATCGGTTACAACATAGGCATAATTTTGATACGTCTTAATATCTTTCCAAATAGAATCAGCACTTGGAATAAAGGCGATTTCTCTTAGATCCGGAGAATCCGTAATATCAATAATACTTGTGCCATTTCGAACACCAAGCAAAGCATATTCTCGACCATTCGCGTCGGTATAACCCCAGCAGTCATTGTATTCTGCTGACGCATATTTATTAAAATGAGCAACCGCATCCAGTCTGATTCTATCTTGTGCCTGAAGACTCAGCGACGCGAAGAATCCAATTACAAATAAAGTGAGTAAACATTTTGATTTTAATGACATAAGCTCCTCCTCCGAATGGAATTAGTCTAATTCAATTCGGAGTCGAGCCGCTAATAAAAATCCATCTTGCAATGTGCTGACGCGAATCGTCGTTACTGAAAGGCTCTCGGAACTCGTTCACTAGAACCCGTGCCTGGACGACCCTTGCTCCCTCGTTTCTTTGCTGTGGAACCCATCCCTAGCGGATGCGTTAAGCAAAGATCAAAAACCTCCTCAACATGATCAACCAAATGTACGTTGAGTTTTGATCGGATGTGTTTTGGAAGTTCTACAAGATCTTTCTCGCAGGCTCGTGGCATGACGATATCAAAAATTTCCTGTCGAATCGCCGCCATAACCTTCTCTTTGATTCCGCCAACCGGAAGAACGCGACCCAAGAGAGTAACCTCTCCGGTCATCGCTACTTTGCACTTAATCGGAATACCCGTGAATAACGAAATCAAAGCCGTCGCGATCGTAATCCCCGCAGAGGGTCCGTCTTTTGGAATCGCCCCAGCTGGCACATGCAAATGAATATCGTGTTCCGCAAAGAAGTTCTTCGGTAAGCCAAGGCCTTCAGCTTTCGTCCTTACATAGGATAGAGCTGCCTGTGCTGACTCTTTCATCACGTCGCCAAGCTGCCCCGTAAGCTGCAAGCCACCTTTTCCAGTTACAAAACTTGCTTCCATTGTTAGCGTTTCGCCGCCAGTCTCCGTCCAGGCCAATCCAGTAGCCACTCCAACTTGATCCTCTTCTCGCATCGGATCGGGAACTACTTTGACGGGTCCCAAATAATCGTGGATCTGCTTTGGCGTAACGCGCCTTGCTTTGAATACCTTCTCATCATCCGCCTTCGCACGCGCAACTTTCCGACATACTGTAGCAAGCTCGCGTTCAAAACCCCTAAGTCCGGCTTCTCTTGTGTAACCTTGAATAATAATTTTGAGACCCGCTTCTCCTATATGAAGGTCATCGGGAGCCAATCCATTTTCTTTGATCTGCTTGGGAATCAGATAGCGTTTCGCAATCTCCAACTTATCTTCCATGCTGTAGCCTGATAAGCGAATGATTTCCATTCGATCTCGCAGAGCCCCAGGAATCGTATCTGTAGAATTGGCCGTACAAATGAACATCACATTACTTAGGTCCACTGGAAAATTCATATAATGATCCCGGAAGGAATTGTTTTGTTCTGGATCCAAAACTTCCAACAGAGCCGAAGCGGGGTCGCCTCGATAGTCCACGCCCAATTTATCGATCTCGTCCAAAACAAATACAGGATTGTTTGTTCCGGACAATCGAAGGCCCTGAATGATTCGACCTGGCATCGCTCCTACATAGGTGCGACGATGCCCTCGAATTTCGGATTCATCTTTAATACCGCCCATACTCATACGAATAAATTTCCGTCCCATCGTACGCGCGATACTCTTTCCAAGTGATGTTTTCCCTACCCCAGGAGGCCCAACGAAACAAAGAATGGGTCCCTTCAAAGACTTTTTAAGTTTGCAAACTCCTAAGTGATCAAGAATACGATCTTTGATTTTCTCTAAATCAAAGTGGTCCTCGTCTAAAACCTTCTTGGCTTCCGTCAGATCCAAATTGTCATTCGAAGCTCTCTTCCAAGGAAGATCAACCATCCAGTCTAGATATGTCCTTATAATAGAAGCTTCCGCAGAATCGCCGTGCATATTCTCAAGACGTTTCAGCTGCTTAAGAGCTTCGCGCTCAGCATCCTCGGTCATATCCGCATTTTTAACTTTGGTTCTAAACTCCTCAACCTCTTCAAACTTGGAATCCGGATCCCCCAACTCACTTCGAATCGCTCGCATTTGTTCTCGCAAGAAATAATCTCGCTGCGTTTTATTCATTTCATCTTTAGCTTGCGACTGAATCTTAGCCTGCATCTCGAGAACTTCGATTTCTTTTGTAAGAGCGTCGTTTACTTTGCGCAGTCGATCCACGGGGTCAAGGACTTCAAGAATCGCCTGACTATCATGAACTTTCAATCCAAGATTGCTCGCGACAAGATCAGCAAGACGACCGGGCTCAGAAATTTCGTCTAGTACGACGAGGATATCCGGCGACAATACTTTGCCCATAGAGATTACGCGCTCAAGAAGGGCTTTTACGTTTCGAATCAAAGCTTCGGATTCTAGACTACGTTCTTCCCAGGCATTCTCATGAATTTTTTTAATCTTAACTTGGAAGTGGGGATACTCTTGGCTGAAACTTTCAATCTCTGCCTTAACTAAACCTTGAACAAGAATTTTAATTTTCCCATCTTCTGGGAGCTTGTTCATTCGCATGATCATTCCAACACAACCAGTACGATAAATAGTTCCCTGGGTTGGCGATTCCTCATCTATGTCCTTTTGGGCGGCGAGAAATAAGAGTCGATCTTTATTTAAAGCTTCATTCACAGCATTGATGGATGAAGTACGGCCCACAAATAGTGGGATAATCATATACGGATAAACAACAACATCGCGTACGGGTAGTAGAGGTAATTCATCGGGTATTTGGATCTGATCGTTCTCACTCGCCATACCTCTAGAGTACCAGTGCTTTTAGGCAGCAGCGAAGCACCAAAAACTTATACACTGCACTACAAAATGTGAAAACTTTGCGCAGTTGCTTCACCGCAGCATGCTCCAAGGGTGCTACAATATGATTTATCCATGGAACTCAATGATATTTTAAAAATTGCCGTTAAAGTGAATGCCTCCGATATTCACATCAAAGCGGGATTAGTTCCCACGTTTCGAATTGATGGGTCTTTGGTGCCCCTAAATAATGCGCCCAAGGTATCGCCTGAACAAGTCAGCGCGATGACTCAAAGCATGATGAATGCTCAACAAAAGTTACGCTTTCAAGAATTTAATGAGGTCGATCTAGCGTACGGAGTTCCAGGCCTCGGCCGATTTCGAGTCAACGTGTTTCAACAAAGAGGGACAACCGGGGTCGTACTTCGAGTGATTCCCTATCTTGTTAAAAGCGTGGAAGAATTACTTCTACCTGCGACACTTCGAAAGCTTTCGATGAACGAGCGCGGCCTAATCTTAGTGACGGGAGCCACGGGCAGTGGAAAGTCTACGACGCTCGCTGCCATGGTCGATAATATTAATGAGAACCGTGCCTGTCATATTGTTACGATTGAAGAGCCGATCGAATATCTAATAAAAGATAAGAAATCCATCGTCAACCAACGGGAAGTTGGCGTGGATACGGTTGGCTTTCACTTCGCTTTGCGCGCCGCCCTTCGACAAGATCCCGACGTCATTCTTGTAGGAGAAATGCGCGATGCTGAGACTATGGAGACGGCTTTATCGGCAGCGGAAACAGGGCATTTGGTTTTTAGTACCTTACATACAATGGACGCTTCCGAAACGATTAATCGAATTGTTAGCGTCTTTCCGCCTTACCAGCACAAACAAATTCGTTTGCAGCTTGCGAGCGTAATCAAAGCGATCATATCCCAGCGTTTAGTTCCAAAAAAATCCGGGGAAGGCCGGGTTCCAGCCATTGAAGTCTTGATTAACAATGCGAGAATAAAAGAGATGATCGAGAATCCAGATCGCACCCGAGAAATTACGCAAGCGATTGCTGACAGCCACATATCTTACGAAATGCAAACTTTTGATCAGTCGCTTATGCAGCTGCTAACAAAAGATCTCATTTCTTACGAGGAGGCGCTTCGGCAATCCTCCAATCCCCATGATTTTGCCCTGCGATTTTCGGGAATCTCCTCAGGTAACAACTCCAATTGGGATGCCTTTGAAGATTTGCAAGGCCAGGCCGAGCAGGAGCCAACTGCTGATAAACCCCCGACAAAGAAAGCTAAATAGAATTCCCATTTATCCTATATAATGGACAGAAGTGGGAAAGAATCGAAAACCTGCTCGACAGCATAGCCGCGTCAAAGATTTCGTTCGAGATTTGAGCTTTGATGCTTGGCATACTTTTAAATACTTTCAGCACAACCTTCGATTTGGATTAACGCGTCAAAGTCACTTAATCGATCATTCGGACGAACCGCCTATTATTTTGGTTCAGGGTTTTCTTGGCACCTCGGGGGTCTTGAATCCCTTTGATAAATATCTTCAGACAAAAAATAGAAATGTTTTTATTTTTGATCTTGGCCTCATAAATATCCGGGACATCCGAGAATCCGCCGAACGTCTCGTGTTTGAGGTGGAGCGAATCATGGATCTCTATTCGGAAAAGCACAAATTCAAACGCATCGATATTGTCGCCCATAGCATGGGCGGATTGATCGCCTACTATTATATAAAGAAGTTGGGAGGGCATCGACTCATTAGAAAGTTTGTTGCTCTGGGCACGCCCTTCCGCGGTACCTGGACGGCTTCTATCGGCGCGGTTTTGTTTGGGGTGTTTTCGAAAGGTGTATGGCAGATGATGCCGGGTTCAAGCTTTTTGAAAGATCTTCACACGATTCACTACAAAGGTTTACAGACTCAGATTTTTTCACTAGCGGCCCAATATGATACGATCACACCGCCGGAAACTTGCTTTCTTAAGGGAGCAACAAACCGAGTTTTGCCATTGGGTCATGCCGGTTTACTTATGGACCCAAGAGTTTTTGAAAATGTTTTGGCGTTCTTGGAGGACCGAGAGGAGACCTCTAAGGTCGTGGCTTTCGAGCATTTTCGTAAATGATTTTCACTTAATATTTTTTGGATTCATAGCAAGCCTCAGCTTCGCCTACGCGCTTCGTCACAGCGCCATTGTCCACCAGCAGGACTTTCTGGAAGAGCTCGCACGAAAGAAGATCCCGGACTTCGCGACTCCCGGTACGAGCTTTCACTGGGAGGTATTGAACTTGCAAAGAGGGGATCATGTTCTCGTGATTCATCACCCTCCGCTTAAACCAATGCACTGGACAGTAAATTACTTTAGTTTGAACTGGATTCCCTGGGAGCAGGGATTGGAAGGCAAAAACCGGGGGAAAGCAGAAACAAAAAGGGCCTCAACGCAAGGACAACTCAAGGATTGATCACACAAAACATAAAAAAGCCGGTCGGAACACGACCGGCTTTCTATTAAATTTTAATTCGTTCTGATGCTGATAACGGAGTTGAATGAATTCAACTACCTTTAATCAAGATCTAAAGCTTCTGACTACTCGTTGACTTTAGGAGCCTGTGAAGCACGAGCATCATAGGTATCATCAGACGCGGTACTTTTATCAGCAGCAGGAGCGCTGTCAGTTTTTGCCGTGTCGTTTACGCTATCTTGAGTACCTTCGGGGCAGTTAGTATTAGCAAAAGTAAGACCGCTAATTGTAGCCATAAAAAGACTGGCAAGAATGATTCGTTTCATTTTGTTTCCCTCCGTATTTCGGAACTTTATATGTAAAATCTCACTCCTTCGTCACAACCAACAGTGATCGAACGAGCTCGATCTCGAATAACTGCATATTTGATGCCAGGCCTGCACCACCTGGGGTAGCGCTAAGTACTTGTAAATACGGACATTTAGTGAGGTCCCGCAAGGGAACTCCTGCCCCATCCGCAAACCTTAGCGGGACATGGAGTGGGCATGGAGGGCGCTCTTTCCCGATTTTGTGTCACCCGTGGCCTTTTTCCCAATTCTGTTGGTCATTTGAACATATGCGAGCAATATTGAGAGTTTAGGTAGCCGGATTTTTGGAGGATTTTGAGAATAAAATAATCCATGTCGCGGTAGCCAAATGCTTGCCACTTTAAACCCTTGATAACTCTATTGATTCCTTCTGCGACAGCGTTGGTGAGTTTGTGGGTAAAGAAATTCCAACATCTGGCTTCTAAATAAGTCTGACAGCCAAAGAGCTCGATAGAGCTTCCATTTTTTATTTTAAGGTCCGCATCTCCACTTTTTCTGTCCAGTCTTTGGGGTCCACCCCAAAGAACCAGTTGGCGCTCAGGCTGATGTTTTTAGTCCCGGGGAGGGTGATTGTGTCATAAAGTCAGAAAAGACTCTCCCCAGGAATAAAGTTTTTGGAAGAAAGCCGATCCCCGCAAAAATTAAACACCAAGCCTTCCTACAAGATGAGGGGAGATGCCAGTATCGGGGAACAAACGGCCAGCTTTGTGGCGAGAGAAAATTTGTCCAGATTCATCACCCTGAACCACTCTGGCAGGGCGGAGGGGATGGAGTTGATAATCTATTAAGCCTTTGCCTCCTTCAGTTGGCGCGCCAGCGGTTTCATTAGCCTCTCGGAGAGGCTAATGAAGCGTGATGCTGCTGAGCTTCTAATGCACCTCTACGATGTCAACGCATATACAAACCCGGCCATTTAATTTAACGCCCTGCATCCCCACTCTTTCTGGAAAGAACCCATGGAGTGGGCATGGCGTGCCCTTGCAGATTATGAGCAAATCGGTGATGAGCGGCACAGAGACTTATAAGATTTGCTTCAATATCCTGTCCGCCCTTCGACACCGGCTTAATGTGGTGAACCTCAAGGAACCTTTGCGACCCACAAATCCGCCCATCCCTTCCACGAAACTGACATTGAGATT
>Ga0210019_1005284_pt1 | contig 10814 bp, 2 predicted proteins | sample CryGeyCG2114_020_2_FD_183969 | JGI IMG/M metagenome (GOLD analysis project Ga0210019, IMG submission 183969) | Groundwater microbial communities from aquifer - Crystal Geyser CG11_big_fil_rev_8/21/14_0.20 (SPAdes) (version 2) | ecosystem: Environmental > Aquatic > Deep subsurface > Groundwater ...
AAAGAAACCTATGTTATAATAAGGAAGAAGAGTTAATTACGCAACAGAACATATTTATTCAAAACATAAAACCTATTTAATTTAGCTTAAAAACAGCAATTTAAGTTTTATATGGAATAAAAAAGGTATATAAACAGTATAAATTCTTTAAGTAGACTTAATTTAGCCTTTAAACTCTTAAAGAAACTTATTAATGCTTATTTTAACTAAAAAACTTATAATTCCTTTTTATAACAAAAATAAGGACAAAAGAAGTTTTTAGGACTCATAATTCTTATTTTTTATTCAAGAAATTTCAAGAATTTAATTTTTTCTTTGAAATATAATTTTTCTCGTTGGGTAGTCTCTTTTACAGTAACAATTTATGTTTTTCCAGCAGAAGCATTTTCCAGGAGAGAAATCATATCTTTTTTTGAGCCTGCTTTGCTTAATTTTACTGCCAATTCCTTGTCCCCCACTATGTTTCTTACCCATAAAGCAAAATCATTTTTATTCTTATTCACATGATTTTTAAATACCTTCTCGTCCATTATTCCCAATAAATTCAACAGCTCAAAAACATTTTTTGCAATCACACCATCATCAGACCTAAAGTATTTTCCAACTGGAACCTCTTCATAAAAACTTAGTCTTTTAAGCAATGGTCTTAATTCTTCACTTTTTTCCTTGATCTTTTTTTCATCTTCTAGAAGTATTTGTTTATTCTTTTCAACAAACTCTTTTTGTTTTTGCCAGTTTTTTTCAAGCAACTTTAATTCATCTAACTTAGCGGTTACATTATCTTCAAGTTCCTTTTTAGTTATTGATTTTATATCTACGGATGGTTTTAAAGAATAATAATCTTTCATTCCCTTGTACAAATTTTTATCCAGAAGTTTTTTATTTAAGCCCTGTTTCTTTGTTATTCTAAGAAGATTAGAGAAAAATCCGCCTCTTTTTTCCTCAGCTTCATCAAGTCCTTCCTTTTGTTCACTAATTTCTTTAGTTTCTTCTGGCTCTTCTTTTACAAATTTCTCTTCTATTGGGATTAATTCCTCAGGAACATCTTCCTTTAATTCTTCTTGCTCTTCTTTTTCCTTAGCTTTCTTCTCTGCTTCTAGTCTAGCTTTTTCCTGCTCTTCTTTTGCAGCATCCTCTGCCAGAGGAGGTAGCTCATCAGGGATTTCTTCTTTTAAAGCCCCTTTTTCTTTATCACTTGATTTTCTGCCCATCAAACCCCTTATCAATGCCTTAACCATGAATTCACCCCCTTTTAAATTATTATTTTTGGTTTATTTAAATATTTTTGTAACAATTTTAAAGTGAAAAATTATAAAAACTAAATTTTTAAATTTAAAAGGCGCCAACCCCATTGGGCAAAAGCCCAATGGGGCAGCGCAAATGCAATGAAAAACATAAATTAAATTAACTCCACGTAAAATGTAACAGTATTTTCATTGTTGGGGGTTACATATTTCTTCAGATTAGCAGGAATCTTGATTTCATAATCATAAATTCCATACATGCCTTGCTTGTTCTGATTGACTTTTGTTATAAATACCAAATCCTGGCTACCATTATACTCTCCTGGATTTATATCACTATAATCCCATAAAATTCCTGTAACAAAATCAGAGCTGTTTGTAGAGTCTGTGACAGGCACATCAGTAATATTATTGCCGTAAACCATGAATGAATCATTGACTTTTGTTTTTCCATCCTCAGTATAGCTGTTATTTATTGAGTCAGTTAGTCCAGTAAGATTTAGTGCATTATCAATCTCTTCAAAATCATTTTGAGCAGAATTATAATCCAAGTCAGTTCCTATTGCAAACAGACTTGTCCAGTCAATGCTGCTGTCTGCATCAGCTACATAGATATTCCCGTTGATATTAGTTTCATTAAACCAGCTAAGGATATGCGCATCTGATGCACTTATGAGCAAAAGATTGGCTATTATATCCCCATAATAAATATGATAAGCAGGTATGAAGATAGTTTTATTTGCTGCATTATTGGATTCATCGAGCTCCTGAATTGAGCCATTTGTTTCATATGGAGGATCAACTACAACATGAATATTATACAGGCCAGCCTTAGCTATCCAGGATGCATTTACAATTGTATTTTCTCCAGCAGATAAATTGATGTAAACATCGCTTCCTATCTGATTAGTGTATGGCTCATCCTCAAAGAACTGCACAAGAGCATTAGTTGCATTATCATTTCCTATGTTGTATATGGTAGCATTAATTATTACCTCTTCATTTTCAACAGGATTCTCCTTGCTAAATTTAATATCATCTTTATATACAGCTAAATCAGGGTCAGTTATGTTGATAAATCTTGCTTCAGAGTAACCAGAATTATTTGCCTTGTCAATGCATCTTATTTTCCAGAGGTAATAGCCTCCGATTAAGGTTTTTGTAAAATTTAAAGTAGTATTCTCAACAGGGTTATATTCTGTGTCATAAGCAGTTTCATTTAATATTAGTGAGCAATTGCTTAATTCTCCATATTCATCTGTAACATTATATTGAAATACCACAGTATTGTTTGATACAATGCTGTGATTAAAAGGGGAAATTGAAGTTACGCTCGGTTTTGTCAAGTCAATATTCAAATAGCTTACAGAACTGTTTCCCATGTTTTGGTTGCTTGAGTTGTCATAGCATGACACATACCAGCTGTGGTTTCCCTGCCCAATTTCAGTGAGGTTAAAATGGCTCAACTCATCTGACTTGAAGATATTGTCTGTTTTTTTAAGCACATCATCAACATATATGCCGCAGCTTTCTATTCCGCTTTCATCAGAAGCATTAAAATAAAATGTGACATTCTCTTGTTTGCTCCAGCTGTTGTTAATCGGAATCAGATTTATAATAGATGGGGGTGTTGTGTCATTTATATTTATGTTGTAAACTATGTGGGTATCCAGACCTTCAAAATTAATCCCATCTGAATCACAGTAAGCATTCACAGTTATATTTGACGAGCCCTCTTTTATTCCAGTTACATTCCATGTTGCTGTTTTGCTTGAGCCAAGGTTAATATCCCCCAATGATTGAACCGAATTGCCATTGTAAAGCTGCATTACATTGCTGTCGCTGAAACTTGTTTCAGCATAGCAGTCTGTTGCAGACTGGCCCCCGATTGCAGTTATGGTTGCAGTAACATTAAAAACAGCTGATATTTCCTTTACACTTTCATTAACAGGCTCTGTTATGGTTACATTTGTCTCGCTTGGCCTTGTTATGTTTAAGGTTACATTTACTTCCGTTGTTGTTGGCAATAGGTATGCACTGCTGTGTCCATAATGTGTGCTGTTCCATGATGTTACATTAATCAAATCATTGTCAGAGCTGTTTATTGATGCTGAATAAGCCCCTTTTAAAGAAGGGATAGGGGGGGCATAAACCTCTGTTTTTACAGAATTGCTGTTATTTACATCATATATCAAGACAGGAATTCCGTTTTCAACTCCAGTAATGCCGTCTGAGTTGAACACTCTGCCTTTCACATTATGCGGGGCTGGAGGCGCGCTTACTATACCTGATATTAGGGCAAGGGTAATGATGCTAACAAATATCAAAAAACAATTCTTACTCATATTTTTTATTCTTATCCTGTATTTCATCTTAGCTCTGCATACAAAGCAACAGAGTATTGGTCTGCTGCAATATATTTTTTCAGTTCTGAAGGAACCCTTATTTCATAATCATAAACCCCATAATAGCCCTGCTTGTTTGAGTTGATTTTACTGATAAATATTAAATCCTGGGAACCATTATATTCAGCTCCGCCGTCAGAGCTGTCCCACAAGATTCCTGTGATAAAGTTAGAGTTATTTGTTGAGTTAACAACCGAGACATTAGTTATAGTCCTAGAGAACACAACAAATGAGGTTTTGTTTCTTGGAGCGCCATTTACAGTGAAACTGCTGTTTACAGAATCTGTGAAGTTAGTGCTTTCCAAGGCAGAATCAATCTCTTCAAAGTCGTCAATTTGCTGGTTTCCATCAATATCAATACCAATTGCTGTAAGGTTATCCCATTTTATGCTGCTGTCATAATCAACAGCAAATATATTCCCGGAACCTGAAATATTAACATACCACTCAAATACGCTAGTATTTTGCAGGTCATATATGACCAAATTTCCTAGGCTTTGGCCGTAAATAATATGCCAGCTTGAGATTGTTATGTTGCTGCTTGCATTGTTGTTTGTTTCATTCAGTTCTGCAATTAAATCATCAGGATCAACCACAACCCAAATTTCATGCAATCCAAGAGTTGTAATCCATGTTGTGTTAATTGTAATATTTTCTCCATAGTCTAATGTGGAAATAGTCTGATTATCTATAAGGTCTCCTGTTGATGGTTCTCCGTCATAGAATAATACGATGAAGTTATTTGCAGCTATCCCCCCAATATTATATATAGTGGCATTTATTGTTATGTTATGGCCCTCAACAGGGCTTGTATCATTAAAGACAATGTCAGATGAGCTTATCTTTAAATCAGGCTGATTAATTGTGAAATTCCTTGCTTCACTTATATTGCTGTTTCCCAAATCATCAGCACAGCTTACATTCCAGTGGTGCAAACCATAATCTAAATCATTTACAGTTATATTGAAATAAGAGCCACTTGTTTTTGCTATGTTATTTTCATTTCTTTCACCATTAGGGTCAGATACACTGAGGTTGCAGGTTATTGTTATTCCATCTGCATCAGTGGCTGTCCAGTTGAAGTGTATGTCATTGTAATTAAAGACTTGTTCCGGCTCGGGCTTGTTCAATGTTATTATTGGCCCAGCATTGTCAATAGTGAAATTTTCCGGCGGGGCAATATCCTCATTTGCATCAGGCTCGTAGTCAATACACATTACAGTCCAGTTGTAAAGCCCGTCATCCATATTTTCCAATTCAAAATAATTCAGCTGATTCTTATCAGGAAAGTAATCAGTTTCATTTTCCTGTCCATTAATTATAAGTGTGCAGTTTTCGAAACCATATCCATCATAAGGTATATATTCAAAAGTTATGTTCCTGTTTTTTGTTCTGTTGTTTTCTATGGGAGAAATAAGCACAACTTCAGGAGGTGCGTAAACAGTGAAGTTTATAGGAGGTGTCTCGTAATAATTTCCCGCCTCATCAGTGCACTTTGCGCTCCAGTTGTAGCTTCCATCAAGCATAATCTCATTCCATTCAAAAACAGATCCATTATTTAAAATGAAGCCCGTATAATCAGTTCCATCTATAGTCACATCGCATGTAATCTCTTCAGCAAGGTTATCAGTTACTGTAAAGTTAAATGTAACATTGTTCCAGTCAACTTCCTGCCCTTCATAAGGATGATGCATTATGATTTCAGGATGCGTTGTGTCTATGATAATTGTTCTTGGGTCTGCCTCTCCTTCAAGACCTATGATATCATATGCCCTTACTGTCCATGTGTAAATGCCGTCTTTTCCAAAAGAAACATTGAAATAATTTGATTCATTATTTATCACTGGAGTGGAATTTGTTTGGTTTACATTGCCGTTAATAATAAGGCTTGAGTTTGCTATCCCATCAGAATCATAAGGCACATACTCAAATGTTATGTTCTGGTTATTTGTGATATAATCCGGCTCAGGGCTTATCAGCGTAATCTCTGGAGGGGAAAAGCTTGTGAAATTTCTTGTCTCGCTTGTGTTTATGTTGCCTGCATCATCCCAGCAGCTCACATTCCAGTAATAAACACCATCTCCCGGCATTGTTATCTCTTGTGTAACATATGAGTTGTTTTCAGATACAATATCAGTAAGCATATTTGTATTATTCACAGTAATATTGCAGAAAAGGCTTTGGTCAATGTTATCAATTGCAGTATAGTTAAATAAAATAGTATTGGAAAATATTGTGTCATTATGCTCAGGGGCATGAAGCTCAATAATTGGTTTTGTAGTGTCAATATAAAATCTTCTTGCAGGGGAGGCAGTTGCGCCAAGCCCTATAACATCTGTGCAGTTTACTGTCCAAAGATAGCTTCCTTCTGCTAAACCAGAAAGAGTGAAGCTGTTCTGCGCCCCGTTTGTGATTGGTGTTGAGTTTGTCTGGTTGAACTGACCATCAATAACAAGGTCGCATCTTGCGAGCTCTGAATTATCAGTGGGAGTATAATACAGGGTTATATCATCCCAGTTTTGTGAGTGGCCATTTATAGGGGAGTTTAGCACTACAGTCGGAGGCTCGCTTACATTAATCATCCTTGTTTCGCTGGTTATGCTGTTCTTTGCATCATCTCTGCACGTTACATTCCAGTAGCTTATGCCGTCAGGAATATTGTTTATGCTCTTTGATGTAATGCTGTTGTTCTGCGCAAAGAAATCTGTACCGCCCATTGCAGTGCCGTTTATTGTTATATTGCACTGCATAATCTCATCAAGGTTGTCTGTTACATTAAACCTGAAAGTTATTGAGCTGGAGCTTGTTGAAAAAGGATCTTCTGGCTCAATAAGCATTATCTGCGGCGGCGTAAAATCAATTGTGAAATACCTTTCAGTTGCCTGAGCAGAAAGATTGCTTATATCAGAGACATTTACTGTCCAGTTGTATTTTCCCTCACTTAGACCTTCTAAAGTGAAGGTATTAGTAACATCGTCTGTGACATTATCTGTAGTATCATTGATATTGCCATTCAAAATCAGCCTTGCAAATGTCACATTATTGTTATCGCTTGGAAGGTATTCAAGGTCTATTGTTGTGGACTGCTGGGCAATGTTGTCAGCCGTAGTAAGCTCAACACTTGGAGGAAGGTCAATTATTGTAAAGTTTCTTGTCTCGCTTGTGTTTATATTTCCAGCATCATCCCAGCAAGTTACATTCCATAAGTAGCTATCCTGGCTTAGCCCGCTTATTGTTTTTGAAGTTACTGAGCTGTTTTGCGCAGGAAAATTTTCTGCTCTAACAACAGAATTGATTGTTATATTACATGTAAGGGAATCATCCATATCGTCAGTTGCTGTGAAATTAAACTCAATAGTCCCCACATAAAATGTGTCGTCAATCTCAGGAGCGTGAAGCTCAATATACGGCTTTTTTGTGTCAACAGTCAATGTCCTGTTTTCATTAGCCCATGCATCATTTCCATCTATGTCATATGCCCTGCAGTTCCAATTAAAAATTCCGTCATCAAGCTCTCTTGTAAATTCAGCCCATGCACTAGTCCCGCTTACAGATTCAGTTCCATTTTCAACAAAAGTTCCATTAAAGTCAGCATAGAGAACTATGCTTGTAAGACCAGTTGCATCTGTTGCAGAACAATTAAATCTTAAGGTATTGTTATTTGTAATGTAATCAGGAGATGGAGAAACAAGCGTTACGCTTGGAGGCATTGACTCAAAATCTTTTATTGTAATATTTACTCTCGGTGTTTCTGCATCATCAACATAATTATAATTGCTTGTCATGTTGAAAATAACAAAAAACTCATGTGTTGTATTAATCCAGCCAGTTGCATTAACATACCATGAAACATCGCAGCTTTCTCCTGCACTCATATCCTGAAGGCAGCTGACGTCATTATAATCCTTTGGGTTAGAGCTGTTTGTGTAAAAAGGCCTATCTCCCACAACAGTTGATACAGCCCCATCCTTTGTGGGGGTTGTATTATGGTTTACCTCAAGATAAGCAGCATAAATATACCCTGTTGTTGGTGCTCCACTACTTCCAGTATGAAGAACTTCAATCCTCATGTCAGACAAGTCTCCTGAAACAGAAGACCATATTACATTATACCATGCAGGACCCTGAGATGTTCCAATATCTGCTGATGCTATTGTTGTATCTCCTTGCTTGAGCATAACAGTGAATTCATTTCGTTGTCCTGTTGATGCATATACCCATGCAGTAATGTTATTTACTTCTCTTTGAGTTATTTCAGAAAACCCCCATTCATCACTATTTCCATTTTCATTATTGCTTGTGGCATATATCCTGTCGCTTCCAGTCACAGGAGCACTTGGCTGCCTAATTCCATCATCAACACACTCATAATGGTTTGCGCACTGAGACTGGAGATCTGTCTGTATATCTGAATTAGGGTCATAGTATGTATCTTCTGTTGGGTCAAGAGTGGCATTTACATCACCACATTCCCCTCCAATACACTCAACATTTGCGGTGAATGTAAAATATTCATTCAAGCTTACATCTATATCAGAAGCAGGATACACTAACGTCGCTGACAAATATCCCCATGGAACATTCCATTCCTCAACTTTTGAGTCAGTTGCCCCTGAGCTGTCCCATGAAAAAACAGACAGCTTGAAATCTCCTGAATCATTTATTGTTATGTCTGTGTTGTTGAAAACCCACCATCCTGAACTGTTATATGTTGCATTGCTATGAAAATAAGTGTAGCTGTCTGGTATATTTGTAAGATTGAAGCTTGCATTTATTATATATTCCATTGCCTGTGTGAAATTTGCCCTTACAGCAGTTAGAGTGTCTTGAAATCCAATATTGCTGCAGTTAACCCAACCAGAGCCCTGCTTTTCACACTGTATTGTGTCTATCTTAGGAACAGTTATGCTTGAGTTTACCTTTAAGCTTCTGTTTTCTCCCCAGTCGTAAAAGCCTGCCATATCATATCCAAGACAGCCCCATGTATAGTTCCCATTTGCAAGGCTTTTCTGCCATTCGCAGTACCCCTCCTTTGAGTTTACATCACAGCTGTCGCTGAATGCAAAACTTTCATTTTGATTGTTTGTGATGTACAAAGAAATGTTTTTTGCCATCATGTTGTCAGTTATATTGCATCTAAAAAGCACATTTGCAGGGTCAGATTGGTCATTGAAATAATTATCTTCAGGTATATCTGGCTGGACATCAGGATCAGTTGTATCAGAATTTACTGTAAAATTAGCAGAAGCAAAGCCGCTGCTTCCTAAATCATCATAGCATTCAATATTCCACAAATAAGAGCCATCAGAACTGAATGTTTCATTTATCCATGAGACTCCTCCATTTGATATAACTGTTGTGTTTGTTCTCTTTAAGCTCCATCCAGATTCATTTGTCCATAGAGAGCAGTTTGCAATATCATTTGCTGAGCTTGCATTAAAAGTAAAATTAATGCTTCTTGAATTAATCCATAAATTAGAAGAAGGGCTTATTAACTCAACTTCAGGCAATTCTTCTTCTGCATTTACTTCAAGATAAGCAGCATATATGTATCCAGTTGTTGGTTGTCCTGTAGCTCCTGTATGAGTTACCTCAATTCTCATATCTGACAAGTCTCCTGAAACAGAAGTCCAGTTAATGCTGTACCATCCTGCACTTTGAGAGACCGGAACACTTACAGAACCCCTTATGTTGTTTCCCTGTTTTAAACTTATGCTGAACTGGTTTCTTGCACCTGTTGACGCGTATATCCATGCTGTGATATGATTGACTTCTGATTGAGTTATAGAAGGAAATCCCCACTCATCAATATCCCCATCATTTTGATTGCTTCTTCCAGAGATTCTGTCGCTTCCAGTCACAGGAGTGCTTGGCTGCCTTACTCCATCATCAACACACTCATAATGGTTTGCGCAATCAGAGCTAAGCTCTGTCTGTATATCTGAATTTGGGTCATAATAAGATGTAACAGGGTCAACTGCTAAATACCATGGCCTTGCCTCAGTGAAAACTTCATTGCTGTATTCAATAAAAGAGGGCCCTATCTCATAAAGCTCAGGCGTAATCAGGGGAGGAATTGCGCTGTAGCTTAGAGTCGTTCCATTCTCAATTTCCCTCCATTTTAATATTTTATTTCCATTCTGCTCTCTTAAATCTGCCCCTTCTGGATTTACAACACTGAAGCTTGCAGGCAGGACCTCGCTGAAGTCAAATACAGAATCATTTGTGAAAGAAATAATTTTTACAGAAGAACTGAAAGGGCCTTTCCATGGGTCTGTTGTAACAGGAGTATCCCTTAATATATCAAATTCATAATACTCCTTTACAGAAAAATAAGATTGCATAGAGCTGTCAACATTTTTTCCAGAAGCTCTTACCTCTATTAAGTAATTGCCCTCTTTCTCTGTTTTAATGTAATTTGCCTTGTAAATCCCCTTTTCAGCCATTATTATCTTAAATTCCTGCTCCTTGTGTGCAGTTGAAAAATAAGTTTTTTCATTGTTCGGAGAAGTTATCTCAAGCTCAACATCAGCATTTCCTACAAGATATCCTTCATTGTCAAGGACAACGATAATTATCTCAGCAGTTTCACCTGGCCTGTAAATTGATTTCTTGGTATTAATAGATGCAACGCCTGTTTCAGCAAAAGCAGGGTCATCAGGAGTTATCTCTATCTCATATTCTTTTCCAGGCACAATATCCATTACTTTCTCCCATGTTCCTTCGCATATTCTCTCTTCAAAATTCCATTCAGCGCATTTGTGCAGCTCAGTTCCCTTTGCAGTTATCTTTATGCTTGACTCATTAAAGCTCAAAGAGCTTGGGTCAACTGCAAAAGAATTCTTGATCTGAGGAGAATCAATTTTAACATACTTTCTTTCTAATGCCTCAATTCTCAGCTCAGCAGTTTTGCCATCCTCAACTGCAAGCCCTTTAAAGCTGATTTTCTCAACTGGAATACCCTCTGGAAGAATATCAATATCATACTTCTTTGCTCTTGCTTCATAACTCTCTTTAACAGAAAAAATCCCAAGAATCTTTCTTTCTCTTTCCCTTTCTAAGATTATTTCTTCTTCCCTGTGAACAACAGCAGAGGCACTAATGCTCATTCCTTTTGAACTGCGAATATCTAATGTTTCACTAATTAATTTATTGCTTAAGTTAA
>Ga0210019_1005285_pt1 | contig 10812 bp, 12 predicted proteins | sample CryGeyCG2114_020_2_FD_183969 | JGI IMG/M metagenome (GOLD analysis project Ga0210019, IMG submission 183969) | Groundwater microbial communities from aquifer - Crystal Geyser CG11_big_fil_rev_8/21/14_0.20 (SPAdes) (version 2) | ecosystem: Environmental > Aquatic > Deep subsurface > Groundwater ...
GTAGGCGCCCATGCTTTTTAGAATTGCGATATCCTTGGTTTTATCCCTGACAATCATGATCAACGACCCGCAGATATTAAATGCAGCCACCAACACTATGAGTGCTAAGATGATGGCCATCACTGTTTTTTCGAGACGCAAGGCTGCCAAAAAATCTTCATTGACTGACAACCAGTCTTGAAAATGGGCTTCTTCGCCAAAGTTCATTTGCAAATCTCGACGCAGACTCAAAATCTTACTGACTTCATTAGCCCTAATCTCCATTTGGTGGGGTGATCGTTGAAAAATATCCTGAGCCATCCCTATCGGCATATAAATATGATGCGAATCATACTGAGTCATTCCCGAATGAAAGCTATCCACAACCTTAATTTTTTTCATCCGCGGCACAACACCTAAAGGGGAATAGTCCGCTTTATTTAAAAGCAAAGTAATTTTATCGCCAGGCCCCACATCCAAGCTTCGCGCCAAGCTTTCGCCCAAAAAAACGCCGCCTTCATTGAAATCCTTCCAATTCTTTTGGACCAAATATTCGTCGAGGTCCAAGACGGTCTTAACTTTCTCAGGTTCGACTCCTTTAATGAATACGCCTTCGGAACCCCCTTCAGGACTTAGTGCAAAGGCTTCCCCATAAATAACGGGCATCACGGATGCAACCCCCGGAAACTTCTCGATCCTCTTGAGCAAATCCCTGAAACTCGGACGACCCGGTTGATCATTTTGAAATGCATTTACGATTATATGAGCATTATTCCCCAGAATTTTTCCGCTGAGATCTTTCTCGAAGCCGCTCATCACCGCCAGTACCGTTACAAGACTCATCACACCAACGATAACGCCGGCTAAGGCGATCCATGTAATTACGGAAAGGCCGCGACCACGCTGAGAGCTCAAATATCGTCTAGCGAGAAAGTATTCAACTCGCATGAGTCCCCTTTTGTAAAACCTTAGGATGAATGAGGCCGCATCTGAGGAAACAAAATAACATCCCGAATACTGGCGGAGTTTGTCAGCAACATCGTCAAGCGATCAATGCCAATTCCCTCGCCAGCAGTTGGCGGCAAGCCATATTCTAAAGCTTGAATATAATCCTCATCAAAATCTGTGGTCTCTTCATCACCCATTTCTTTTCGTTTTAATTGATCTCTAAAGCGTATTTCTTGATCTTCAGGATCATTTAATTCGTTAAAGCCATTCGCGATCTCGCGTGCTGCAATATAAAGCTCAAATCGCTCTGTCACATCAGGGTTCGTCTCACTCCGTCTCGCCAAAGGTGAGATTTGGACAGGATGATCCATAATATAAGTCGGCTGGATCAGCTTTTCTTCAACAAATTGCTCAAAACATAGCCACTGCAATTCAGTCAAACTTTCTCGTCCCAAGAGCTTAAGCCCCTTTTTCTTAAGAGCATCTGCCAGGCTCTTTTCATTCCCTACATCCAAATCCGTATATTCTTTTAAGGACTCCAGGACTGTGAGTCGCTTGAAGGGTCGCTTCAATGAAATCTTGTGCGATTCATATTCGATTTCGGTGCTTCCGCAAATTTCCAGCGCCAATTTCTCTAAAAGCTCTTCCGTCAGATTCATAAGGTCATGGTAGGTGGCATAAGCTTCGTAAAATTCAAGCATCGTAAACTCTGGGTTGTGTTTAATCGAAATACCTTCGTTTCGAAAACAGCGATTCATTTCAAAAACCCGATCAAAGCCACCCACCACCAATCGCTTAAGATGCAACTCAGGAGCGATCCTCAAAAACTGTTCCATCTTTAGAGTGTTGTGAAAAGTCTTGAAAGGCTTGGCTGCCGCACCACTGACCAGCGAGTGAAGCATGGGAGTCTCCACTTCCAAATAATCTCGATCCAAGAAATACTTTCGAATCGACTGAATGATTCTCGCCCGCTTTCGAAACACTTCCTGAACTTCGTCATGGCAAATTAAATCAACATAGCGCTGACGATAGCGCTGCTCAATATCCTGCAAGCCATGAAATTTTTCCGGCAAGGGCCTCAAGCTCTTTGACATAAGCTCCAAACGCTCGGCATCCAAGGTAATCTCACCTGTCTTTGTTTTGAAAACTCGTCCCTCAACGTAAATGATGTCACCAAGATCGATGTGCTTCACGAGCTCGTAAATATTTTCAGGCAATTTGGATTTCTGGCAAAAGATTTGAATCCTTCCCGAACGATCCCGAAGTGTCAAAAAAGTCGACTTTCCAAAACTGCGATGCAAAAGAACTCGCCCCGCAACCGAAAAACCTCCCAAGCTCGGATCTCCAGCTTTAGCCTCCAAGTCTTCTCGGCTTAGCGAATCAAATTTCTCTCGAATAACCTTAGCCGTATGTTTGGCCTGCAAACCTTCGGCTGTTGGATAACTTCGAATCCCCTTTGCAGCCCAATCATCTCGCTTTTTCTTTCGGACTTCGGTTTGTGAGGCTCCGGAGCTGTCGGCCTCCGGATTTTGAGCTTGTGTCATAGAGTTCCAAACACTACGAATTTCATACCTCCGAGGCAATCTAGAAGCCATACAAACAGGTTCACATAACTTGGATCGCCCTAAGAGATTGTCGCTTTGAGTATTAGCCTAAAGCCAGTAAATCCTAAAACGGCAAATGTCCATCGAGAGACCTTCATTCATGCAAAGCTGCCTGGAACTCGCGCAGATTCCTGATAATTGCCTTTTGCCAAATCCTCGAGTTGGCGCTCTTATTGTTCACCAATCCAAAATTATCGCCAAAGGTTTCCATCGTGGCCCTGGCACGCCTCACGCCGAAATTGCGGCGATTCGAGATGCTGAGGAGAAGGGCTTTCGAAAATTTTCGCAGGCGGATTTGTACGTTAATCTTGAACCTTGTTGCCATCTGAATAAGCGGACGCCTCCCTGTACACCTCAGTTGATAGAGAAGGCTTTTAAAAATATTTTCATTGCTCAACTCGACCCTAACCCTCTCGTGCGCGGCAAAGGCCGGGATCAACTTCGGAAGTCTGGAATAAAGGTCTCGGTCGGGCTTCTGAACGAAGCGGCGCAGGATCTCAATCAAGCTTTTATAAAAAATCAGACTCGGAAAGAAACTTATATAGCGATGAAGTTGGCTCTGAGCTTTGATGGCAAAATGGCCACCGACTCGGGTCAAAGCCAATGGATCACATCAGAAAGTTCACGCCTGTTCGTTCATCAACTCAGAAACCAAGCGACAGCGATCGGCCTGGGCCGACGAAGCATTGAGGTCGACAACCCCCGTCTCAGCATCCGGATAAACCGCAAACCTGAAAAACTTTCAAAACTCGTTATTTTTGGCCGCCCCAAAGCCCTAAAATCCAAAAAAATCTGGAAACTATTTGGGCCGGATCGAATCATTGTTTGGGACAAAAAAATTGAAAGGCTTCCCCGAGATCTTTACCAAGACTATGGCATCTATCAGCTACTGGTCGAGGGGGGCCCAAAACTTGCCAGTAGCCTTCTTTTGAAGGCTTTGGTTGACGAGCTTCATTTGTTCTATGGTCGCGGATTTATTGGAGGAAAAGGCCGTTTCGGCCTCGGCCGAGACTGGACATTGAAAAGCCTTACCGATTCGGTTAGTTTTCAGCCTCAATCGGCCGGCCTCATTGGGCCCGATCTTTACGCAAACGGAAGGCTAAATGTTTACAGGTATCATCCAAAAAATCGCTGAAATCAAAGAGATTAGGTTTTTCGACAAATCCGTTGAGTTGATTATTGATTGCGAAAGTTTTGACTCTGCTCTTCAGCTTGGGGACAGCATCGCCATCAACGGCGTATGCTTGACGGTTACAGAGATTGAAGCGACTTCGTTTAAGGCTCAAGTATCACCCGAAACGCTTAGCCGAACCAACCTTGGCGGGCTTGAAGCTGGCCAGGCGGTTAACCTCGAACGCGCCTGTCGAGCCGATAGTTTGTTAAATGGGCATATCGTTCAAGGTCATATAGATGGCCTTGGAGAGGTTCTCAGCATCGAACCCATCGCAGACTATTTTAAGATTCGCATTCAAGCACCTGCCAAGATTTCGCGCTACTTAGTTGAGAAGGCATCGATTGCTATTGACGGGATAAGCCTCACTATCAACAAAGCCGAAGCGGGAACCTCAAATTTTGACGTGATGATTATTCCACATAGCTGGGAACAAACGATCGCTCACGCTTATCACCCCGGAACACAAGTGAATATTGAGATTGATATTTTTGCCAAGTATGTTGAAAGACTGCTCCAACCGACGAAACTGAACAAACCCGAAACACTTTGGGTTTAGAAGTGAGACCACGCCAATGAATTTATCAAATGTCCCAGAACTTATCTCCGAACTTCGCCAAGGTAGGATGGTGATTCTCGTCGATGATGAAGACCGAGAGAACGAAGGTGATCTTGTTTGTGCCGCCCAGAGTATCACACCGACAATCATTAACTTTATGGCAATGCATGGGCGTGGCTTGATTTGTTTAAGCCTTTCGCAGGAAATTGTGGAACGCTTGGAGCTCCCGATGATGACCGGCCGAAACGGCTCACGTTTTGGAACAGCCTTTACCATCAGCATCGAAGCCAAAGAAGGCGTTAGCACGGGGATATCGGCAGCCGATCGAGCTCATACCATTTTAACGGCCGTACACCCTCAGGCCAAAGCGAGTGATCTTGTTTCTCCTGGACACATTTTTCCCCTGCGGGCCGCTTCGGGTGGTGTACTCAAACGAGCGGGCCAAACAGAAGGTAGTGTTGATCTCGCGAAAATGGCTGGCTTTCAGGCTGCCGGAGTGATTTGTGAAATCATGAATGAAGATGGCAGCATGGCTCGCCGCCCTGATCTTGAAAAGTTTGCACTAAAACACAATCTAAAGATTGGAAGTGTTGCAGAAATTATTCGCTATAGGATGCAAAACGAATCTCTTGTTCGAGACGAAGGATCGGTACGCCTGCCTTCCGAGTATGGGAAATTTGACTTACATATTTTCTCAAATTCCTTGGATAGCTCCCAACATATTGCCCTTGTCAAAGGAGAGATCGATTCCAATCGACCAGCTCTTGTTAGAGTTCACTCGGAATGCCTAACGGGCGATGTATTTGGATCGGCTCGTTGTGATTGCGGCGATCAGCTTGAAGCCGCTCTTGAAAAAATCGGTGAATCTGAATCTGGAGTTCTTCTTTATTTACGCCAAGAAGGCCGCGGTATTGGATTACTTAATAAAATCAAAGCTTATCAACTTCAAGATCAAGGAATGGATACGGTACAAGCTAATCATCACCTAGGATTTAAAGACGATCTTCGTGATTACGGCATCGGTGCTCAGATTCTTAGAACGCTAGGTGTAAGCCAGATGAATCTTTTGACAAACAACCCACGAAAAATTGTTGGTCTCGAGGGCTATGGCCTTCAAGTTCACAACCGGGTTCCCCTCGAAATGCCCCACAAGGCTGAAAACATCAATTACCTTCGGACGAAAAAGGAACGTCTCGGTCATATTCTCAAATTGGAGCAGCCCAAGGGCGGCTTGAGTCTATGATTTTGATAGTGCAAAGTCAGTGGAATCCCGAAATCACCGACAGCCTTCGAACGGCCGCCGAAAGTATCTTGGTGGAAAGAAAAATGGCATTCGAAAGTATAAAAGTTCCTGGAGCGCTTGAGATTCCTTTGGCGATCAAATGGGCTTGGCAAACCGGACAAGAGAATCAAGCGCCACTACGGGGCGTAATTGCATGTGGTTGTGTGATTCAGGGCGAGACGCATCATTTTGATATTGTTGCGAACGAATCTTCCCGGGCCCTCATGAACCTTAGCCTCGAACTAGGCCTACCAATCGGCAATGCGATACTTTGTGTCTTTGATGCAAACCAAGCCCTCGCAAGATCTCAACCCGAGTCCAACAAAGGTCGGGAGGCTAGTCTTGCCGTTCTTGATATGATCGATCTTAAAAATAAAAAGAAGTATTCAACGAAATTTTTGTAGAGGAATTCAGATGAACTTACCAAAAGTTAAGATCACGCATGCTGCTGTAAAGGTTTCAAGTGTTCAAAAATCAATGGAATTTTTACAAAAGGCGCTTGGCCTTAAGGCTGCATGGTCCGGACAAGAGGACTGGGGCATGCTCAAGGCCAATGGAAGCACTCTTGCTTTGATTGAAAAAAATCATGAAGTCCACCCGCCTCATATCGGCTTTGTCGTTGATAAAAAAGAAGAGGTAGATCAAGTTTTCGAGCACCTAAAATCTATCGGCCTAAAAGAAATTCAAGAACCCAAAGATCACCGCGACAGGAGTCGCTCGTTTTATTTTAAGGACCCAGACGGCAATCAATTTGAACTTTTGTGGCTACCCGATGCTTTAAGCCAGTAAAGAAATTAATCAGCCATCTCATGCTCATAGACCTTAGGAAGCTTACCCGGATCAAGCTCTCTGAAGGCTTCCAAAAAGCAAATCTCATTAGGCTTGTCTGGACAGGGAGCCATCAAAACCAGATCACCCTTCTTAACCATCTCGGCTTTAGAAGTCGGACTACCAAGATAATCTTCAGCGGCAAAACCGCAGTCAAACTCCGATCGCCGATTTTTCATCAGCATATTGATAAAACTAATCTTAGAATTTGCATCCATTTCAACATTGATCACCGCATCTTTTTTGCTAATGGACTGATAGTCTGGAAGAACGATCGGACTCGAACTCGAAATATGGATAAGCTTCGTCTTATCTTTAAACACCAAAATCTGATGGGAATCTTCTAAATAACCTAGGTTCATATCTGCATAAATGTCTTGCCGATAAAGAATAAAAGAGCCCTTGAACTTATCCGTCTGACAAGCTTCTAGTTTTGGACGCTCGATAGTAGCCCGAGGCCCCACTTGCTGCGGTGCCTTCGATCTCTGACAAGAAGAACAGGCGCTAAGCCCTAGAAAAACCAAAATACCCAAGAATCTAAAATTCATACTCGTAGTCTTTAAACCCAGCCGCTCCAACTAGCAAGTCTCAGGGTCGACAAGTCTGACTAGCTGGATCAAACTAAATCTCATGATTGAGTTCCTTATGATTTCACATCTTTGGTTAGGCCTCGAGGGCGCTAAAGAACGTCCAGCCGTTGAGTTGCAAAAAATAGAGGAACTTAATGAACGAGAAATTGCCACCGCCGCCAGCTTCGAAATAACGAGCAAAAAATCATGGGATGAAGTGAAAAAATGTCTCGCTGTTGACAGCCAAAGTTTTCCTGAAAAACTAAGCCCGGACTTAGAGCAAAAGATTTTCGTAAAAAAGGAACTCGCCGATCTAATGAAATGTAATTCTCGTGATTGTGCTTTTAACTTCCTCCCCTATGAGCTGGAGTACTTGGAAAAGCTAAAAACCGAGGAACAAAGAAAAGAAGCTTACTTTAAATTCTTTCAAAACCGCATTAAAGGGCTGACTCCCATGGATCCGACAAAAGCCGATCTGATCATTCGCTCCTCCAAAGAAAGCTTTCCGGAATGCCAATCTCCAATTTTGGATAAATTTCTCTCTCAGCGTCCGCTGGGTAAAGCAGACTTTCGATTGAGTCTGGTAAAATACGATGATCGCATGAGACCAACGACGCGACTCCTTCAGTCTATGTCCTTTATGAAATCTCCAAACCAATACTGTTATGCAGAGGCTCTTATTTTTTCGGACCACTACGATGCCGAGCGTATAGAGCTCTGGAGTGTAAGTAAGCGGGCCGACGTTTATGAGATTAGTTTGAAGATTCGAGATCGAATAGATTTTTTGAACTCATGGTTTCGACGCCTTCAAAAAGGCAGCCTCCGAAAGGCGCTTGAGAAGCTCGTTCAAGAGCAGAGCCAAAATATGCTGCGGTGCATCGTGGCCGGAAACAGCCCGTAAACCCGCCTTCCTCGCCTTTAGCCCGACTGCCCAAAGCCCTTCTAATCCTGTAGAATACAAGCTATATCAAAGAGCTGCGGGGAGAGCGGAGCGAGTATGTCGAAATGGATCAATCGACTCACAGACCTTGAATGGATTCATCATTTAAATCCAAGTGTGATTTTTGCGATTTGCATTTATGGTCTTTATTACCCCATATTATTTAGCGCTCTGGCCCTCTACAAACTTCCGTTCTATGCTTATCTACCCGCGGGCCTGATTCAGACGCTTTTAGTTTTTTTAGCTTTTACGCTTATTCATGACGGCTCCCATCACAGCATCAGCCGAAACCCAAAAATTAATGAACTCATTTTACTCCTCTGTTGGCCAATGTTTTTGAATAACCCGATATTGTTTCGAAAGCTTCATTGGCAACATCATTCGAACGTGAACGATCCGATCAAAGATCCCGATCATTTTACGGCGAGTCGAACGCTTGCTGGTCGTTGGTTCAAATCCTTTTTTCTGATTTTCTATTACATCGTTTTTGGAGTCAGAAATTTTAAGACGGCCTATTGGAGAATGCAAATTACGCTGTCAGCGGCAAGCTCCTCCCTTGTGCTTTTGGCTGCGATAGTTACGCCTTTGACCTGGCCCATTATTTTTGTTTGGGTTTTGCCGGCTTTTTTTGGCATCGGATTCTTAGCTTATATGAATACCTCACTGCCGCACCATCCCGCACGCGAAACGGATCGATATCGCAACACCTCCAATTCTTATATGCCCTGGTTTCTTCAGCTTTTGATGTTAAACCAAAACCTTCATTTGGCTCATCACCTCCGGCCAACGATGCCGTGGTATGAATATCCCGAGTACTGGAAGCGCAACAAAGCTGAGGTCATGCAAAATGGCGGACGAGTTATGATCTATACCGATCGCGAAGAGCCCTACGCCCTGATACCTTCTGGAGTTCAAGAGGTTATCAAGGAAGTTAGACAGCGAATTGATCTTTTCAATCCTTGGTAAAAAAATTCACTAAACAGCCCGTAAATGTTTTTGCCCTACTCGCGAACGGATTCCTCGCTGCCCATTGTGTAAAAACAATTTTCGCATCGATCCCAAAAAGGAAAATGCTATCCGCGGCGACACCTATTAACTCGGACGCGCAAGCCATAAAGAGCTACCTCCAACACTCTTCATTCTCGCCTGCGACAGCCCCATGCGTCGACTTCTGAATCGATAAATTATGACCCGCGGGCCGATGTGCTCAATCCAAATCTTTACTATAATAAATCCTTAAGTAATCGAGGAGGGGAACCCATGGGATTAATTTCTTGGTTTTGTATGAGTGCGGCGTTTGCAATCAGCCTTGCTGGCGTTCTTTCGATTTTCAAACATCCAGCCGTTATCGTTTCAGAACTTCGCGAGGCAGGTGTATGGGGTGTTCGATCGATGCAGATTCTTTTGTTACTCAGTCTGTTTGGCCTCCAATGGTCTATGTTTGGAATATTTGGTAGGGCAGCCTTTCATGGTCCGTCGCTGATACTCTACATTATAATTATCGCTGAAATTCTCGCCGTTTTCAGCGTGGCCACGGAGCGGGGCATTGATTTTTTAGCTGAACATTTGAGTCTTGTCGAAATAATGAAGCTGGTGGGCGTCACTCAATCTGTATTTGCTTTCTTTTTGATATTGGGCGGACTTGGTATCGGCCCCATCTCTTCCGAAATGGCAACGACCGCCTCCACAAAGCAGACAAGCCTAAAGATACCGTCATTTCATGCTAGATGGAAGCATACAACGACTATCAAATCAAAGAAGCAATCCACCGAGGAGCTGATCACCGCCATTGTTGACGGCGATCAATTTGCCATCACGAAGTCTTTCGGACCCATCGAAACGACAAACATTTACTCCGACAAAAAATATGTTCAAGTAATGAAGATAAATGGTGGCCACCGTGAAGAACATGTCGAAGAAACGATTCCCGAATTCATTCAAGCCGATAGAATTTGGCTCCCCAAAAAGAAACTCAAGAAAGCATCCGATCAGCCCCCATCGCCAACTCTCCGCCCAGCCACGCTTTATGAGTACGTTGAAGACGTCGGCTATGGCAAAAAATACATTCAGCATGAATGGGTCGATGACGAATCCGGCATTGTCCTGATTCGAGACAATGATTTTGACGACTTACAAGAAACCTTTGAGTTGCAGAGTTTTGAAGCGGGGACACCTGAGGCCTCTTCCTTTGATCCAAATGTATATTGATCGAGTTGGGCGAGTGTATCAATGATACAGTCCGCTCATCTTAATCTGGCAAATGTTTTATGGCTTGGTCATAAAACGCAATCTCCTGCATCAAATTTGCTCGATCTCGAAGCTCTACCCACTTATCACGAGCGGCACGCATGTCTCCCAAGCTTTCATACGCTCGCGCCAAGTCTAAAAGTGAAGGCAGATGATAAGGATTGGCCCCCAAGGCGCTCTCATAATATTTGATCGCATGAGGCGAACCATCAAGCTCCGCATACGCCTGCGCAAGATCATAATAATCATCTTCCGGATAATAGAAGAGAATCTCTTTGAAGCTGAGATAGCTGAATCCAATAATCGCTACAGCCAAATCCTCCAAAGAAGACTGGCACTCAAAACAATTCCCCAAACTCGCCACTCCTTTGACGTGAATCTCAATTCTAGCGCCCTAAAGACCAGAAGCGCCAACTGAAGATGGCAACGCTGGTGGCGGCGAAGATGGGATCGATGCCAGCTTGCTAGGTCGGTATTTTCTATCCTTCCGATGGAAGTAATCATGATGGGGATGACAGAGGCTTAATAGATTATCAACTCCATTCCCTCCGCCTTGCCAGAGTGGTTCAAGGTGATGAATCTGGACAAATTTTCTCTCGCCACAAAGCTGGCCGTTTGTTCCCCGATACTGGCATCTCCCCCCATCTCGTAGGAAGACTTGGTGTTTAATTTCTGCGGGGATCGG
>Ga0210019_1005286_pt1 | contig 10805 bp, 11 predicted proteins | sample CryGeyCG2114_020_2_FD_183969 | JGI IMG/M metagenome (GOLD analysis project Ga0210019, IMG submission 183969) | Groundwater microbial communities from aquifer - Crystal Geyser CG11_big_fil_rev_8/21/14_0.20 (SPAdes) (version 2) | ecosystem: Environmental > Aquatic > Deep subsurface > Groundwater ...
AAAGAATTAAGAGAAGGGGTAGCTGCTATAACAAGCCCAAGTACAACTGTTGAAGATATTAAAATTACTGTAACGGAATTCGCTTCACCCTCCGTTATCTCCAAATCAAAAGGAATTAAACAAAATTTTGCTACTCAAGACTCCAATTTCGTAGGTCAAACAACAAACTTAATTCAGGATTCAATAGGTCAATTACTCGGTATATTTAAAAAGATGCCTCTCTGGGGAAATATTGCAGTTATAATCATAGGTCTTCTTATTGTATTTAATTCAATAGGTCTTTTGTTTAGACCGCCTGCACAACCCCAACAAAGTACTATTGCTCAAATTAATAGCAGAATGCAAGGCACTCCTCAACAAATGCAAACCCCACAAATAGCCGGAAGACAAACACAAGCTATGCAACAACAAGCAATGTTTGAAGAAGAACAAGAGCCTCAAAAAATAGCAAGTGAAGAAAAAGCTGACTTAGCTGGAGTACTTTCCGGACTTCAAGAAGCTGCTGCTAAACAACCACAAGCCCTTGCAAACAAGCTTGAAATCTGGCTTGAAGAAGGCTCTACAGCAAATAGAGCTTAAAAATAGGTCAAATCTCTGAGAAGATAACAAGCTTTAATTAATTTTATCTCCACTAAATAGTTGTACTAAGCTATTTCTCTTGCCGTTTAACCACCTAAGCGGGCATAAAACATATATAAATATTGCTATGAAACATACTTCTTCCAAAAAAGACGTTAAACTACTCACTTTATTTCTTTTGCTAAGAACAATGCCAAAAGAACAACAAAGCTTGCTTACTTCACACTTTAGTACAGAAGTCATAAATAAACTAAAACAACTAGAAGCACAAACGGGAGATAGCAGCGTAGAACAGCTTGACTGGACTCCTTTTTATCAATCATGGCCTGAACTCAAAAAAATACTTAGTGAGTGCAATCAAGATTATAAGCAAGAGAACCTTGCAAAAGTTGCAGCAGAACAAAGACCGCTTATAAAAGAATACATGCTTGTTAAAATGGGGCTGCAAAAGAAAGGTCCTCCAATAACACTTACTCCTGATATTATCCAAATCATAGATCACTACCTTATAAGCCGCAAATAAATCATGTTAATAAAAAAACAAAAGCTTGCAAAAATAAAGACACTTTACCCCTCAGGTGTTATAGAAACTATGGACACTTTACAGGAATCTCCACAAGCAAGAGCTATTAAAGTAGAAATTCACAAAGCAAAACAAGAGGCCAGTGAAATTAAAAGTAAAGCACAAAAAGTGCTAAAAGATGCAGAAGAAAAACTTGAGGTAGCTAGCCTAGAAGCAAGAGAAATAGTTAACAATGCAAATAAGCAAGCTGTTGAGATTAAAAAGAAAGCATATACTGAGGCGAGGCAAAAAGCATATGCTGAAGCAAATGCAGTCAAAGAACAAGCAAAAGAGTTAATGAAAGAACTATATGAAGTAAAAAGAGAAGCTCTTTATCAGGCACACTCGCAAATAATTAATGTTGCTCTTGATCTTGCAGAAAAAATATTAAGACATCAAGCAAACATAGATACAAACACACTTAAAATACAAGTTACAGAAGCAATTAAAAAAGCTACAACTGAAACCGATCACGTAAAAGTTTATGTATGCCCTGAAGACCTACCCCCGCTAAAAAACTTAATTCCAGAGATAAAGCTTTTATTCCCATCAGGAATTGAAGTAATTCCTTTTGCTGGTGAAAACATTGACAAAGGAAGCTGCATTGTCGAAACAAAATCAGGGCAATTAGATGCAACATTTGCAACCCAATTGGAAACACTTACAAATATTGTTTCGCATCTTGAGATAGAGTCCCCTGATGTAAATCAAACTATTGGGGACTCTACTTCTCTAGGCGAACAAAAAGTACAAGAGACTTTGGAAGAATTTCCCGATAATACGGTAGATTTTTCAGAAGAGCTTGAAATTCAAGGTGGGCCTCTTGCGCAACAAGAAGAAAATAGTTTACAAGAGGAGCTACTAACTAATGAGCCATTGATTCAGGAAGAACCTGAGCAACCTATAGTAGAAATAAAAGAAGAAAAAGAACAAGCTTTTGATTTAGAAGCAAGATTAGAAGAAGAATTTTTACCTCCTTCTACAAGTAAGCCCCCTCAAGAAAAAGTATTTGACCTAGCATCAAGACTTGAAGAAGAAGCTTTACCTCCTTCTCCTATTGAACAGGTCACTAAACCACCTGTTACAAATGAAATTAGCACACAAATAGAATACATTGAAGAACCATTAATCGAATCTCCTAAAGAAGAAGATACAAAGCCTTCAGAAACAAAGACAAAAGCTCTCCCTGATTCAAGCGGAAAAAAGAAACTCCAAATCAGTACAAAAGAAGACTTGGAAGAAGAAGGTGATTTTGAAGAGTTAGAAGAAGATAAAGAAGATCAAATCAAAACATCAGGCATACTAAAACCTAAAAAGGGGAATGATAAATCAAGTGAAGTAGCCTCAATTGCAGAAGAAGTTGAGAAAAATCCTGAATGGAAGGGTTTGCTTCAAGATGATGATGAATAATCCTAAAGTAGCGATCCCTTCCCGGCAATTTGAATATCAGGATCAACAACTACGGTAGAAATAACCTCACCCACTCCTGGTGTGTCCAGTACTATATCTATTGCACTTTTAATTTGCTCGGTATTTTCTGCTTTGCCAGAAATAGTTACTCTGGGACCAACAGTACTTACATTTAAATTTAATACTGATGTATCTGGGTTTTTTGCAAGAGCTTGTTTAATTTTATGCGTGAGTTCAGACTCAAGAATAGAAGTTCTTTCCTGATAATCATTTGAACGGTAAATTACACCCATACTTTCTAAATCTTCTTGGTTCTTATTAAAAGAAGTAAGAATTTGATTTTTCCCCATTCCAAGCAAATAATAATTTGCAGATGCTCCAATAACTGCTACTGAAAGTAAAATTAATATTGTTCTTATGTACAGTCCCATATTACTTATATATTCCCAATAGACGGTTAACAAATGGTTACAGTTCCTAGTTTACCGCTCGTGTCGCGGGAATGCTCTACTTGCTTTAGCTCATAATATATTGCAAAGAATTGTCCCAAACCTTTGAAAGGTCATCGATTTTTAATTTTATCCCTAAAGATTCAATGCAAACTTCTTTTTCTGTTACTTCTCCAAGTACTGCATAGGGGGTTTTCTCTTTGCTTAGAAAATCTTCTGCTTCTTTTAGTTTATCTTTGCTTAAGCTAATCACTATTCTGCTTTGGGTTTCACCAAACAAAAGGGCATCCAATCTAAGTGCTGAGTGCTGAGTGTTAAGTGCTGAGATTTCAAAACCTAAGTCATTTGGAAAAGTACTTTCACATAAGGCAATAAGCAGTCCACCAATTGAACAATCATTTGCTGAATTAATGAGCTTTCTTTTAATTAATTCTCTAACAGTACGCTGGACTTTTATTTCAAGATCTAGATCAAGCTCAGGTACTTTCCCTTGAATTTTTCCTGTACGCAAATATAATGATTCCGATGCCCCTATCTCATTTTTCTGATTCCCAAGAAGTAAAATTATATCTTTTGGATATTTAAATGAATGATCAATTGCAAGATTAATATCCTCTATGTAGCCCATTGTTCCTATCACTGGTGTAGGCCAAATATCAATGCCGTTACCCTCATTGTATAAACTTACATTTCCTCCTGTAACAGGAGTATCAAGTTTTTCACATGCTTCTTTTATTCCTCTTACAGATTCAGAAAGTTGCCAATATATTTCAGGCTTTTCAGGATTTCCAAAATTTAAATTGTTTGTTATTGCAATTGGCAGTGCTCCTGTACAAGAAACATTTCTTGCTGCTTCAGCTACTGCAATTTTTGATCCTAAACAGGGATCTAAATAAACATAGGCAGAGTTGCCATCACACGATACTGCTAGACCCTTTTCCTGCCTCAATCTAATTAACCCTGCAGTTCCACCTGGTTTAATCACTGTATTTGCTTGTACTTGGTGATCATATTTTGCATATATCCATTTTTTTGAACAAACATTTGGCGATCCTAAAAGACTTTTTAAGTGAGATATGACTTCTTCTTCTTTTAAATCAGGAACAGAAGAAATATCAAACTGTTTATTTTTTACATAGTATTCAGGCTCTTTTGATTCTCTTTTGTAGATAGGTGCATCTAAAACCAGTGCTCTTGCAGGTAAATCTACTATTATTTTATCCTCGTGCTTTACGATCACACTTTCACCACTTGTAACCTTACCAATTATTACCGAGTCAAGTCCCCACTTATCAAAGATTCTTGAAATCTCTTTTTCAAATCCGTTTTTTACAACAAAAAGCATTCTTTCTTGAGATTCAGAAAGCATATATTCAACTGGTTTGAGTGAGTCTGTTCTAATTGGCACTTTATTTAAATCTATTTCAATACCTACTCTACCTTTTGCAGCCATTTCTGATATTGAACATGTAAGCCCGGCTGCTCCCATATCTTGCGCTGCAACCACATATCCTGTTTTAAATGCTTCAAGGCAAGCCTCGATTAAAATTTTTCCGGTAAATGGATCCCCTACTTGGACAGCCGGTCTATCCTCATGACTTTTTTCAGTGAGGCCACTACTTGCAAAACTAGCTCCTCCAAGCCCATCTCTTCCGGTTTTTGATCCTACATACAACACAGGATTTCCTACTCCACTGGCTCCTGACTTCACAATCTCCTTAGTTTCTACAACACCAATTGCCATTGCATTTACAAGGGGATTTTCATTGTAAGTGGGATAAAAATATGCTTCCCCTCCAATATTTGGAACACCGGTACAATTTCCATAATGCGAAATCCCACTTACTGCACCTGAAAACAAATATCTGGTTCTTGGTAGTTTTATATCTCCAAATCTAAGACTGTCTAAAATGGCTACAGGCCTTGCTCCCATTGTAAAAATATCCCTAAGTATTCCGCCAACCCCCGTAGCTGCTCCTTGAAACGGCTCAACAGCAGTAGGCCTGTTGTGAGACTCTATTTTAAAAGCAACTTTTAGATCCTCTCCAAGATCAACAACGCCTGCATTTTCACCAGGACCAATGGCAACAAACTTATTTTTTGTAGGTAAAGTCCTAAGAAGCGCTTTTGAATTTTTATATGCGCAATGTTCTGACCACATAACTGAGAACATATGAAGCTCAACTTCATTGGGTTCTCTATTAAGTAGTTTAACTATCTTTTTATATTCATCCCTAGTAAGCTTTAACTTAGCAAGCAGTGCATCATTTATTTCTAGTCTTTTATTTGCAAGAACTGTCATGTATACGATTATAACTTAGTAAGAATTTACATAAAATAGCAAGCATAATCAAAGCGTCATGCATATTATGTTTTAAGTGCTTTGATGTAACTTTCTAAACATTCTTTTAAATCAACTTGTCCGGTGTCATTATAAATATTGATAAGATTTTGCATTACACGTAAAATTATTTGTTTATCCGTTGGAGCGGTTAGGTAGCTTTCTTGCCACTCAAGTTTTAAACTTTTGATTCTGTCCTTGCAAACTTCCCTGGTTACAAGTTCTCCCTGACCAAAAGGATCTACATATATAGGTTCAAAAGTATCTAAGTATTGAACAAGAAAATGAGCAGGCATATTAACGCCTTTTATTGGCAGCCCAATTTTATTTGTAACAAGCATATAAATTATAGAAAGTAAAATTGGATTACCTGATTTTTGATCAATAACTACATCAATAAAACTGTTACTAGGATCATAGTAGTCTTTCTTGTTACCTTTAAACCCAAGCTCCATGAACAAAAAATGATTAATCTCATTAACAATTGAAGTTACATCACCTGGAACTTTAACTTTTTCCAGATGCTGTTTTAATTCCAAGCTCCACTTATCTAAAACTTTAGAGTAATTCTCAGTATCAATAAGGGGGTTATTAAATAAAGCAATTAAAAATATTCCCTCTTCTAAAGTACTCAATTTATTTCCTGACCACCTGGAAAATTCTTCCTTTAGCTTTTCTCTTTTAATCTCAGTTATTAAACTTAGAAACCCCTCCCTAAGACTATCGTCACCTTTAGGAATTTCAGCTTCAATTTCTTTTAAAAGCTTTATATCAAAAGTCTTAAGCTGTTCCTTAAGCAAGGATGTTGTTGATTCATCATTTGTTTTAAGAAGCTTTGTTATTGCTTTAATTTCAGACTTAGGCAATGCATTCATACTATTCTTCAATTTGAGATTCCTGGTTAGCAGGCGGCTCTTCTTGTGGTTTATCTTTTAGAGCACAGGGACAGCACCCTGATAGAAGAAAAGTAAACTGCATTACAAGCAAAGCTAATAGAATTTTTTTCATTTTTCGTCCTCCTAAAAATTAAGACTGGCCCATATAACTTAGCCAGTCCTAAAAATGGTTAAACAATTTATTCTTCTGTTGTTTCTTCAGTAGCTTCTTCTGCTTCAGGCGCTGCAGTTTTTTCTTGTGCTCCGGAATCAGTCATTGCTTTTTCTTCAGCTGGTGCCGCGGGCGCTTCAGCTGGAGTTTCAGCAGGCGCTTCTTCTGTAGCTTCTTCTACTGCTTCCTCTGTTTCGTCTTCTTCTTGAACTTCTTCAAACTCTTCTTCTAGCTCATCTACTTCTTCAGCTGGTTTTGGTGCAGCACATGCTGTCATAAAAACAATAAGAGCTAGTGAGTAAAATAATATCCTTATCTTATTAAACATAGGCCAATCTTTCCCTCCTATTACTTCCCCTTAAGTCACAATGCTTGCATTTCCTTGCTAAGCATGCCCTATTTTAACTTATAATCTATTTAATTAATGTCAGAACTTGTTACACTTCAAATTTTGGCAATTGTGCATATAATAAGTCATTTGCAACATATCTTGACGTACTAATAATAACTAGTCTACCCTTTGTTTTACCCAAAGCTCAGGTTCAACAGGCTGACCAAAAACATATATACCCCAATGTAGATGTGGTCCAGTTGCAATGCCTGTACCACCTACTTTTCCAATTAACTGACCCTTTTCAACTATGTCTTCTTCTTTAACATTAATTTCACTTAAGTGTAAAAATGCACTTACAACTCCATGACCATGGTCGACAAAAACACAATTTCCATTTACTACAAATCCATTTTTTTGATGCCCTGCAAGAATTACTTTCCCTTTTGCAGGGGAATTTACTTTACTTCCTGTTGGAACTGCAAAATCAAGTCCTTTGTGAAAATAGCTTTCATTTAACACCCCGTTTATTTTTCTTTTTACCCCATATGGGGTAGATTGCTTTCCAGAAGATGGATAACTAAACTTTCCATCCCAATACCTAATATCACTAATTGCATTTATTGCATTACCAACTGATTTTCTTTCAATTGGTGTAGTCATAAGGCCTGCAACTTCTTTGGTTAAGGTAAGTTCTTCAACTATGTAGTCAGTTATGCCAACTATAAGATCTATATTTTTTTTCTTATCATCATAAAAAACATCAAGTCCATATGTACCTGGCTTCTTGCTAGCTGTAAGGGGAATAAGACTTCTATACCAAGTATCATTAATCTCAAACACAGCTTGTTTGGATTTTTCAAAATAAACCTTTGGAGGATTTTTAACCTCTGGGTGTTTCTTGATTTTTACAGAAACAGTATCCCCTTGTTTCGGCTTTTCAGGGAATACGATAACTTTAAGGTCATTTTTATCCGCAGGCAAATCTTTTGCAAAACAACGTATTCCTACAAATAAAAAAACAAGGGATAATATTAATACTTGCTTTTGTAGATTAGAAATATTTAATCTTAACTTTTTTATCTTATTTACCATCATATCTAGTCAAGTCATAATGGTAATATAAATGTTAAATATTTTCTACAAATTCAAATAAAAAAGTACTTAAATGGCTGAACAAACAAAAATAGACAGAGAAGATCTTCTTAAAAAGCTAAATATTAGCGAAGAAGAACTATTGTTTTATGAACAAGAACTAGAGCTAGCAGGAAATTCTGATGATAATGCAATTAATACCTTTACTGATGAAGATCTGAAATTAATTCAATTTTTTCATAAACTTCGAGCCTCAGGACTTTCAAATAATGAAATAAAAGTGCTTTCTTCAGTTTCTGAAATATTAAAAAGTACAGATATAGAACATAGTGATGAAATAAAAAATATCCTTGCTTTATCTCCGACATACAGGCTTAAACAATCTCTTAATATAGCAAGGCAGGAATTAACCAGCTTAAGAAGCAGAGTTCATGAATTGGAAAAAACTCTTGAAGACTTATTAAATTCAGATTCAGAAATCTCAAATATGGCAATGCTTCAAAAAGAGCTGGAAGTAAAACAAAAAACTCTTGATAGCATGGATAGAAGGCTTGCTGATGCAATAAGTCAAAAGAAACAATTAGAAGCCCTTCTTGCTGCATATAAGGAAGGTGCAACCCCATTAAAAATAAAAGGGAAAAAAGCTAAAGAGCTTTATGAAGCCCTAATTAAAAAAGAAACAGAGCTTGAAGGAATAAAAAAAAGAAATGAAGAATTATCTGTAAAATCAGAAGAAAATTTAGCTGAAGCAGAAGAACTAAGAGAAATCATTGATGAAATGGAAGAAGAATTTAGAGCCCGAGGAGAAGAAATTGAAGAGCAATATAAAGAGCAAATTTCTACATTAAAAAAGCAAATAGAAGATTTAATAGATAGAAAGCAAAAAGAATGGGAAGCTTACTATCTTAAGTCAAGTGATCAACATAGAAAAGAACTTTTAACATTACAGAAAAAACATGAACACCAGGTTTTAAGGTTAAGACAAAAAATCAAAGAGTTAGAAGAAGAGCTTGATGATCTAAAAACAAGACAAAATCCTTTATTTGCATTATTAAAAGTAGGATCCCGGCTAAGGTAATATTGGCTGTAAAAGTTATTTTATAAGACTAACAAATTCCTTCAAATTTGAAACTATATAATCAGGTGCTAATATCTCTAGTTGCTCTTTGCTTCTAATTCCTCTGGTTATTCCGACGATTGTTTTAATCTTTGCAAGTCTTGCTGCATGAATATCAGTATCAGAATCACCTATTATCCACGTTTCTTGGGGATTTAAATGCAGTTTATTTATTGCGCTAAAAAAAAGTGTGTATTTTTCCTGAATATCTCCTTCTACTTTTTGCTCCTCCTCAAGTGCAAAAAGGAAGTTATTATTTAAATATTTATCAAGCTTAAACTGCTTTACTGCATATTGCATTTGACTATCCCTGCGAAGGGTTGCCATGAAAAATGGTATCCCTTTTGAGTTTAAAAAGTTAAACGTTTCAATTACATCTCCATAAAGTTTGTCCAGTGGTAAAAATTCATTTAAAAATGTTATTTTACGTCTCAAATCTGCTGATTTCTTAGCTTCTTTAAAGGTAAGACCCGTCAAAATACCAATTTCAATGTCAGTAACCCTATTTTGCTTAAACTTCCAAAAATCTTCTTTTGATAATATATGCTCAGAGGAAATATCGTACCCTTTTAAACTCTCAAGATAAGCCCGATAATATCTATCAGAAACATCAACTATGGGACCATCAAGATCAAAACAAATATTCATAATGCTTTATACTATTCTAGTATTTTTCTCCTTTTTTATCTATTCCCCAAAAGTAATTTCAAAAAACCTAGGCTCAACTACTTCTTTACTTTCAAAAATAAATGCAAAGATGAGACAATATCCACAGTTATTTTGTGGCATATATGTTAAACCAAGCTGGACACAATTTGAAATTAATATAAATGGAGATATAACTTTTCCTGCAGCAAGTTTAATAAAAATACCAATTGCAGTAGTTCTTTTACAAGAGATCGACAAAGGAAAAATTTCATTTGATGAGAAATTAACTCTATTAAATAAGCACAAAGTTAGTGGAACGGGATCCCTGAAAAATGCCAAAACAGGAACAAAGATCTCGCTTAGGCAAGCCTTTGAACGGATGCTTACAATCAGTGATAATACAGCAACAAATATGATTATTGATTTTTTAGGCGGTCCAAAATCCTGCAATGAAAAGATTTCAAAACTAGGACTAAAAAATACCGCTCTTATTGAGCCTATCGGTAGCTTCAGTAAAAGTCAAAATAAAATCAGTCCGAAAGATTTAGTTGCATTGTTTGAAAAATCTCTTGAAGGAGATTTTCTAAGTAATGATTCCAGAAAATACTTAAAAAGAACTTTGACAAAAGTTAAAAATAAAGCATTAATTAAACAAGGCATTGGTAAATTTACCTCCTTCCCTCATAAAACAGGAACAGTGGGCACTTGTGTGGGTGATGCAGGAATTGTTTATTTGCCATTTCAAAAAAGAATAGGGATCTCAATAATAGTAAAAAGACCTTGGAACGATTTAAGCGGGCAAAAGTTTATAAAAGAAATAAGCAAAATAATTTATTCTGATTTAAAATTTAGTTCAATCTGATATCATTAAAATATTGCTTATGCAAAAGATAAATTCTAAGATTCAACCTATTAAGTTAGAAAACGATGAATTATCTTTGCTTGATCAAAGGGGATTGCCATTATCTAAAAAGTACATAAAAGCAAAGTCTTACACTGAAGTTATTCAGGCAATTAAAAATATGTCTGTAAGAGGTGCTCCTTTAATAGGAATTGTTGCTGCATATGGCATATTCCTTGCATCACTTGAATACAAAAAGCTTGAAGGCAAAAAGTTAATCAATAAACTTAAAGCAATTGGTGAGGAAATTAAAAACGCAAGGCCAACTGCAATTAACTTGAGATGGGCAGTAGATTTAATGTTACATGAAGTTACCTCGTTAGAT
>Ga0210019_1005288_pt1 | contig 10804 bp, 10 predicted proteins | sample CryGeyCG2114_020_2_FD_183969 | JGI IMG/M metagenome (GOLD analysis project Ga0210019, IMG submission 183969) | Groundwater microbial communities from aquifer - Crystal Geyser CG11_big_fil_rev_8/21/14_0.20 (SPAdes) (version 2) | ecosystem: Environmental > Aquatic > Deep subsurface > Groundwater ...
CCCGCCGTTTTTTGGAAGTGCTGCCGCGCGTACCGCACGAACGCGCGCGAGTGGCCGGTCTCAGGTGCCCTTGCCCGGATTGGGGCTCAGGAGTTCCTTCTTGCCTTCCTTGCCGTTCCACTCCTCGGCATCGGCCGGGCTCTCGCCCTTGGACGTGATGTTCGGCCATTCGGCGGCGTATTTGGTGTTGATTTCCAGCCATTCCTCGATGCCCGGCTCCGTATCGGGAACGATGGCCTCGGCCGGGCATTCGGGTTCGCACACGCCGCAGTCGATGCACTCGTCGGGATGGATGACCAGGAAGTTCTCGCCCTCGTAGAAGCAGTCCACCGGGCAGACTTCCACGCAGTCCTGGAATTTACATTTGATGCAGTTCTCGGTGACGATGTAGGTCATTGCGGGCTCCGTAAAGTCGATGAGTTCGATAAATCCAGAAAATCACTAAGCCAAACGATCGGATGGTCGCGAAGCATCGGCGCGGGCATCTACTTACGCCCTATCGGCGTCGCGCTCAAGCCGCGCCAGCGCCCGCTTGCGGGCGGCGCCGCTGTCGCGGTCGGGGACATGCAGGAGCCCCGCCACGCGGCGCGCCAGACTGGCCTCGAAATCATGCAGTTCTCCGTCCGAGCAGGCGACGGACCAGATCATTTCCAGAACCCGCACCCGGTCCTCCGGCGCCATGCGGTCCTTGATGGCCCGGGTGACGCCGTAAAGCTCGACCGAGGCATCGACGCGCGCCCGCGCGTCGGCGACCAGGGCATCCGCTTCGACGTCCCGCAGGCCGAACTCGTCGGTCAGCAGTTGGCGGATGACCGCTTCCTCGCCGACATCGAAATCGTCGTCGAGGGACGCGGCCTCGACCAGCAGAAGGGCCGTGGCCTCCTTCAGTTCCCGCGCTTCGGCGGCGGGTGCCGGGCCCGCATCGGCGGCGGCAAGGCGGTCGGCCCAGGATTTGAGCTTGGCAAGCATGGCTTTCAACTAGCACGCGCCAGCGCCCCCCTCAACCACAGCTATGATGCGGGTTTTCCTTGCCCGCGCCGCGCGCCCCTCCTACACCTCGGAAATCATGACGTCACCCGACGACCTCCGCCTGGATTTCCCGGCGACACGGCGGAATCAGGACCCGATCCTGGAGGTCCTGGCCCGTGTCCTGCCGCCCGAGGGACTGGTGCTGGAGGTCGGCTCCGGCTCGGGCCAGCACGTCGCCGCCTTCGCGGCGGGCCTGCCGCACCTGGCGTGGCAGGCCTCGGACCCGGCCCCCCGCCACCGCGCCTCCATCGACGCCTGGGCGCGGCACGCGGGGCTCGACCTTGCGCCGGCCCTCGACCTGGACGTCACGCGACGGCCCTGGCCCATCGAACGGGCGGCCGCGGTGATCTCCGTCAACATGATCCACATCGCCCCCTGGGAGGCCTGCCTGGGGCTTCTGACAGGGGCGTGCGGCGTCCTGCCCGAAGCGGGCGTGCTGTACCTCTACGGGCCCTTCGCGGTGGGCGGCACGCATACGGCCGACGGCAATGCCCGGTTCGACGCCGCCTTGCGCGCCGAGAACCCCGATTGGGGCGTGCGCAACCTGGACGACGTGGCGCTCGAGGCCCGCATGCGCGGCCTGCATTTGGTCGAGACGGCGCGCATGCCCGCCAACAACCTGTCGGTGATCTTCAGGAAGCGTTCGGGAATGGCCTAGCGGGCCGCGCTCAGGCGTCCTCGCCGCGCAGGCGATCCGTCTCGCGCCGTTCGCGCTTGGTCGGGCGGCCGGCGCCGGGATCGCGGGCGGCCACGGGCTCGGCAGCGGCGGAACCTGCGCCTTCCGCCGGATTCCCGGGCGGGGGCGGCGGCGACAGGTCGTCGTAGAGGGTCCGGGCCTCCGCCGCCGGGCCGCGCCTGAGGCCCAGGTTCAGCACCTTCACCACCTTGATGCCCGGGCGCAGAGGGAAGGTCAGCACGTCACCGGTTTTCACCGAATAATGCGGCTTGGCGACCACCACGGAATTGACCCGCAGCTTGCCCGACAGCACGTATTTGGTCGCCAAGGTACGGGTCTTGAAGAACCGCGCGAACCACAGCCACTTGTCCAGGCGCAGGCTGCCGCCATTCCCTTCCGTCATGACAGGGCCAGGTCCTTCAGCTTGGCGAAGGGCGAATGGGGATCCACCGGCGCGGGCGGCCTCGGCTTGGCGGCCGCCTTGCCACTCGCCTTCCCCTTCCGCCCGGCCGCCGGCGGACCCTTCCGGGCCGCCGGGCGGAAGCGCAGGACGCCGTCCGCCTGTGTGCCCTTGAAGCCGATGGCGCGCAGGATCCGGGCCATGTCGGCCGCACCGCATCCGGCGAGGGACAGCAGGTCCGGCGTTACCTCGAACCCGGCCTTGCCGCCCGCGTTGGCCAGTTCCCAGGCAGCGGCGGCGACGCGCTCCACCATGTCGACGCGCAATGCGATGCGCCCGAAGCGGCGGAAACCGACCTGTTCCCAGTAGTCCGCCGGCAGCTGCCCGGCGGGCATGGACACCCGGCCCGGCGGCGGCGGCGGCACGGGCTTGCGGCCCTCGGCCAGACACCACAGGAAGCCGCGCATGGCGGCGGGCGCCGGTCGGACCAGGGCCGGAAGGAACACGGTCTCACGGCCGATGCGGACGCCGGCGGCGCGCAGGTCGCGCCGCGCGTCCTTGCCGATCAGGGCAAGCTGTTCGTCGACCGCCGCGCGCGGCAGCGAGCCGAAGGCCTCGCCCAGACGAAAGGCGAGCCCCTTGGCCGGACCCGTGACGGAAGCCCTGTCGAGGGCCAGAAGATCGCGGAACAGGTCCCCGAGATACGCGGCGAGCCAGGTTTCCAGGCGTTTCGTCACGCGGTCGCGGCCCTGCGCGTCCAGCAGATCGGACGCCAGCACGCGCACGGCGGGCCGCAGCATGGCATCGCCCTTGGCCAGCCGGCCCACGGGCACCCCGTCCCACAGGATCACGCCCGCCCTATCGCCGTCGAGGGGGGCCAATCGGATGGCCTCGTCGGGCGCCTTCTCCAGCGCCTGGACGCGGCGGCGGAATTCGCCCTTGAGCGCCCGGCCCGCCGCCGCGGCGATGGCCTTGCCGGCGGCGTCGCCGCCCATGGCGGCGGCATCGAACAGAAAGCCCTTGAGGTGGCCGACCGCATGGCCTTCCACCACCACGTCGCCGGCATGCGTGACGGCGGCCATCAGGTCCGGCGTGTCCTTCAGCCGCTTCATCAGGTGCGCCGTCGACTTGTCCACGAAACGCTGGGTCAGGCGTTCGTGGAGAGCATCCGACAGCTTGTCCTCGATGGCGCGGGTGCGGCCCTGCCAGTGCGGCGCGTCGTTGAGCCAGGCGCCGTGGAACGACACGTAGGTCCAGGTGCGGATATGGGCGATGCGCTGGGTCAGGGCGTCGATGTCGCCGTCCGTGCGGTCCAGGCGCTTGACCTGGCCCGCCATCCAGTCTTCGGGCAGGCGGCCGTCCTTGCCCGTCAGGTACTTGTAGACGGTGGCCAGCAGGCCGGCATGGGCGTCGGTCATCACGCCCTGGAAGTCGGGCACCTGGCAGACCTCCCACAACAGGCGCACGGCCTCGGGCGTGGCCGCCCGCTCCGTCACCGTCTCGTCGCGCAGCAGAAGCGCCAGGGCCTGTTCGTCCTCGGCCGCGCGGGCGCGCATCAGGCCGCCCCTGGGCGCCGGGCGGGCCAGCGTGTGCCTGAGCGCGTGGAGCGAGGAGAATTCCAGCTCGCCGTTGCGCCAGAATATCCTGGTCAGGGGATCGAAGCGGTGGCTTTCGATGGCTTCCACCAGATCCGGATCCAGCGCCTTCTGGTCCGCCGTGGTGCCGAAGGTGCCGTCGTTCATGGCGCGCCCGGCGCGCCCGGCGATCTGCGCCAGCTCGGCGGGCGCCAGGTTGCGGCGGTGGCGGCCGTCGAACTTGGAGATGCCGGCGAAGGCCACGTGGTCGATGTCCATGTTGAGGCCCATGCCGATGGCGTCCGTGGCGACCAGGTAGTCGACCTCGCCCGCCTGGTACATGGCGACCTGGGCGTTGCGCGTGCGCGGGCTCAGGGCGCCCAGCACCACGGCGGCCCCGCCGCGCTGCCGGCGCACCAGTTCGGCCAGCGCATAGACCTGCGCCGCCGAGAAGGCGACCACGGCCGAGCGCGGCGGCAGGCGCGTGACCTTCTTGGGCCCCGTGTAGCGCAGCACGCTGAGGCGCGGGCGGGTCATGAACTCGGCCTCGGGCGCCAGCCGCTGGATCAGCGGACGGATGGTTTCCGCACCCAGCAGCATGGTCTCGTACCGGCCGCGCGCCTTCAGAAGGCGTTCCGTGAACACGTGGCCGCGGTCCGGGTCGGCGCACATCTGGATCTCGTCGATGGCAAGGAAGTCCGCGGGCCGGTCGAGCGGCATGGCCTCGACCGTGCACAGGAAGTAGCGCGCCCCTTCGGGCAGGATCTTCTCCTCGCCGGTGATCAGCGCGACCTGATTCCTACCGCGCGCCTTGACCGCGCGGTCGTAGTTCTCGCGCGCCAAAAGGCGGAGCGGAAAGCCGATGATGCCGGACGGATGGGCCAGCAGCCGCTCCATCGCCAGGTGGGTCTTACCGGTGTTGGTGGGGCCCAGGACGGCGATGACGCGCTGGCGCTGCGTGGAAAGTTCCATAACCCCCTAAATGTCGCCTCGGCGGCCGCCCGACGCAAGGGCCCCGGGAGCTAATTCGGCGGCGACTTATTGACCATCGGCACGAAGGCCACGGGCAGCACGCTTTCGATCGTCACCTTGCCGTCCATGCTCTTCACCACCAGGGTCAGGGTCTGGCGGTCGTGGGCGCGGCCGATCGGCACGATCATGCGCCCGCCGGGGCGAAGCTGGCGGATCAGCGCCTCGGGGATTTTCTCCGGCGCCGCCGTGACCATGATGGCGTCGAAGGGCGCTTGCTCGGGCCAGCCCAGGTAGCCGTCGCCGACGCGGACCTGGACGTTGGCGTAACCCAGGGCCTTCAGGCGCTTCTCGGCGGCGAGGCCGAGGGATTCGACGATCTCGATGGTGAAGACCTGGCCGGCGACGTGCGACAGCACGGCCGCCTGATACCCCGACCCCGTGCCGATCTCCAGCACCTTCTCGGTCCCGGTCAGGTCCAGCATGTCCGTCATCAGGGCGACGATGTAGGGTTGCGAAATGGTCTGGCCGTGGCCGATGGGCTGCGGCCGGTTGACGTAGGCGACAACCTCGTCCTCGTCACGCACGAACGCGTGCCGCGGAACCGCCGCCATGGCGTCCATGGTGCGGTCCGAGAACGCCTTGCGCCCGGTCCAGAACGCCGTGTCGCGGGCGTCCTGTTCGATCTCGCCAAGCAGGCGGCGGCGCTTTTCCGCGAAGGGATCGTCGTCGGCCATCGCTCCTCCCCGCAAAAGTCCCCCTGCGGGCCGGGGGCTTGCAATCGGAAATGCACCGTCACATATCTCGCCGGTCAAGAGCAAGATGCGCCGGCAGCGGCCGCCCAACGGGAAATATTGGGGGTAGAAGAACCATGACCACCGCAACGACCGTGGAAAAACACGCTTTCCAGGCGGAAGTGGGCAAGCTTCTGGATATCGTCGCCCATTCGCTTTACAGCCAGAAGGAAATCTTCCTGCGCGAACTGATTTCCAACGCGTCGGACGCCTGCGACAAGCTGCGTTACCGCGCGTTGACGGAACCGAAGCTGATCGAAGGCGATCCCGGCTTCCGCATTACCCTTTCCATCGACAAGAAGGCCAGCACCCTGACCGTGTCCGACAACGGCGTCGGCATGGACAAGGACGACCTCACGGGCATCCTCGGCACCATCGCGCGGTCGGGCACGCAGGCCTTCGTCGAAAGCCTGTCCGGCGACGGCAAGAAGAGCAAGGACAAGGCCCGGAAGGAGGCGATATCGCTGATCGGCCAGTTCGGCGTCGGCTTCTATTCCGCCTTCATGGTCGCGGACCGGGTCGAGGTCGTGACGCGCAAGGCCGGCACGGACACGGCCTTCAAATGGGCGTCCGACGGCAAGGGCGAGTTCACCATCGAGGACGCCGGACGCGACGCCCGCGGCACGGACGTCGTCGTGCACCTGAAGCCAGGCGAAAAGGAATACCTGGATCCGGAACGCATCCGCCACATCGTGCGTACCTACTCGGACCACATCGGCATTCCCGTCCAGCTGGCGGACGAGACCCTCAATTCCGCCTCGGCGATCTGGACGCGGGACAAGAAGGACGTCACCCCCGAGCAGTACAAGGAGTTCTACCACCACGCCGCCCATGCCTTCGACGACCCCTGGATGACCATCCACAACCGGGTCGAGGGGGTCGTCAGCTACACCAACCTTCTGTTCATCCCGTCCATGCGGCCCTTCGACCTGTTCCATCCCGACCGCGCGGGACATGTGAAGCTGTACGTAAAGCGGGTGTTCATCACCGACAACTGCGAGGGCCTGCTGCCGCCCTATCTGCGTTTCGTCAAGGGCGTGGTGGATTCCGAGGATCTGGCGCTCAACGTCAGCCGCGAGATGATGCAGCACAACCCGGTGGTGACGAAGATATCCCAGGGCCTGACCAAGCGCATCTTCGGCGAGCTGAAGAAATCGGCGGACAAGACGCCCGACGACTACCTGAAATTCTGGGAAACCTTCGGGCCGGTGATGAAGGAAGGCCTTTACGAGGACATCGGGAACCGCGAGCGTATCCTGGAACTGGCCCGCTTCCGAAGCTCCGAACGGCCCGGCTGGATCAGCCTGGCCGACTACATCGCCGCCATGAAGGAGGGCCAGGAGGCCGTCTTCTACATCGCCGCCGAAGACCCGGACGCCGCCCTGGCGAGCCCGCAACTTGAGGGCTTCAAGGCCAAGGGGGTCGAGGTCCTGTTGATGACCGATCCGGTGGACGAGTTCTGGCTGAGCCATGTCGGCGCCTTCGACGGCAAGCCCTTCAAGTCGGCGACGCGCGGCGGCGCGGACCTGTCCAGGATCGCCAAAGACACGGATGCCGGACAGGCCGACGGCGAGGATAAGGACAAGCGGACGGCCGGGGACAAAGCCGAGACGCCCGGCCTGGACCGGCTGCTGGCGGCCTTCAAGGTCGCCCTCGGTGACAAGGTCAAGGACGTGCGCCCGTCGGAGCGCCTGACCGACAGCCCCGTGTGCCTGGTCGCCGACGAGGGCGACCTGGACATCAACCTGGAACGTCTGTTGAAACAGCACAAGCAGCTGGGCGGGCACGAGTTGTCCCCGCGTATCCTCGAGATCAATCCGGATCACGTGCTGATCGGCAAGCTGGCCAGACTGGCGGAAGAGAAGAACGCCAAGGACCCGGCGCTTGACGACGCGGCCTTCCTGCTGCTGGATCAGGCGCGCATCCTGGAGGGCGAGCCGGTCCTGGACCCGCAGGCGTTTTGCCGCCGCCTGGCGGCACTCATGGCGCGGGGGCCGGCAACCTGATCCGCGCGGCGGGGAACCGCACGGTGAACACGGCGCCCCGCCCGGGGCCGGAATCGATCAGAAGTTCGGCGCCGTGCAGGCGGGAAAGCTTCTCGACGATGTTCAGGCCGAGGCCGAATCCTTCGACCTTGCGCGGCGCCCAGGCCCGCCGCCCGCTGTCGGCGCCGCCCTGACGGAAGGGTTCCGTGATCCCGGCCACCTGTTCGGGCGGGATTCCCGGCCCGTCATCGGCGACACGGATATCGGCGGTTCCGTCCGGTCCCGCGCGCCAGGAAACCTCGACGTTGACGGCGGGGCCGCCGTGCTTGATGGCATTGGTGATCAGATTGTCGAGAATCTGTCCGACCGCCCGCTCATCGGCGAACAGCAGGGCGTCGCAGTCCTCCGCGGCCACGGACAGGCGCACCGCATCACCCGTGGACGGCGGCGGCCGGCAGCGGTCGCAGGCCTGGGAAACCTGCGCCGGGATGTCCAGCCACTCCTCGACCAGCAGATATTCACCGCTTTCGATGCGCGCCAGGTCGAGGATGTCGTTGACGAGATTGACCAGCCGCTTGCCGCACTGGTGGATGTGATTGATGTATTCCCGATAGGGACCGGACTCGATCGGGCCGAAGGTTTCTTCACGAATCATTTCGGAGAACCCGATAATCGAATTGAGGGGCGTCCGCAGGTCATGGCTCATGTTGGCCAGGAATTCGGATTTCGCCCGGTTCGCCTGATCGGCCAGGTGCATCAGTTCGCGCAACCGTTCATTGGCCGCCTTCTGGGTGGTTATGTCGCGGCCGGTTCCCCGGTAGCCCATGAATTCGCCGTCCTTGGCGAACACCGGCTTGCCGTTGATCTCCAGCCACACGGTCTCCCCGCCCGGCTTTGTCCGCGCATGCACGAAACCGCGGAATTCCCGGTGGTTTTCCAGGTCGTCCAGATGCGCCGCCCAGGTTTCGGCATCGACGCCGGGCGGTCGGCCGGTCTGTTCCCGCGTCCGGCCGAGAAGTCGATCGGGCGGGACGCCGGTGACGTCCTCGAACACGTCGGACAGGAACGAGAACCGGAGATCGCGGTCGATTTCCCAATAGTAATCCGAGCTTACCGCCGAATAGTCGCGAAACCGCCGTTCGCTCTCGCGCAGTTCATTGCGCAGCCGGCGCAGGCGGGCCGTGTAGAAAATGAGGATGGCGGTGACCCCCGCCATGGCACCGAACAGGATGATGGCCGAGATGAACGCCGCCTTGTGTTCCTCCCACACGCCCCTGGGCAGGTTGACGACCACGCTGCCGGGCGGCAGCAGGCCGCGGTCGATGGCGAACCGCTGCAACGCCAGCCAGTCGAACTTGTAGCGGTTGGGGCTTTCGCCGAGGACGGGAATCTCCCGAATCGGGCGCCCACGGGCGATGTCGGCGACCATGTTGCCGGCCGCCCACCCCTGTTGGTGAGGATCGACCACCCGGCCGCCGACGACGCCCATGCCAATGTTGTCGTCCCACAGGGTGTAAATGGGCACGGCCGCCCGTGCGGTCACCAGGTTCATGAACGGGGCCAGCGCCAGGACCCGGCCGTGGCGGTCGCGCGACGCCGAAACGAACAGCACCGCCGTGCCCGCGGGCAATTGCGCCAGCCGCTCGGCCAGTTCCGTGTAGGAATGGTCCATCATGGACAACGGATGCAAGCCATGTTTCCGGCGCGCCGCCTCGGTGCCCATGACGTCCGCCATCACCGCCGCCGCCGACGGCGTATCGTCGGTGATCACGAAGATCTCGCCGGCCGGCGCGCTGAGCTTGCGGATCACCGCGATCGTCTCGAGGACGGAGGCGGCTTCGACGACCCCGGAGACCCGGGCGTCATCGTCCAGGGAAGCGGCCTTGTGCAGGTCGTTGACGCCGAGAAAGACGATCGGCCGGGCGGCGAACAGTCCGTTCTTTTGGCTCAGGGCATAGGCCAGGGCGTTGTCGTCACCGACGACGAAGACGTCGTAGGGCGGAAGCGCGCCGAGTTTCGCGGCCAGCCGCGCCTCGAAGGAACGGACGTTTTCCGCGCCGGGGAACCGCTTGGTGTCCATGAACTCGATATCGAGCTGGCAGCGCTCCGGGCCGCAGCCGGCCGCCGCAAGGCCGTCCATCAATCCCCTGACCTGGGGCATGAAGCTCTGGAACATGGGGTGATAGGAACTGATGAAGAGAACGCGGAAGGGCTCCGCCGCGCGGCCCGCCCCGGGAATACCGGCGCCAAGAACGGCAAGCAGGACGGCAATGGTGACGACCATTGCCCCCCGCCCGCGAGGAGGTTGGAATCCCCGAATCAGATTGCCCCCTTGATCCCTGGGAAACGTTCTCTGGCGGGATGTTACGCAATTGATCTCCCCCTGCTAATCAATTTTATATGAGCGGGCCCGGCCCGGCGATTTTCCCCGCCGGGCCGCCTGGACCGAGGTCCCGGAGGCTCTCTTTTCAGAAGGAACTCTCCGCCGCCAGCATCCGGCGGGACAGGAGCCGCGCCCGCGCCGACGACACGACGTCACGCATGTCGTCGAGGGTCACGCCGTCGCGCGCCATCACAAGACGCACCACGGGATCGGCGAGAACGTCGTCCAACCGGGGTTCGCGCCGGGGACGCAGGTAATATCGGGACATCATCGCCAGGTCGTTCATCTTGTGTAATTCCTCTTTGGCCGCACTTTGCATTGCCCTTGGCCGTTTCGGCCGCGCCGGATGCCCGCGCCCCCCGGGTCCGGCCGCCGTTACCGCATGGGTCGACCCTAGTATTCCCACGTGAATCGACGATGACAGGCCAGTGACCTTCCGGGGACATTCGCACCGCGGGGATGATCACGGTGCAGGACGCCCGGTGCGGTGTTATCCTGGCATTCGGTCCAATTTCGGACCGAACCTGATCCGGAGGATATACCAGCAATGAAACGCCGTGATTTCATGGCCCTGCTTGTGGGCGGAACCCTTGTTGCCCTGGCGCCGGGCGTCCAGGCCAAGGACGACAAGGAGAACAAGGGGAACAAGGGCGGCAAGTCGGCCGAACACCGCAAGGACGAGGAGAACAAATACCGCGGGCGCGACGAACACCAGAAGGACAAGGCCGGGAAAAAGGAAAAGAAGGAAAAAATGGCTAAGGGTAAGGGCGACAAGGGCAAGAAGGACAAGTAACCCGGTCCCGCCTTCGACCACGAAAAAGGCCGGTCCTTGCGGGCCGGCCTTGATCGTTTCGGGGTGCGGAGGCCCTAGAGTCCTTCACGTTTTGACGGAACCGTATTTTGCGTTTCTGAAGTAGTTTCGGCATTCTTCCTCGGTGAAGGTTCCGACGAGGTGTCCGACGTGTCGCCAAACGTCTTCCATGTCGCGTTTCTG
>Ga0210019_1005294_pt1 | contig 10795 bp, 3 predicted proteins | sample CryGeyCG2114_020_2_FD_183969 | JGI IMG/M metagenome (GOLD analysis project Ga0210019, IMG submission 183969) | Groundwater microbial communities from aquifer - Crystal Geyser CG11_big_fil_rev_8/21/14_0.20 (SPAdes) (version 2) | ecosystem: Environmental > Aquatic > Deep subsurface > Groundwater ...
CGATAATCCCCAAACTTGCGACAAGACTTACAAACGTTTTATGCGTTTTCTTTCCCGTATTTCCTACGGTTTTTTCTACCGCTGCAATGCGTCGTCTCGTATCCACCACCGTATCAGGATTGAGAGAAATACTATCTATGCCAGCACGGACAAGAAATTCTGCAAACTCTGGATAATCACTTGGGGCTTGTCCACAAATACCCACTTTCTTTTTGTATTTATGCGCGACAGCAATCACATCTTTGATGAGTTTTTTGACGGCTGGATTGTTTTCATCATAGACATGGCTCACAAGACTCGAATCTCTATCTACACCGAGTGTTAGCTGTGTCAAATCATTACTACCGATACTAAATCCATCAAATATCTTTGCAAATTCTTCTGCCAGAATGACATTGCTTGGAATCTCGCACATGACATATACTTGCAAGCCATTTTCACCACGCTTGAGCCCAAATGATTCCATGGTTTTCAGAACTTTTTCGCCTTCTTCTGGTGTACGACAAAATGGTACCATGACAATAATATTATCAAGCCCCCACTCTTCTCTGACACGCTTGATAGCTTTGCATTCGAGGCCAAACGCTTCTTTGTATTCATCAGAATAATATCGGCTCGCTCCACGCCACCCAATCATTGGATTTTGCTCTTCTGGTTCAAATTCTTTGCCACCAATAAGCGTTCGATATTCGTTTGTTTTGAAATCAGAAAGTCGCAAGATAACTGGCTTTGGGTACATCGATGCACCAAGTCTGCCGATGCCTTCTGCAAGACGAGACACACAGTATTCTGATTTATCTTTATAGCCGAGCGTCATTTCTCGAATTTTCTTTTTGGCAACTTTGTCTTTCAATGTATTGTATTGCAAGAGTGCTTGCGGATGAATACGGATAAAATTGGAAAAAATAAATTCCTGTCGTGCGAGACCAATACCATCGTTTGGCAAAAATGACAATGCAAATGCATGGTCAGGATCTCCCACATTCATCATAATACCCGTCTTTGTGTCTGGGATATTATCGAGCTCAGTACGCTTTACTTCAAAAGGAAGAATGCCTTTATACACAACACCTTCATCGCCTTTTGCACAGCTGACCGTGACTTCTGATCCATTTTTGAGCAATTTTCGAGCTCCTTTTGCGCCTACGATACAGGGCACGCCGAGTTCACGCGAAACAATAGCAGCATGGCTTGTTTTGCCACCCTGCTCGGTGACAATCGCAGATGCTATACGCATGATAGGTTCCCAGTCTGGATCAGTAATACGAGTAACCAAAATTTCGCCTTTTTTGAAGCTTTTCATTTCTTCACGCTTTTCTATCACACGGACTTTCCCGGCACCGATTTTTTGTCCTACCGCTGTGCCGGTGAGCAAAATTTTTCCTTCTTGCTTGAGTTCATAATTTTCAATAACAGCATGACTACTCCGTGCCTTTACTGTTTCGGGACGAGCTTGCACAATATAGAGCTTGCCCGTTTCTCCATCTTTTGCCCACTCAATATCTTGTGGCTTTTTGTAATGTGCTTCAATTTGTGCTCCCCATGTTGCGAGCTGTACAACTTCGTCATCAGTAATAGCAAATTTGTTTCGATCTGTTTGAGAGACTCTGGCCTGCTTTACGCCAGATCCTTTTCCATAAATAAGTTTGACCTGTTTGCTTCCAAGCGTCCTACTGATAACCGCTTTTTTCCCTCGTTTCAAGCCATCTTTGAACACATAAAACTGATCTGGTACCACTTTCCCCTGAACAACGTATTCTCCGAGACCATAGGCGGACGTAACCAATGACACACCCTGAAATCCAGACTCTGTGTCCATAGTAAACATCACACCACTCGCGCCCGTATCAGAACGAACCATTTCCTGGACCGTCACAGACAAGGCAATACTCAAATGATCAAATCCATGACCTTCTCGATACGACATGGCTCTGTCTGTAAACAGCGATGCAATACATTTTTTGACAGCCTCGAGGACTTCTTTTTCACCGCATACATTCAAATAGGTTTCTTGTTGTCCAGCAAAACTTGCATCTGGCAAATCTTCTGCCGTAGCACTCGAACGTACTGCGACAGAAAGTTTTTTGTGTCCTGTTTTTTTTGCAAGTTCTTTGTATGCTAGACTCACTTCTGCGCTTATTTCCTTTGGCATCGGTGCACCGAGGAGTAATGATCGGACGGCTTTTCCTGTTTTTTTTAAATTTTTAATATCATTGACATCGAGATCTTTCAGTGTTGTTTTCAATTTCTTTTTGAGATCTTTATGTGCAAGAAATTCCCAATATGCTTTTGAGGTAACGGCAAAGCCATTTGGGACGGTGACACCTTTTTTGGTGAGCTTTGAATACATCTCTCCGAGAGACGCATTTTTTCCTCCCACAAGAGGAATATCTGTAATACTAATTTCATTAAACCACAAAATACGCCGTTCTTCTCGTGGGACGTTTTTTGGTGGAGTTGACTGTTTTTTTCCTTTCATATGAATAGTATACCATAGTCAGGATGATCCTTCAAAAAGTACTAGGAAACATCTTCTTTCCCAAATTGGGCTATATCACGAAGGGTATCCCCAGCATCTTCACTTATCTCACCATCCTTTACCAACGTTCTCGTTGGATCAGGGTGTGATGAATTATGAGATATTGCCTGATCATTCTGTTCTAGAGCAGATACCTTGTCTAAGGATCCTCCTACGGGGTGAAGCACTTCATCGCGCGCAATAATACCTCCAGTGTCATTTGTTTTCTTTATGGAAAAATCAAGAGAAGGGCTCTTTTTCTTTTGATATCCAACTTTTTCGTATGTCACATAGTACGTACTCGAACCAACCAATGCACCGTATCTTCCTTTTCTATCCGTGACAGCTGTTTCAATCAATTTATTATATTTTTCATCAAAAATACGAACGGCAACTCGTCCGATTCGATGACGATTCAACGCATCACGAACCACCCCAACTTTTGTTGTCTTTTTGTGTTTACGAAAGAAAGAAAATATAATCAGAAAAAAGATATGTAGCCCAAGTAATGCACCAATATATGGCACTGGAGACACAAAGAATGAAACCAGACTGACGCCAAACCCAACCATGCTCACACTATACTGCACGGCATTTTTCGTATATTCCCGAACAATAGTTTTGGTCGAGACATCGTCTTGATTTGGATCAAGTGGAATATTAAAATTTAACTCTACATTTGTATCAGTAACCGTTATTTTTTGTCCGGGATGATACAGATGATCAAAGGACACATCGTGATCTCGTCCACGCAACAACTCACTATCCCGTTTGTATCCATCATGATCAATTTCAATATGGTACACACCTGGCACTAATATAATAAAGTATCGCCCTTTTGCATCAGTGACTTGCGATGTAATAATTCTTCCTGTTTTTTCATCGAATACACGAAGAATCGCCAGATCTATAGGTTGTTTCGTATACGCATTGTAAATGACACCCCATTGTTTTTGTTTTCGTCGACGTAACAACAATATTGGTTGGGTAAAAAGATACCTTAAAAAGATGAATATCTGTGGAAGATTAAATCCAACAGCGACGTTTGTCGCACCAACAACAACCGTCGTAGGGGCAACAACCTGTTCATTTGCTTTTTCCACCTGTGGATTATCTGCCACCTCTTGAACCGTTTTGACTGCTTGCCGAGTCGCCTTTTTGACGGGTTCTGGGATGACATGTGCGATTGCATTTACAGGAGCACTGATCAATTTTTGTACGAACGCAACCGTCGTACTGACTGACGTTTGTATCGATTGTTGTGTTTTTTCTGCAAAGGCGAGTGTTGTCTGAGCGATACCTGTACCTATGCTCTGTACCGCACCACTTGAACTACCACTGCCACCAGAACCAGTATCAGATCCTCCTGTTGCACTTCCATTACTCGTGTTTGCTCCAGCATTATTTGGAGCACTTGTATTGGCATCAGTCTCCCCTGCACCACCAGTCGTATTATTGGTATCTGTTGTCGCTGTTTGATCGGTAGTATCGGTTTGTGGAGGTGGTGGTTGATCTACGGGCAGTTCTGGTTGTGGAGGAAGAGGTGGTGTATATACACAAGACCCATTGTCTGTGTTTGCCGATGCATTGAAATTGTATGCAGTATTATCAGTACATCCATTCACAACAGCAATACACGAACCATCATCGACCGTTGCCTGCAAATCATAGTTGAATGCACTTGAAAGAGTACATCCATAAATATCAGGCACAACAAATGCTACTTGCAATGGTGAGATTGATACATTTCCTGCGGGATCTGTCGTTGTCAATGAGGCAGTATAATCTCCTGGCACAGGTGTAACGGGTAATGTGATTTGCCAATTTCCTAATGCATCAGTGGTCGTGGTGTATTCACCGACAAAACCAGCAACACGCATCCATGTAAATGGATCTGGTTGTCTATAACGAGCAAGACCAGCTATCATCAAATCATTTTTCGAAGGCAAAACTGTCTGTTTTTCAAATACACCAATCGAGGCAGTACCTCCAGTCGACAATTGCAAACGAATAACTGAACCAGGCTCTGCAGTACCAGCAAACGTAGGTTTCCCCACCAATTTTCCGTTTTTTACTCCAGTGTCTGTCTTTCCAACAACAGGTTTTGGAGGAGGTGTCATATCAAGAAAAATCGTACTACTCACGGTAACGGTTGAAGCCACACCATTGACTGTTTTTTGAAATTTTCCATAGATTGTCTTTTTCCCATCACCGGCAGAAAGAAGATACGAGGTATTGGCAACGATTGGTTGAAAGGAAAGACCGCTAAAATTTGTACTACTCGATAATATATACTGTTCAAAAAGTGCATTATTCAATGTCACTACCACTGTCCGACTTTTGGCATATCCTTTTCCTCCGTTTATTGACATCACAAAATTTGGCACTCCAGGTGCTGTTGTGGTAGCTGTTTCAGGAGTCGTGGTAGGAGGTGGGAGTGGGGGTGGAGGCGATAGAGTAGTTCCCGTAGAATTATTTCCTCCACCACTAGATCCAGCGGTTGTTCCAGATCCAGTACTAGTAGTCGTCTCTATACCGTCACCATTCCGAGCAATCACAGCAAAATCATTTGTGGTCCCAGCTCCAAATCCACTAAAAGAACGTGATGTACTGGTTGCCCAAGAAGACGTATGTCCTGTTGTCGTGTCGAGGACATAGTACTCGGTTGTGTCGGGATTACTATTTGTTCCCCATGATACTACCAAAATACCAGTTCCATTTGCTGTGACGGTCACGGTTCCAGGAACATCCGCAAGGGTATATACCGAATAAACAGAATCATACGTAGAATGAGACCCACTGATTTGGGCAGTGAGTCGAAATTCATACATGGTATTTGGCGTAAGCCCTGTGACCGTTCCCGTTGTGGTATTAGCTGGGACACTTGTTCCATATGCAGGGAAAAAGCCAATCGAATGCTGAATATAAAAATTATCTTCATCTCCACTATTATCGGTCCAACCAAATGCAACGCTACTCGTAGACACAAATGTTGTCGCAAAATTTGTTGGTGCGGTTGGTGGTGGATACATTGTTATGATGAATTCTTCATTTTGCTGATCAAGCACTGTGTCAACAATATGTGTTTCTCCATATGTGCTCGTCACGTTGGCAACGACAACATATGGGTTATAGCCACCATTAGTTGTCACCACTGAGGATGATGTCATCAGATAGGCATCAAGCGCACTTGTATATGGCGTATATCCAGTAATATCACTTGTTACGGAAGGTGCTGCATACAAACCAGATGTCATGCTTCTAATATCATACGGCGTATATTCCACAACTACCCCACCCAATGGTGCTGCGACGCTATTTTGGACATACGCTCGAGATTTAAACTTGACGTATACATTTCCCACATCACTAATACTACTCGATGTATTCAGAAAAGATACATTACTCAAAGTGTTATCAAGTGTTGAACTACTAAAAATATCATAGATGACAGAACTAGTTACGGTACTGTCGACAAGCATATTCGCTTCACTATTGCCTGAAAAAGAAATACCGTAATAATTTCCTGTCGAGGTGACATTTGAAATGGTGGTGTAGGTAGAATTATTTAAACGAACTCCAGCCATGCCATAGGTAGACTTAGCTATGCTAGGTGGATCAGTGTATCCAGATGTAATCGTTAGTCCTGCATTCGATATGGTCGTACTCGCATAGGTATATGACCCACCAGATACAGCAAATGCCGAGTCTATCCAGACATCTGGTGTGGGACAATTTGCTAATGATTCGAAGGACACTTGATTGGTGGCCACACTGCTAGGGACGAGCATCGTGACATAAATTGGGATACCTGGGCCAAGACTTTTGCCTCCTTGTGCATAATTTACTAACGCAAGATGATAATCGTCTGTTCCCATCCCTGCAAAAGATGTTACATCATTCGTTGTAAAAGGAACCAAGGTTGTCTGAGGATCAGTACAATCAGTATCAATCAGAAGTGTATATCCATTACCAGGGTATCCAATGTCAGTGGTGTTATCATATGAATCACCATTGTAATCAAAACTCATTCCTGGCATTGCATAAAAATTTGCGGTCGTACTTGCTTGCTGCACAATAAGATTCTGCACTGTTGCACCAGACAAATTGGTAAGTTGGATAGCACTTGCCGGAGTACTGGGCAGCAAGATAGTTGATGCCCCAGCACCAGATATGGTGATGTCGCCAGTGAATCGACTTGATGTGGCAAGTGTAATCTGAGTGTATGTCCCCGCAGCAAGGGTCCACGTATCCCCGTCCGCTGCTGCGTTCGCTATAATACTTGTTGACGTTGCATCACATGTAGCATAATCAATAGTTCCGGTATCATCGACACTAAAATTTGATCCTCGTACAGCACTGTACGAACCAATATCTTCAGTACCATTTACATCTACATAAAGACTATACGGAGCTAACTCAGTATCATTACCGGTACTTACATCGCCCAGTTTAAAATACGGATTGTCAATACGAGCATTACTGCCTACGGTAGGAGTAAACGTATCATCGAGGTTGCTATCAAACACTCTCGTTTCTATATGATAATACCCATTGTAATCATTATTTAAACTATAAGTTGAAGACGCATTATCCTTGTATACTTTTACTCCATATCCTAACAAACTATTTGTGGAGGATGCATTATAAAAAATATTGTACTGAGCCGTAAGACTCAATCCTGCAGTTGTTACCGCAGAATCAGCAACAGTTATACCAGAGTGAAGTCGTGCATATATCCACACAGTATTATGATTTACTTCTGCGACTATTGCAGTAGAGGTAGTGCTTCTGTTTACATACACTCCCCATCCCCACTGATAGTCAGTTCCTTCAATAGACGGAAGTAAAATTGTATTATATGCAATAGTGCTACTCGGTGCGTCATACACAGAAATACCATATATCTGCTGTGGAACTGGAGGCACATCATATTTCACAACATTCTGCTGAATAGAAACATTATCTGTAGAACTTGCAAAAATGAGATGCGTATTCGTATTTTCGTACGAATGAATTGTGTTGGAAGTAATGATTATATTTTCCCCATTTTCTATAAAGAAAGATGACGCATTTACTGTGGCATGATACGTCTCTATCGTATTACTCATAACCGTCAAATTTTGTTGACCGCTTCCTGCAATAATATTGTTGATACCTGTATTGTTTGTAATACTATTTCCTGATCCGTTACTTGCAAAAAAAATAGTGCCAGTCGTAGAAGTGGCAAATGTATTTCCAGATACTGTAGCTGTAGACACATCACTCAAATACAAACGAGTATTACTCAAATTGCACTGTTGTAATACAGAACTCGATGCCATGAGAATATCTACCTGACCACCACTGTCAGTACCAATAGTGGCACCACTGAGAGCACAATCCACAGTGACTCCTTTTCCAGCAAAATTGAGGGGAAATGTCTCTGTGCTGGACGCATATGTTGCATTCACAGTAACAAAATTGCCGGTGAGAACACTACTACTGGCAAAAGCTGAGGTAAGCGTTGTAAAATCACACCCACTTGCGCAGACAGTCCAAGGAGTTCCTTGCGAGCCATCACCTGCCTCTACGACACCCAGATGAGCGTCATACAACTGTGGCAATAAGACGGCCAACATGGCAATACCCAAAATTGCCACTGTCATCCAGAAGCGTTCTTCTTGTTTTTTAAAAAACGAAAAAATGGTATGCACAAAATGTATATAGATCTATATACCAACTATTTCTTTATGAACAACAACATACGAGGCCCCTTTCCTCATCGTACGTATCTGTGGATACATAGGTAAAGTATATCATATATAGACATATTTTTTTCTCTATGTTCCACGTTTATCCCCTTTTATAGCAAAAAGAAAAACACACCCGCAAAGAGGTGTGTTTTTCTGGTTTCTTGAATATCCTTGTAACAACAATACACAAGAAACACATCCACCCACGCCTCCCGATCGATGATCGGAAGACGTGGGGGACACGCGTGAGAGTTGTCACCCGCCCGAGGGCAGGTAGTTCTTGTGGCACTGCCACATGAGTAGCGACTGACCTTCCGGCCAGTTCGAACTACTCACGCAGAAGAGGTGACACCCTATGTCCTCGGGTTGTGGCCCGAGAAACATCTGCCGATAGACCTCCGCAGCGAAGCAGTCATGCCAGTCGAGCGCCCAGATGGACGTCCTCGACAGCTCCTCTGCCAGTGGGCTTGAGGTCGACTCGACGTTCATCGAGACGAACTCGTTGCCACACCAGGTCAGAGACTGACAGTTGCCATGACGACACCGCTCCCAGCCTACACCACCGAAGGGGTAAACGCTGGAGTAGGTCTCGTTGATGTTGGCGTAAAACTGCCAGCATTCGTTGGTCTCGAGCGCGTAGCATCCTTCGACAGGAGGCCAGACACAGATCCCAGCGTCGCAGTAGTCGTCGGTGTCCGGGTTGCCGTCGTCGCACTCGGCATCAGCCGTGCACGAACGACGTCCATCGCCACAGGAAGTCCTCGACCTGCACGCCCCGATCTTGGGGTCGCAGAAGTCGTCGGTATCCGGGTTGCCGTCGTCGCACATCATGGGCCGTGCGCTTCGGGTGCAGACGCCTTCCTGGCACGTTTCCGCACCATCACAGACGTTCCAGTCTGCGCAGGAGGTTCCGTCGTTGACGCTAGGGTGTGTACACACACCCAACTCACAGACGTCTGCGGTGCAGGGGTTGTCGTCGTCGCAGTCCTGGACGGAATGACAACCAACATCCAGGTACACCGTCGGCACAGACCGAGGAACCTCGACGTGACGCGTCCAAACGACACCTTCCCGACGCTCCACCATCACGACGTTGTTGGGCGTCGTGGTGATGAAATTCACCTCACCAGAGATAGTGTCCGTCGTGTCGACGGACGGTGACTCGACATCGTCGCACCCCAGGAGGAGCGCGACACAGACGCTGACGATGATGTACAGATAACGCATGTGGACTCCTCCAAAAGCTAGAATGGGATAACTGGGAAAACTTTCCCCAGAAAATGAGAGAATGCGAAGAATATATGGAGTCACATATCCTTCAACTTCCCTCATTTCTTTTTCTCACGCGTATAACGTTTTTTTGCTATGGCACAGTCTATAGCTATACCGATACCAAAAAAACAGATGAAAAGAACAGACATCTATACCAAAAGTATAGCGTATGACCATAGCATAAAACAAGACAATTGTCAAGGTCTACTTGACCTCTCGTACTTCGAGAAGATTGACATGGCCTGCATGCCCTACAGGCTCCCCTGCCACCACGATGATTTTTTGACCCTTTTTTGTGAGTTTTTGTTCTTTCATCCGGAGGATAGATCGTTCTACCAGCTCTTCAATACTTCGACATGGTTGGAGGATAAATGGGACAACTCCCCACGAGAGGTTCATCTGACGTTCTACTCTCGCCGTCGACGTCGCCACCACGATCGGCAACTCTGGGCGATGTCTACTAATGAGTCGAGCCGTGTCCCCAGACAGAGATGCAGCAAGGATCATATGTGCTCCCACTTCTTCTGCGAGGACTCGCGCAAGTCCAGTCATAACTTCATCGACAGGAGATCCTCCTCTGATATCATCGTGCATATGCAAGTCATCGTAGGCCGAACTTTCAGTCTCTTCGATGATGGTTGTCATCATCTTCACGGTATCCACAGGATATTCACCTGTTGCTGTTTCATTGGACAGCATGACCGCATCGGCATGGTCAATCACAGCGTTTGCGACATCGGACACTTCCGCACGTGTTGGACGTGGATTATGTTGCATAGAATCGAGCATTTGTGTGGCCACGATCACGGGTTTTGAAGAAGCGAGAGACAAATCTATCAATTTTTTTTGTATAAGGGGTACTTCTGCAGCAGGCATCTCAATGCCCAGATCTCCACGAGCAACCATAATACCATCGGCAACATCCAAAATTTCTTTTATATTTGCGACAGCTTCTTTTCGTTCTATTTTTGCAATAATGGATATTGGTTGCTCTGGCATCTTTCCAAGTTCTTTTTCATATTCTTTGATCACATATCTCAGATCCAAGATGTCCTTTGCCGTGGTGACAAATGACAACGCAATCATATCCACATCATGCTCCACACCAAATTTTGCATCCTCCTTATCCTTTTCAGTGAGTGCACTAATTGTCAACCCTGAATCAGGGACATTAATACCTTTGTGTGAAAAAAGGGTTCCACCAACAATAATTTCTGCACTGATAGAGGTATTTGCAATACGGACGATTTTTGCTTCTATTTTTCCATCA
>Ga0210019_1005300_pt1 | contig 10786 bp, 14 predicted proteins | sample CryGeyCG2114_020_2_FD_183969 | JGI IMG/M metagenome (GOLD analysis project Ga0210019, IMG submission 183969) | Groundwater microbial communities from aquifer - Crystal Geyser CG11_big_fil_rev_8/21/14_0.20 (SPAdes) (version 2) | ecosystem: Environmental > Aquatic > Deep subsurface > Groundwater ...
CCGAGAGAGTAGGACATTGCTAGGGGCTTTTTGGTTTTTATGCGCAAACAAGCATCTCCTCTCGGAGACGCTTGTTTTGGTAGCTTTGAAAATTGAATAAAGCAAAATCAGGCTGTTTTGGGAGCAGATTGATTAGGATAGCCTTTTTCAGCCATTCGGGCGCGGATTTCATGCAGGCCAGCCAAGTTTTCGTCAAAAAACTTATTATCATAAGTAAATTCACGAGCAATACTTGGCCTAACCTTAACATGCCAGGTTTGGCTAAAATGCTTAATTGTCTTTTTTATGCGCTTGTTCATAGCTTGACCATTGGCGGCTCAACTAATTCAATCTTTTTATAGCCATTAGCAAGATTGATTTTATTAGCCTCGCGTTTAGTTCTTAAATTAATTAAATGTTTGCAGTTCCAGCTTACCAGAATATCGCAATTATTAATTGTTGCGATTGCTAAATGCAGAGCATCATCAATGTATCTGGCAGGAATAATTTTTTTCTCAATATATTCAGAAGCTAAATTCTTAACTTGATCAGTAATCTTAAGTATTTGAAATTTGCTGGCTAAGTTCAATAATTGTTTTTTCTTAGCAATATTTGGACTGTTATTAATTTCACTGATTGTTACTTCAGAGATATAAACCTTAAAATTTTTGAGAATTTTCCAAAAGTCGCGGGTTTGAGATTGCCTTTGCGGAATACGAGAATCATCATAAACGCTAATCACAGAAGTATCAAGATAGATTTTCGATTTTAGCTTGGGCATTGTTGTTAATATAGCATAATCCAAAAACTTATGCAATCATTTGCTTCTCACGAGGTGGGGATTTTATAAAACATATGCTAAAATTGGAATATGAGAAAGTTTCTTCAACAAGATTGGTTGATTATTGGCATTGTTTTCTTATTGCTTTGTTTTGGCTTATCAGCCATTTACAGCACTTCGCCGAATAATTTCTATCGCCAAGCTATTTTTGCTTTTATTGGTTTGATTTTGCTTTTTTTTATTTCTCGCTTAAATTATCATAATTTAAAAAACTATACTCTTTTATTGTATTGCTTAACAATAATTTTACTGATTTTGGTTCTTATTTTTGGTCATAAAATCCGCGGAGCAAGCAGTTGGTTTAATTTCAGCCAGTTTGGTTTTCAGCCAGTTGAATTAACCAAGCTGGTGATGATTATTGTTTTAGCAAGATATTTTGCCAAACATTCTTATGATATCCGCAAATGGCGAACAATTATAATTTCAGCCGTTTATCTGGCTCTGCCAGTCGGCTTTATTCTTGCCCAGCCAGACTTAGGATCAGCACTTGTGATTATAACTATTTGGCTGGGCATTAGTTTAATGGCTGGAATTAAAATTTCTCACCTCGCCATTATTTTTTTAATTTTAATTATTATTGCTTCGGCCAGCTGGTTTTTCCTGCTTAAAGATTATCAAAAAAGCCGGTTTTTGGTTTTTTTGAATCCGGTTTTAGACCCTTTGGGCCGGGGATACAATGTGATTCAGTCGATTATTGCTGTTGGTTCAGGTCGTTTTTTAGGCAAAGGATTGGGTTATGGCTCGCAAAGCCAGCTTAATTTCTTACCCGAACAACATACTGATTTTATTTTTGCAGCTATTGCCGAAGAATTAGGATTTGTCGGAGTCTTTTTTATCCTTGTGCTTTTTGGTTTGTTTTTCTTTCGTTGTTTCAGAATTTTATTCAAAACAGATGACAACTTTGGTCGTTTTTTGATTCTGGGCTTGATTATTTATTTTTTTACCCATGTCTTTATCAATATCGGCATGAATATTGGCCTCCTGCCGATTACTGGTATACCCCTTCCTCTACTTAGCTACGGCGGCAGTAATCTTTTGGTTACTTTAATCGCTATTGGAATTTTACAAAGTATTAGAAACGAGTGAAATGAGTCGGCGATTTAAATATTTCTTAACTATAATTAATTTTCTAGTCTTTTGATTAAACTTCTAAAACCTAATTCTTGGAAAAAATCAATTACTTTATTTTTTTCGTAATCTTTGGTTACGCACTTATTCAGATCAAATTTAATCGGCACGTTATGTTTAATAGTAGTTAGTTTTTTGGAAAAAAATGCTTGTTCTTCTTGCTCTTCTATTCTTTTTCTAACGCTTTGTTTAATAGAATCTAAATTCGCATAAATATTTACCAGGGTTTTATATTTTTTTAAAAGCTCAATAGCTGTTTTTTCGCCAATGCCAGGTACTCCGGGGATATTGTCAGACGGATCGCCTTTTAAGGCTTTAAAATCAACAATCTGTTTCGGTTCCAAGCCATATCTCTGTTTTATCTTATTTTCATCATAAACAATCATGTCTTTTAAGCCTGTTAAAACTTTTGTGTTTTTATCAACCAGCTGAAGAGTATCTAAATCTCCTGTTAGAATTAGTATTTTGTATTTTGTATTTCGTATTTGGTATACAATTGTTCCAATGATATCGTCTGCCTCAAAGCCCTCTTTTTCAAAAATAGGAATATTAAAAGCTTTAAGCAGGTTTTTGATTATTGGCAGTTGGTCATATAATTCCTGCGGCGCTTTAATCCGTTTTGCCTTGTATTCTTTAAAAATTTTATGTCGAAAAGTCGGCTGGGCTAGGTCAAAAGTCGCGCAAATATATTCTGGCTTTATTTCTCTTAGTGCTTTTAATAAAATAGAGGCAAAACCATAAACAGCATTAACTAATTGGCCTTTTTTATTGGTTAAGGCTGGCAAGGCATGATAAGCCCGATGCAGTATGGCATTGCCGTCAATAATTAATAATGTTTTCATAATTATTTAACCGCCAAATCCCTATGTCTCTCCAACCCCTGTGCATAAATTTTCTCTATTTGCGCAGAAGTTAGGGATTGGTTATAGATTGCTAATCTATTTATAATTTTGACCTACTGTTATAATGCCATTACTGCCATTTCCGTAGTGAAAATAAGTGCCATTAGGTGCTGTTACGCCATCTTGTTGTTGCAAAGCATTCGAATGATCTTCCAGACAGAAAACAATCATATACCATTGCCCCTGGCCACCGTAATTCAGAGAATAATAATAAGTTCCACAATCTGCAGGCAGCCACGAAGCAGTTGCTTTCTGGCTTGGATCTATAGGATCTGTACTTATAAAATTTGAAAGATCACTAGAAGAATCTCTTAACCAACGACCTGAAGATAAGCATTGCACACTATTAGTCCAACCAGCATTGGAAATAGTAGCGCCGCATTGTCCTGAAAGAGGAAATTTATTATATTCAAGATAATACATATCTAATGCTTTTTGTATTGCTTGAATATCAGTTATTCGTCTCGCATCTCTGGCTTTTGCTCGCACACTACCAACAGAAACCATAACAATAGTGGCTAAAAGACCAATAATGGCAATAACAACTAATAATTCTATAAGAGTAAAACTTTTGTTTTTTATGTTATTATTATTTTTCTAGTTTTTTTATCAATAAAATCAAATCTTACCCATAGACAACCTTTAGGCAGTATCTCGCGAATCTTATCTGCCCACTCTATCACTTTGATTTTATCAGATTTTAAAATTTTTTTAAAGCCCAATTTTAATAAATCTTTTTTATCAACCCGGTAGCAATCAAGATGATAAAATTTATCATATTCTTTTATAATAACAAAAGTCGGGCTAGTTGGCCATTGCCTTATCCCCAAACCCTTGGCCAAGCCCTGAACAAAAGTCGTTTTACCGCCGGCCAAATCGCCTTCTAGACAAACTACCTCGCTGCCCCTTAACTCTTGGGCTAACAATTCGCCGACTTTGCGGGTTTGATTTTCGTTTTTAGTGATAATTTTTATCATACTATATTATATATTATACGCTAAACTTTATCCACTTGACTGCTATAAAACAAAAAGCTAATCTTGACTTAATGCTAGACGAACTTCAAAGAAAATTACAATCTCTGCATAAAGAAGAAGAAGAGCAGCAAGCTCAAAGATTAGCTCAAAAATTAAACCTGCCTTATCTGAATTTAAAAACTTTGCCAATTGAGCAAGAAGCGATTGCCACTCTGTTGGAAAAAGAAGCCAGAGAAAACGGCTTGGCAGTTATTGCCCGCATCGGCAAAAAATTAAAAATTGGGCTTGTCAATCCTGAAAAAGCAAAACCAATTTTAGATAAGCTTAAGTATTTTGACATTAAACTCTTTATTATTTCTCAAGCTTCGCTTGAAAAAGCTTTGGTGATTTATCAGAGTTTACCCAAAACAGAGCAAAAATCGGAAATTGAGATTAATATTCGAGATTTAGAAAAATTTCAAGGCCGGATTAAAAATATAATTGATCTTCAGGAGAGAATCAAAGAAGTGCCGACTACCGAAATAATTAATATTATTTTGGCCGGAGCCTTGCAAAATAAAGCAACCGATATTCACATAGAACCAAGTCAAGACGCTTTGCGTTTACGTTATCGGATTGACGGTCTTTTAACTGATATTGCTTTTTTAAACAAGCAGACTTATGAGCCGATTATTTCAAGAATTAAACTGCTTGCCAAGCTAAAATTAAATATCATAAATACTCCGCAAAATGGCAGTTTTGTTGTCAAAGAAAATAGCAATGAAATTGATATTCGCGTTTCAACATTGCCGGGTCCTTTTGGAGAAAGCACTGTTTTAAGAATTTTGAACCCAGCGGTTGTTATGCTTGATTTAGAGCAGTTGGGTTTAGAAAAAGACCACCTTGAAAAAATTAAAAAAGCTGTCAGAAAACCCAATGGCATGATTTTAAATACCGGGCCGACTGGCTGCGGCAAAACAACAACGCTTTACGCCTGCTTAATGGAAATTCACGAACCAGGCATCAAGATTATTACTCTTGAAGATCCAATTGAATATAGGCTTGCCGGCATAACCCAGACACAAATTGATGAAAAAAAAGGTTATACTTTCGCAATCGGCTTGAAAAACAGCTTACGCCAAGATCCGGATGTTATTTTGGTTGGCGAGATTAGAGACGTAGAAACCGCTGGCACTGCTTTAAACGCCTCTTTAACCGGCCATATCGTTTTATCTACTCTGCACACTAATAATGCTTTTGGCGCTATTCCAAGATTAATTGATATGGGCATTAAGCCGTTTGTTATTGCGCCAGCAATCAATCTAGTTGTTGCCCAAAGATTAGTCAGAAAAAAAGGCGGCGGTCGGATCGGTATTTTTGAATTGTTCGAGATTGACGAAGAAATGGAAAAGCTGATTTTATCTTCGCCACCAGCTTATAAGATTAAAGACTTAGCTATAAAAAAAGGCATGCGGACAATGCATGAAGATGGCATGCTTAAAGTTCGGAAAGGCATTATTACAAAAGAAGAATTAGAAAAAATTACTGCCCAATAATCTGCAGACAGCTTGTCTAAAAGCTTAGACCTTGGGAAATCTAAGAAAAAATTGCCCTGAGGAACATTCCAGCCAAAGCCAAAATGGCCATTAACTAAGAAGCAATTTCTCAAGTTGCCTGCAGATTATTGGGCACTAGACTTAATTATACATATAATAACAAATTAATTGAGTTTTGTCAAGTATGTCCGGACATTCAAAATGGCATAATGTGAAATATAAAAAAGAGCGAGCTGATTCGCAAAAAGGCAAAGTTTTTTCAAAACTAGCCAAAGTGATTGCTTTGGCCGCCCGTTCCGGCTCTGAAGCTAAATTAAACGAGGCAATTGAAAAAGCCAAACAAGCCAATATGCCGAAAATTAACATTGAGCGGGCTATTAAAGCCGGTGCTGGCGAAGAAAAAGCAACTACCTTAGAAGAGATAATCTATGAAGTTATCGGGCCTTTTGGTTTGGGTTTGCTAATTGAGACAATTACTGATAATAAAAATAGAACTTTGGGTGAAATCAAACAGATTTTAAAAAAACATAATTCGACTTTGGGTAGTGTTGCCTGGATGTTTGAAAATAAAAACAAATCAAAATATACGATTACTTTAACTTCTGAACAATGTCAACAAATAGAAAAGCTTTTTAACGAGCTTAACGAACAAGAAGATGTCCAGGAGATTTATAGCAATTTAGCTTGATTCTTGACTTTTCCTGAAAAGTTATCCACAATACTTTTTGTTGGTTTATTGTTATAATTCTTTGGAAGAAAGGGGGTAAATATGAAAGAAAAAATCAATAAAATTAAAAAAGTAGGAAATTGGGTTTCCGCTGTTTTGTTGGGCAATACTCGCGAATTAATTGCGAGAATTGATGAACGAACAAGTTTAATGATCAACGACTTGAAAGATATTAAACCCAAAGTAGATGACATGTTTCCCAAAGTTGATATTCTTTGGAAAGATAAGGTTGCACCTGCTCGTTCTCCTCGTCAACTTAATGAGCGTGGAAAATTAATACTTGAAAAAAGTGGAATAAAGGAAATTGTTGATAATAAAAAAGAAACTCTTTTAAAAATCGTAAGAGAAAAAGGTGCCATCAATCCTTATGACGCAGAGGTAATTATTTTATCTGTTATGGCGGATTTGCCCAATCATTGTCCCGATGTTGTTGAAAAATTAAAAACAGGAGCATTTAATTCAGGAGCAGGTATGATTGATGTTCTTTTGGTAGGTGCTATTTATTTGAGAAATCTTATCTTTCCTGATTTAGGATTTAGTATTGAGGAATTAGATAAACCGAAATTTTAAATCTTGACAATCGACCTAAAATCTGCTTTAATATAACCAACATCGCAAAAACGATGATTTGAAAATTTGAGGGAATATTGCTTTCCTCGGCTTTTTTTGTTAAAATATAAAATATGACAATTATTGGCATTGACCCCGGCACAGCCTGCACTGGCTGGGGAATAATCAAAAAAAAGAAATTAATAGGCTGCGGCTTGATTAAAACCAAGCCAAGTCAAGAAACCGGCCACAGATTAACTATTATTCATCAAGAACTGTTTGATATTTTAAAAAAATACCAGCCGGATTATGCGGCTGTTGAAACTATCTATTTTTTTAAAAATCCAAAAAGCGTCTTGAAAGTCAGTCAAGCCCTTGGTATAATATTTTATACTCTCAATAAAGCAAAAATTTCGGTTAAAGAATATACGCCGCTGCAGGTTAAGCAAAACTTATCCGGCTACGGCCGGACAGATAAGACCAAAATTCAAAAATTAGTTAAAAAATACTTAAAATTAAAAGAATTGCCAAAACCCAAACACGCGTCTGATGCTTTGGCAATTGCTATTTGCCATCAATGTTCAGTTTGATTGAATATATTATTCAAAAAGGCGTGCCTCAAGAAACCATAGTTTTAATCTTGATGCTGCCAATAATTGCTACGGTTATTGCTTTTGTCCGTCAAATTATCGGTTGGAAAGCTTTTGGTATTTACACGCCTCTCATTTCTGCTTTTGCTTTTTGGGCAATTGGCTTGAAGTATGGCCTGATTATCTTTACTATTGTTCTTTTGGTTGGCATCTTGCTGCGTTTCTTAATAAAACATTTGCGCCTTCTTTATTTACCGCGCATTGCCATTGTTTTAACCGGAGTAGCCTTGTCAATTCTCATACTCCTGTTTATTGTTGCCGCTATTGGGGAAAATAACCTGCTTAAAACTTCTATTTTTCCAATTCTTATTATTATTAGTCTTTTAGAAGAATTTATCGGCGTGCAGACGAAAAAAGGATTTAAATCAGCTGTTATCGTGTCCTTGGAAACAGTTTTTCTTTCTATTATTTGTTATTATTTAATTATTTGGCCTTGGCTGCAAGATATTTTATTAAATTACCCTTGGCTTATGCTTTTAACTGTAGTTTTTAATATTGCCCTGGGAAAATGGATTGGTTTGCGCTTAAGCGAATATTTTAGATTCAGCCAGGTTATCAAACATGTTGAACTTTCTAAAAAAAAGTAGAAATATTTTAGGAATAAACGCCCGCAATCTTTCTTATATTAGACCTTCTAATTCTCAGAAAGCTGTTCAATTAGCTGACAATAAATTAAAAACTAAAAAAATCCTAAAGCAATCGGGCATACCAGTCGCCTCTACTTTTGGCATTATCCGTCATCATAAAGATTTAGAAAATTTTGATTGGAGCAAATTACCGGATAGTTTTGCTCTTAAGCCTAATCGCGGCGTTGGCGGCGAAGGCATCTTAGTGGTTTACGGCCGTAAAAAAAACAATAATTGGGTAAAGGCGGACAAGAGCGAGGTTTCTATTAAAGATCTGGAAAATTATGTTAATAATATTATTGACGGCAATTTTTCTCTTTTTAATATTCCGGATATTGCTTTTTTTGAAGAAAGAGTAAGAATTTTCAAGCTATTTAAACCATATTCTTATCGGGGCATTCCTGATATCCGCATTATTGTTTATAATAAAGTGCCAATAATGGCTATGTTGAGAATCCCCACCAAAGGGTCAGCTGGCAAGGCCAATCTTCATCAGGGCGGCATTGGCGCTGGCATTGATATGTCGTCTGGAATTACGACAACAGCAATTTTAGGCAAAAAGAAAATTATTGAATATGTGCCCGGAACCCGCTTGCTTATTTCTGGGATTCAAATTCCTTATTGGACTGATATTCTTAAATTAGCTGTTAAAGCGCAAATAGTCAGCAATTTGGGTTATCTCGGGGCTGATATTGCTATTGATCGCGAAAAAGGTCCGATTTTCTTTGAATTAAACGCTCGACCAGGACTTTCTATTCAAATTGCTAATATGGCTCCTTTAAAAGACAGGCTGGAAAGAATTGAGGGGCTGAAAATCAAAACAATTAAAAGAGGTGTGCGCATTGCTCAAGATTTATTTGGCGGTGAAATTGAGGAAGAAGTGGAAGAAACAACTGGTAAAAAAATTATTGGCATTAATGAAGAAGTTGAAATAATTGATAAACAGGGTCTGCGCCATAAGGTTATGGCCAAAATTGACACTGGCGCTTTCAGAACAACAATTTGTCAAAGCATGGCCGAACAATTCGGCGTTGGGAAAAATGTTGGTTATAAAAAAGTAAGAAGCGCTCTGGGTACCGAAAAAAGAGAGATTATTGAGTTTTCTTTTATTTTAGACCAGTATCCGGTAAACACACAGGCTTTTGTGGCTGATAGAGAAGAGCTGAAATACGATATGATTATTGGTCGCCGCGACTTAAAGCGTTTTTTAGTTGATCCGGATAAAAAAGTTTTTATGACTCAAGAAACTAAATATAAGCACGAACTTAAAACCCTAAAGAAGAGCTTGAAAAAAAAGCTGAAATTAAGAAAAAAACTAATCTGAAGTTTAGGGATGTTTACAAAATCATTAAGAAGTGATAAGATTTTAATGATATGAAAAAATTTGAAGAAATTAAACCAGGCCAGATTGTCCGAGTTTATTGGAAAATCAAAGAAGATCTGCGGGCCGGCAAAGCAGGTCAAAAAGAGCGCATTCAGATATTTGAAGGTTTAGTGATTGCCAGGAAGCATGGTTCAGAACCAGGCGCAACAATAACTGTCCGGCGAGACAAAGGTGGTTTTGGTGTTGAAAGAATTTTTCCAATCCATTCGCCGCTAATTGATAAAATTGAAATCATTAAGCAGACTAAAGCTAGAAGAGCTAAGTTATATTACGTGAGAAAAAAGAAAAAATAAGCGGATATGGCGGAATTGGCATACGCGATAGCTTGAGGAGCTATGCCCTCTGGGCGTGTGGGTTCGAGTCCCACTATCCGCACTACGCATTTTTATCTGCCAGAGCGGTGAAGGGGACTCGAACCCCCAATCTCTTGCTTGGGAAGCAAGTATTCTGCCAATTGAACTATCACCGCTTATTGAGTTATCAGTTTGCAGTTGTCAGTTATCAGTTTAATTTTCTGAAAACTGAAAACTAATTACTGATAACTAATTAAATAGTACCACCATTTCAAAATATTGGGAAGATTTCCTTTTGAAGAATTCTGTTCTTTTATTGTTGATTCATTTTCTTCAATCAAAATAACTTTTTCCCCTTGCTTTTGCATTTTAAATTTTTCTCTTGCCTGACGCTCTAAATAAACATCAGTTGCTAAATAATCTTTTAAATTAATTAATTTCTTATTTTCTATTTGTTCTTCCAGCGCTTCTTTTTTGAGTAAATCCAAATCTTTTTTATTGCTTTTTTTATAAATCTGCCAATTAATATAAACTAATAAAATAATTAAGCCCAGGGCAAGAATCAAATAAACTTTTGATTTAAAAAAACCGAATTTCATATAATTTTATGAACGAAGTGAATAATTAAAAGGTTCATAAGTGACCTGCCCGCAATGCAAAGCATAGCTTTGGCAGGCGGGAGCGAAGGGTTCTTATAATTTTTTAAGTTTTAATTTAATCAAATTGCCCAAAACAAACATTTCTTTAATTTGCAAAAAAAGACAGATTGAAGCATAGGCCGCAATACCGCAAACAGCTGCGATCAGCCCTTGAACCGCGATGCCGATATATGTCCGCGTATTAACAACTAAAGCCATTAAATTAAGTGTGCCGTAGACAACGAAGCCGGCAATAAGCGAAGCCAAAATAATTTTTAAAACTGCTTTTATCAAAATCCAGTCGTCCAGATAGCCAACCTTAAAATGCAAGACAATAAAAAATATAAAAACAGTAACGATATTAGCTATGGAAAAAGCTAAAGCAAGGCCGGCAATGCCTAATTTTTGGCTTAAAACCATGCCGGCAATAACATTAATCCCGGCTCCGACAAGACCGATAATAAACGGCGTTTTAGTATTTTCCAAAGCATAAAAAGCTCGAGTGAACAAAAGAATTGTTGCCTGGGCAAACATGCCAATGGCAAAAAACTGCAGGC
>Ga0210019_1005307_pt1 | contig 10778 bp, 8 predicted proteins | sample CryGeyCG2114_020_2_FD_183969 | JGI IMG/M metagenome (GOLD analysis project Ga0210019, IMG submission 183969) | Groundwater microbial communities from aquifer - Crystal Geyser CG11_big_fil_rev_8/21/14_0.20 (SPAdes) (version 2) | ecosystem: Environmental > Aquatic > Deep subsurface > Groundwater ...
GGGCGAGCCGAGCCCCGAACCGCATACGCTGTGTTATACGCCCCGACGACCGAAGGGAGGAGAGCGCAGCGGGGCGCGACTGAAAAGAGCGAGTTCAAAAAATATTTTTCATTCAATTTCATTTTGATGGGCTTTTTATCTAATAATCAAAAATTTGTTTTTTTGTTTTGAATTTTGGGTAGAGGTGTTAGGGGTGAATGCCCAAAATTCAAAACTCCTTATTATTATAACATGTATAGATAAATAAAAAAGCGCGGATTGGAATAACCTCCGCGCGGGGCTTTTAAGCGTTAACATTTTGAGCGAACCTCTGAAGGTTCTCAACCAAAGAGCATGACGAGTTGTCAAAGACCAGATCAGCGATATCTCGGACCTTCAAGGCACCTCGTGAGAGTTTCACCCGATCCTTCGCCTGCACTTCAGTCCTCGCCTTCTCCTCTTCGACACCCATCTCGGTCTTCGCTCGGCTAACTCGCGTTTCTTCATCTGCATCCAAGTACACAACCTGCATCCTGTTGCCCAATAGCAGCTTTAGAAAAGCAGGCATATATGGATCATGCAGACTTTCAACCGTGTACTCGGTGACATAGTAGTGCCTTTGGCAGAAATGAAGCAGTTCGTAAGCAACCATTTCTGGAGTCGCCTCCTCACCGCGAGCCTCGACAATCTCAATGAAATATCGCAACTTTAACCGATAGAAGCCCCGCCTTCGCAAGTGGTCAGCAAAACTGCTTTTCCCGCACTCGCTCAAGCCTCCGAAACCTACGACCCTCGATATGCTACTCGCCATTGGGGCCAGTTTGATCCCGTAAGCCTGATTGAGTTGACTGCGCAAGGCATTCTGGATGTCGATAATCGGCGAAGTCACCGGAATACGCTGTACTGGCACTTCAGCAAAACACAATCCTACGGCACGCCGCAAGTTGGCCTGATAGAGAGCGTATCTTTCGTTCATGTAAGCCTCGTACTGGCCTTCCTCTGATCGGAATAGCTTTCTGCAGCCGTCTATTGAACGTAAGTAGCCATCATCGGGCACCAGCAGAACTTCATACTCTTCGGCGTAGTGGTCCAGTGCCTTTCGAAAACACTGGTCGGTTCGAAAGATGGCGTCTTCGATACAGATACCTTCACGGGTTGTCCAAGTTGCAGCACATACTGCCTGAAACATTCTCCAACCTCGATCAAATACCTGAATCTTGCCGCTCACCTTATCCCTGTTCCTTGCGTTGAGCGATTCAATAATAATGTCCGCCAATTCCTCTACGGACACCTTCTCGAACCACCAACGAGACATGTCGGGACCTTTCAGCTTCGGCCAACGTTCGCTGTACTGTATCAATGGCTTGGTGATATGGAACACTTCACCACTCTGAGACAGTAAACGGATTTGTTGGCTTTTGCCTACTCCGTCCATCCCATTTAGAGATAACGGTTTCATGCTTAAGTCACCTCCTCAATAACTTTGTTCTTGATGGTTTCGGGTTTCGCATCATACCTGCCCAGCTCAGCAACAGGGATCCACTGGAAATCGTAAGTACCCTTGTAATTGCTACCGGGCTGGAATTCGGGACCTTTGCCTGTACCAACTTCTCCGGACAAGATTTCGCAACGGTAAAACAGTTCCCGCTCCGCCACGTCTTCTTTTATTTCGTCCGCGAAGACGTTGTCCACCCGGACAACAACTCCGATCTCTTCCAAGCATTCCCGCTCAAGGGCCTGCTCTGGCGACCGATCAGACTCCTCAACGCCACCACCGGGGAAAACCCAATATTCAAGGCCTTCCTTGATCCGGTGAATCAGCAAAATCAGACCATTCACAACTATGACCGCACGTACCCTGATTTTCATTGCTCATTCCTCCTTTTATATTAAAGAACACTTATGGCTATTTACAGCCATAATCGTTTGTAAAATTATTCTATCAATAATTTTACAAACGATTATTACTATAAAATATTGAACTTGCTAAATTCAATGAAAGCTTCTCTCAAATTACCACTCGTAACATTACTTTTAACGCAAAATCCATTTTTAGTCAATAAGACGAATGTAAAATGATTTCCTTGGTTAATTTTGTCAAATTTAAGATTATTTATTATTTCTTCAATATTAATAAGTGTTTGAATCTTATGTAGCATGCCGATATTTTCTTCAAATTTTTTGATAAGTGGTTTTATGCTATTAAATTTGTCTTGATTAATTGTGTTAAAGTGAAGTGATAAAATAATTTCCAATATTATTCCATAAAAAACGGCCTCACCATGTCTTAAATTAAATTTTTGTTCTAAATAATTAGCGTAAGTATGGCCTAAACTTAAAGCTTTGTGTATACCATTTTTATCATTAAAATCATTCTCAACTATTTTCTTTTTTGTTTTTAAAGAAAATTTTGTTAAATCAAAAAATATATCGGGGTAAGATTTTCCATCGAGATAATCAGCAATTTTTCGAGCAATTGAATTATCATTAACCACCAAGGTATGTTTCCATACTTCAACTAAGCCAAAGATTATTTCTTTTTTGTTTAATGTTAGGAGTAAATTTATATCGCAAAATGTATATCTGGGTGAGTAAAATGATCCTAATAGATTTTTTATTCCGCCAAAATTAATGGCAACTTTCCCAATAATGGCATCAGACATACTCATTACTGTAGTAGGAATTTGGATAAAATCAATACCTCTCATATAATTGGTCGCGACAAATCCGGTAATATCACCCACATAGCCTCCTCCAATAGCTATTAAACAGCAATTTCTATTCATTTTTGCTTGAACCATTTTTTGGATAATTTCACTGCATGCATTAAACTCCTTATATTTTTTCACTGGACTAATAACAATAATATCGGCAATTTTATTTTCGGAACATCGCTCGAGATTGCTTTTTATTAATTTATAAAAATTGGAATCAACCACGACAATCAGTTTATCATAACGCATAGCAATAATTTCCCGCAAAGCGAAATCAAAAATATCACAGCCGATAAATATCTTCTGGGTAATATATGGCAACCTTACTGTAATGCTATCTATTTTTTTCATACAAAATATGTTTTAACTCACCGGCATTTTTTGCTTTCAAAATGTGTTTATCACTTATCGTTTTTGATGATTCAGGTGAATATAAAATCGTTTTTATCGTAAATTTATATTTAGATATAACCCTTAGATTCGCTTCCGTATCATCAATATAGAAAAAATCTTTATCCTTTAAATCATTAGATTCGAAAACTTCCTTAAAAAATTTTAAAAACGGTTTTGTGTGTCGTATTTTACTGCTATAAAATTTTCTCTTGAAACTCGATTCAATCCCAAGCATTTTAAGCATCAAACCGCCCCATTTATGAGGTATTTCTGAAGCCAAATACAAATACGCGCCTTCTTTCTCCAGTTTTCTAATCAAAGAAATTAGTGTATTATCGTATTTTACTATATTTTTAAATAATTTATGCTCAAATTTTGCAATTTTTTCTTCTTCCACGACATCTTCCCAAAATTCCTTATTTGAGATAAGACCAACACAATACAGTATATATCTTTTTTTAAACTGATCATAAGATATCTTGTCCTTGATCAGCGGATACAATGTCTTTGTGGCAAAATAACTTTCTTTTGTTAAAACGCCGATAAGATCAAAAACTATTCTTTCCATATTAAGTAATTTCCCATAATTAAATAATCCATTGGAGTTTTGCAAAACATCACCATCGCATCTTTCGGAGTTTCAACAATGGGTTCTCCGGAATCATTAAAAGATGTATTAAGAATTACCGGCACACCCGTTATTCGATAAAAATTTTTTATTAATTCATAATATATGCCATTATCTTTAGAAGTTATGGTTTGAACTCGAGCAGTTTTATCAATATGCATTATTGCTGGCACCTTATTCCACATAACCTTTCTTGTCTTTACTACTCGCAACATAAACGGAGAATCATCTTTTGTTTCAAAATATTCACCTACATATTCCTTTAATATTGAAGGTGCAAAGGGCCGAAATGGCTCTCTGTGTTTTATTTTTTTGTTTAAAACTTTTTTCATTGTGGATGGAAACGGCGCGCACAAGATGCTCCTATGTCCTAATGCTCTCGGCCCGACCTCGCTCCCTCCTTGAAACCAGCCAATAATTTTTCCTTTGGCCAATAACTCCGCCGTTTCCTTACAAATGTCTTTGCATTTTTTAAATTTAAAGTTTTTTGATTTTACCTCATACGGCAAAGTAAAAATCTTTTGTTCCTTATTTAGAACATCTAAAATTTCTTTCTCCATATATTCTCTGCCGAGATAAGCACTAGACAAAGTAAATACTTTATTATTTTTATAATATTCATGAAATCCATATAATACATTACCAAGGGCTTGCCCCGTATCATCACAACAAGGAGGCACGAATAAATTTTTAATTTTGGTTTGATTCAATATTTTTTCGTTTAAAATGCTATTTAAAAACACCCCACCCGCCAAACATAAATTTTCAATTTTATATTTCTCGTATAACCTATTTATCAGCTCAATAATAATTTTCTCCGTTCTGTTTTGAACAAAGAATGCAGCATCTTTATTTTGATAGCCGGAAAATGGTTTTCCAAAATTAAGTCTTCTCTCTTTTACAAAATTCAAAGCCGCGTGGAAATATTTTCCTTCAGCCAGGCTCTCTATCTGTTCTTTTTCATTTATAGAGTAAAGTGGGACATTAGGATATTTATCTTGCCCGTAATTCGCCAATCCCATAGTTTTTCCGGCCTCTTGCGCACTCCAGCCGCAAAAATTAGTAAACGTTTCATATGTCCTTCCAATACCTTTATATATAGACCTATTTGAATCATTCCCACCTATTTTTTTTATTGAATTACCATTAGCTAAATAATAACTTTCAGTATCAAAATTATTTCCCAAGCCATCAATAATTATAATTATTGCCTTATTGTAAGGAGATAAAAAGTAAGTTGAATAAGCATGTGATAAATGATGGTCAACACTTATGAATTTATTTTTATCTAATCCAAATGAAATCAAGTCGCCCTGAAACTTCTTTGGCAATTCTTTATGATAACTACTTGAGACAAATAAATCTATATCATGAATAGAAATGTTAAGTTCCTTTAAGCAATAAATTAAACTATATAAATATCCTTCAGAGTACTTTTTTCTATTTAGTCTTTCTTCTGCTATGGCAATAATCTTATTTTTGTTAATAACACAACAACCGCCATGATGTCCGGTATTAAAGCCTACTATTGTTTTATTGGATTTAAATTTAAATTCGAGCATATTTAGTTTTCTTTATATAATTCAAAAAAGCAAGGTAAAAATTATATCTTTGCTTTAAAGTTATTGCATTGCCAATTACCATTTCTGGTGTGACAATTTTCTTGAATTTAGGAAAGGCATAAGCAAAATTAGTTGACGTATCCTCATAACCATACGCCATAAATCCAGTTCGTCTAAGAATAATTTTCATCATTCTATATTGTATCTTAACTATCTTTTTTTCGTTTAAATCGGGATAATAGATGAGCTCCCTTTTGAATTCATGGAGACTGTCTGCAAAATTAGTTAAATCATAATTCGGAATAAGTGAAATATCGATATTTGTTAATTGGATTTTTGAATCGATCTCTCTTGGAGAATACACGCCGTCTCTTATCAAAGAGATAGCGTGAAGTGTCTTCGCATCCTTATATGATGTATTTTTAAACTCATCGAGTGTATAAAAAGTACAGCCAATTTTAATTGAGTATTTTTTGTGGGCTATTTTCTTGAATCTAACATAGAAATCATCGTTAAATTGGCAATTAAAAACAAGTAAAATATCTATATCGCTCCAACCGCTTATTATCTCCTTTCTTCCTAGCCCTCCGATAACGCAATATAGCAAAAGGTTGGCGCCAAATTCATTTTTTAGGCTGGAGAAAAAATCTTTTTCTATTTTTATATATTTATCTATTTCTTTAGCCATAATTCATTCAAGATGTTAATTAATTCATCTATGCTATTAATTTCTTGATCATAAAAATATTGAAGATAAGCTAAACAAAGCAACAGATCCTTATGAGACATTTTTCTCACATTAAACACAGCCATAATTTTCATAGCCAAGTAATTTTTGAATTCTAAATAAAAATTATATGGTCCAATTTTATTCATAACCGGCCTGACTACATAACGAATATAAGCTGAAATTGCCTCTTGACGTATTGGTGAAATTCTATGATTTATAGATTTTCCTTGAACAAAAACTTTATCTAACTTATTGAAAATATCTTCGTGTCCTTTAAATGAATGGCGATTATAAATTAAAGATAAATAATTCCCTTGAACCAAGTTATACCAGACGAATGTGGCAAATTCCGCCATAAAAGGAACCCTGCCGCCAGCCTGATAATCAAAAATCAACGGCTTAACTCCAATATTTAAATCGTTTGGATCGCATTGAGATATAATCGTCCAAGTAACCCTGTGGTTTCCAAAAAAGCTTTTTAATTCCTTAAATATTTTTGTTAAATTTAATTGAATCTCATTGCCATTAATCATTATTTTTTTGCCCTGATAAGAACTGATAAATTCCTTTGAATAAAATTTATTTATTCTAGTTTTTATTCTGTTCTCAAAAAATATATCAGCACAATTCTCCTTATCTCTTTTAATGGTTTTTAGAAAAACTTTTTTATATAATTTTAAAATTATAAAATACTTTTTATCCAATTCAGAATGATTTGCAAAATAATCAGCTAATAGACCGTCTTTCAGATCGACTGATTTTTCGTATTCATATATATGTATGATTTTACATTTAAGCGCAAGCTGAAATAAGAACTGAGGAACAGGGTAAAATTCTTTGATTTTTTTATAACCAACTAATTCTCTTTTTGATTCAATGGGATTCAAAACTTTAAAAAAATACTCTTTTGTTTTGGTTTTAATTTTGCCAAATTTTTCTGATTTAGATAATTGTTTGCAACTGCTCCACAAGGAAATTAACTCATCCTTTATCTCTTTTGGTTTTAAATTTTTATTATTTAATTTTGGAAAATCAACCAATTCTATAATGTGCTCACCTTCATATTCTGCATTACAATTAAACTCTGGGCCATTGCCAGTACCTATCTTCCCACTATTTATTAAGCAGAAATAAAAAAACTCTTTTTGATCTTTAAATATTCTCTTACATATTAAACTTTTTATATCCACATCTATTCCTAATTCTTCTCGACACTCTCTTTTTAAAGCTTGTAAGTTATTTTCTCCAATTTCTACTCCTCCTCCTGGAATAACATAATATACTTCATCTAGCTTAACTCTTTTAATCAAAATTAATTTGCCGTCATGTATAATTATCCCCCTTACTCTTTTTTTATGTTTAATTGTTTTTGTCATATTTTATTATAAATAAATCGTTTTCATAGCGTAGCGGAGAAAACTCCATATTTCCCCTTATAAAAAAGAAAAACAAAATCAGATTCTTTTTAAGAGCTGGGCGATAGCCCAAAAGTAAAACATGCATTTCACATAACGTTCCAGAATATGCGATGTTTGCCGGCGGTATAATATGCCCGAAGGGCGACCGCTGGCAAATATGGGTGGAGCGAAGCGGAACCGCATATCCAGTGTTAGGCGATGTAACAAAAATTTACTTTTCATTAAAACTTTTCAAATATATCTCATCGGCCATCTCTCTAACTTTTTGTCTGGCTAATTTAACCAAATCTCTGTCGGCTTCTTTGTTTAATTTTGCAACAGGCCCTGTCCCATCCTTTTTTATCCCGGTAGCTTCATTTAGTGGAACGCCTAAGTCGTAAAGAAATCCACTAATATGGCTTCCAAAAGGATCAGATGCCCCAGCATTTTCTTGGCCGATAAAAAATTGTGTCTGGTCAAAAATATTATGTTCTTCATGTTCAAGTATTGTTTTAAGAGTTGAAGCCCGTTTAGTTGACCACAAAGAAGCGACATCAAAATTAATACCTTCTCTATTAAGAATTTTTCCAATCCGACGAACTGTTCTACCCCCAACTACATGCTCTGTGACAATTAACACCCGATCGCCTAAATTTTTTGATTGATCCTGTATATATGTTTCCAATTTTTGTTGTCGCTCTTGTATATTTTGTTCATTTTTTTCTGGCGAGGGCAAATCTTCATCGGGGACATCTTCGTAATTAATGCTACCACCAGCAAAGAAAATGCGCTTTGGAGGATTTATTCCATGCTCTCTGTTATAACGTGCTATAATTTTACCAATTACAAGAGCAGGTAATCGTCCAGAAACATCATCACCAAGTATTGTTGTCCAGCGACCTTCTTTTATTCCTTCGGATATTTGTTCAACAAGATGTGCGAAGTCCTGTTTGGTATCTCCAAAGGCATTATCAATGGTTTCCATTTTCATTGCCTTAATATCTTCGGGCTCAACACCGGATTTTTGAAATCTTTCCCAATTTTCTACACCATAGTTTGTCATAATATTTGAAAAATAAATTTTTGTTATTTCGCCTAATGTGGCGCGGATAATCCGGAGTTTCTTGGAGCAAATCCCGTAGGGTTTGCGTAGAGAAATTTCGGATATCCGCTGTTATGCGATGTCACGACCGGAGGGCGTGAGATCGTAGAACAGCGGAGGTATCCGCGCCACATTATGTGAAATACACGACCGAAGGGAGTGATTTCACATAACGTTTCGGCATATCTGAAGTTGCGTAGCAATTTGGGTGGAGGCTTTCGGAGAAAGCCGTAACCAGATATGCCGTGTTAGCTGATGTATTCCTTTTCTTTTCCGACGATAGTCGGTTGTTTTAAAAAATTTTCAAATTTCTTTTTCCGTTTTGGGCGAAGGGCAGAGGGGAATTAAAGGGGTGAATGCCCGTAGCCCAAAACACCTTATTGTATTTTTTCTATTTTACCATTACTACCGTCGATTTGCACGGAATTGCCTAATTTTAAAATACTATTTGATAATGAAAATCCAGTTATAACTGGGATGTTATTTTCACGAGCTACGATTGCTAAATGCGATAATAAACCTCCATTTTCTGAAACAATTCCCGAAATCCTGTCAAAATATTTTGTTAAGTTCGGCGATAATATTTCAGTATACAAAATAATTTTTGAGTCATCTGATTTTTCCGAATCTAGGTATTCGTGATTTTGCAAAATACCTTGCGTTAATCCTGCGGAAACGCCTAAAATTTTTGTTCTCTTTTGGATAAATGATGAAGTAATTGAGTTTGGCAGCTTATAATCATTGTATTGGTCGTAAATATTTTTTCTTTTTTTGCAAACTATTTCATCAGTCCGATCATTAATAACTACATTGATACTGGTAAAATAAATATTCTGTAAGTCGTTAAATCCTTGAGTTTTCGCATAACTTAATAAAAAGTTCCTTATTGCGTTTATGTTTTTGATAGTTAACCACCTTCCCAATTCTCTTAACAGATTATAGATTATAGCTTCCTTAATTTTGTCTTGAAGCATTTTTTTCTTAAAATCGGACATTTTTCCCCACCATTGCGATACTTTGTCGCTTGATTGCCTCTCAGTTTTTTCAGTAGCTGAAAAATTTGATTCATCAGCAATTTCTAAAGAATTACCCTTTAAATTTTGAGGCGATGAGACTTTATATTTATTTAAATCAATAAAAACACTGCATTCATTTAAAATATCTGGTAATTTTACGACTTCATTTTTAAGCAGAGAATTTAGTTTTTTTATAGCTAAGCCTGATAAGAGGTTGGTTTCAAAAATTAATTTATAATCCTCTAAAAAAACTTTTAACGCTGTTTGATAATTTTTGTCTTGATTAGTTGTTTCAATTTTTGTTTTTAAATCTTGAAATATTTTCTCGTAGCCATTCGTTCTAATTTTATTTAGAAAGAAAAGATTTTTTATAGTTGGAATCATTTGGGAATAGTAGCTGAATTTGGGAACAAAATTTTGATTTTGCAAATAACTATAAGCCGGGAGCAAACCTTGAATTTCTTTTTCTTTATCAACAAAAAGCTCGTTTCCGACAACGTGCAAAAAGTTGGTATCGTTATAATTGACGCCGTACTTTTTATAAACCCTGCTTACTGGTCCATTTTGAGAGTAAATAGTCTTCAAAAGACTTAGAGTAAATTTTGTCGGTCGTGGTGCAATTTCTGAAATTTCTGTTTTTCCAAAAAAATATTCTTCTCTTTCCGATAACTGTTTTTCTAAAAAATTTATTTGCTCGTATTGTTTGCTGGTAATTGTTGTTATTGGCCTTGTTTGTAGCAAATAAAATTTGTTGTCTTTGATGCACCATTCAATGTCTTGTGGAAATTTACTTTTATTTTCAATATCTTTAAATTTTTTAATTACTTGGTTTGTTGAAAATTGCTTGGGTAATTTAATATTATTTTCATTCCAATAAAAAGAGATTTTTTCGGGTTTTATTTCTCCGCTAACTATTTTTTCTCCTTCGCAAAACCCATATTCAACTATCATTTCTCTGCTACCATTTGGATTTCTTGTAAAAGTAACGCCGGAAATATCAGGGGCAATATACTCCTGAATAATTATTGAGAATTTATCAAGTTCACCATTTAGAAAATCATTTGCTTGCTTCAATACATCACCTATTCCTCCAGCTAGTTCATTACTGGATAGGTTGAGTTTAGTGGTAAATTGTCCGGCAAATGATTTATTCTCACCGTCTTCAATTAAGGCACTTGATCTCACTGCGTACTTTTTACATTGCAAAATTTTTATTACCTCTTGGACTACTTCTTTTTTTAGATTTTCTTCTGAATA